>JAEEGI010009299.1_pt1 | contig 21558 bp, 14 predicted proteins | sample 8958751 | NCBI WGS metagenome assembly JAEEGI01 (sample SAMN16246545, study PRJNA631951) | gut metagenome | biome: gut microbiome; feature: rumen; material: KS-attached | host: Bos | place: Iran: Karaj | collected 2018-10 | reverse complement strand
CCGCCGGCGGCCGCCGCCAGGGTGGTGGTCAGGAACACGTGGGAAATCGCGATGCGGTTCACCTCACCGGAAGCAGCCAGCTGCGAACCCGGGTTGAAGCCGAACCAGCCCATCCAGAGGATGAAGACGCCGAGGGCAGCCATCGTCAGGTTGTGACCGGGAATGGCGCGGCTCTTGCCGTCCGGGGCATACTTGCCGATCCGGGGACCGAGCGCGATCGCGCCGATCAGAGCCAGCACGCCGCCCACGCTGTGCACGATTGCCGAACCGGCGAAATCGTGGAATCCGAGTTCGGACAGCCAGCCGCCGCCCCAGGTCCAGTGACCCTCGATCGGATAGATGAACAGGGAAATGAACGCACTGTATACCAAGTACATGGAGAACTTCGTACGCTCTGCCATGGCACCGCTCACGATCGTCGCGGAAGTGGCGCAGAAGACCGTCTGGAAAACCAGGAAACCCTCCACGGGCAGGTCGCTCTTGTAAAAAGACAGGCTGCCCCAGTTGGGCGCGCCGATGAAGCCGGCGCCGTCGCTGCCGAACATGAAGCCGAAGCCGACGAACCAGAACAACAGGGAGCCGAACATGAAATCCACGAAATTTTTCATCAGGATGTTCGCCGTGTTCTTGCTGCGGGTGAACCCCGCCTCGCACAGCGCGAAGCCCGGTTGCATGAAGAAAACCAGCATGGCTGCAAGCAGCATCCAGACAGTATCGAGGGAAATAGCTAATTCTTCCATAAGGCAATCTTTTTTAAAACATTACTTTTTGTCCCGGAGTACAGTGTCACCGTGCTCCCCGGTGCGGATGGACCAGGTGTCGATGACATCGCTGATGAAAATACGGCCGTCTCCGATCTCTCCGGTCGATGCCGTCTTGAGAATCACTTCGACGGTGGGATCGACGAACTGGTCGCGACAGACGATGGTCAGCGCAACGCGCTCGATCACGTCGGTAGAATACTGGACACCGCGATAGATGCGCTCCTGGCGGCTTTGGCCGATGCCATGCACATTGTGGTACTCGAACCAGTTGATGTCCGATGCGAGCAAGGCCTCCTTGACCTCCTCGAATTTCGTCTTCCGGACGATTGCTTCAATCTTTTTCATACACTACTATTGTTTTGGGTTGATCTGCACGCACAAGGGCATATAATCCCCCTGACAAGCGAAATATATATTTCGCAAGTGACTTATAATTAACTATTTATAAAACTAATACCTACTACAGCTGCAATTGGAATCCCAGGACATTCTCGACATAATTCACGAAAGCCTCGTTGCAGAGGCGGACACCGCCCGGCGTCGGATATTCCCCGGTAAAATACCAGTCGCCCGGATGGTCGGGACAGGCGCGGTGCAGGCCCTCGACGCTCTGGTACACCAGTTCGACAGGCGCCCGCATACCCTCCGGCCGGAGCATCTCCACGATCTTGGCGTTGATCTGTTCAACGGTAAACGGCGCGTAGATCTCCTGCACGTGATTGGCGGCCACGGGATATGCCTTGCAGGCCCGGTACACGTCGGCGATCCTTTGCTGCATGCCATAATCCCGGATCAGCGCGATGGCCGCACGAAAGGCGCATAGTTCCTCGAGATGCGACATGTCGATACCGTAGTAATCCGGATATCGGATCTGCGGGGAACTCGACACCATCACGATCTTCTTGGGATGCAGGCGGTCCAGGATCTTGAAGATGCTCTCCCGCAGGGTGGTTCCGCGCACGATGCTGTCGTCGATGACGACCAGATTGTCCTCATACGGCACGAGTGAGCCGTACGTGACGTCATAGACGTGAGCGGCCAGGTCGTTCCGTTCCGCGCCCTCGGTGATGAAAGTGCGCAGTTTGATGTCTTTCCACACCACCTTCTCGATGCGCACGTCGTGATTGAGCCTGCGTATCCCGTCCGTCATGCCGTGGAACGCCACCTCCGCCGTATTGGGAATATAGGAGAAGACCGTATGCGCCACATCCCCGCCGACCGCCTTCAGGATGGGTTCCGTCAACTGCTCCCCCAGCAGTTTGCGTTCCCGGTAGATGTCGCGGTCGGAGCCGCGGCTGAAGTAGATGCGCTCGAACGAGCAGGCGCTCAGTTTCTGGGCGGGCAGGATCTGTTCGAGCAGGCTCTCGCCCTTTTTCCGCACGATCAACGCCTGTCCGGGCAGGAGTTCGCAGATATCCCCGACTTCCAGGTTGAAGGTCGTCTGGAGCACGGGCCGTTCGCTGGCCAGCACCACGATCTCGTCGTCGCGATAGTAAAACGCAGGACGGATGCCCCAGGGATCGCGCACGGCGAACATCTCGCCGCTGCCGGTAAGGCCGCACATCACATAGCCCCCGTCGTAGTGGGACATCGTGGAGCGCAGCACGTTCGCCATGCAGATATGGTCGTCGATATAGCGCGTCAGGTCGAGCCGCTCCAGCCCCTTGTCCGTGGCCTCATCGTACAATCGCTCCACCTCACGGTCCAGCCGGTGCCCCATCAGTTCGAGGGTGATGTACGCATCACCATACAGGCGGGGAGACTGCCCCTGTGCGGTCAGGAAATGGAAGACTTCGTCGATGTTGGTCATGTTGAAGTTCCCGCACAGGCAGAGGTTTTTCGCCCGCCAGTTATTGCGCCGCAGGTAAGGGTGGACGTACGTCAGCCCGCTCTTCCCGGTGGTGGAATAACGCAGATGGCCCATGTACAATTGGGCGCGGGCCGGCTTTTCCACCCGTTTGAAGATCTCCGTGATGGCATCAGCCCCTTCCGCGCGCTCGCGGAACATATACTCTGTCCCGACTTCCGCCTCCATGTCCACATAGGCCAGTCCGGCGCCTTCCTGCCCGCGGTTGTGCTGCTTTTCCATCATCAGGTACAGCTTCTCAAGGCCGTATTGGGACGTACCGTATTTCTGCTCATAGTAAGAAAGCGGCTTGAGCAGGCGGATCATCGCCACGCCGCACTCATGCTTCAGCTGTTCCATGATCGATGCATGCTTTGACGAAACTCATGAACAGCGGATGCGGATGCAGCACGGTCGAAGAATACTCGGGATGGAACTGCGTGCCCAGATACCAGGGCAGCGAAGGGATCTCCACGATCTCCACCAAGTCGGCATCGGGGTTTACACCCACGCACTGCATGCCGGCCCGCTCAAAATCCTCGCGATAGCGGTTGTTGAACTCGTAACGGTGGCGGTGACGCTCCCGGACGCTTTCCTGCCCGCCGTATGCCTTGCCGGCGAGGCTGCCGGTCCGGAGCCGGCAGGGGTATTCCCCGAGCCGCATCGTGCCGCCCAACTGGGTGATGCCTTTCTGCTCCTCCATCAAGTCGATGACGTTGTGCGGCGTCTTGGGGTTCATCTCGCTGCTGTCGGCATCGGCAAGGCCCAGGACGTTCCGGGCAAACTCGATCACCATCATCTGCATGCCCAGGCAGATGCCGAAGCAGGGCACACCGTGCGTCCGGGCATATTCCGCGGCGAAGATCTTTCCTGGTATCCCCCGCTGACCGAACCCCGGGCAGATCACGATACCCGCCATGCCAGCGAGTTTTTCCTCCGCGTTCTCACGCGTAATTCCCTGGCTGCCGACGAAATGAATCTTTACCTTCACGTCTTCGTAGATGCCGGCCAGGTTGAGGCTCTCGCGTATGCTCTTGTAGGCATCCTGCAAGTCGTATTTGCCCACCAGGGCGACATGCACCTCGCGGCTGGCATTGCGCTGTTTCTCCAGGAAAGCATGCCAGGAGGCCATCGCGGGCGTCTCGCCCACGGGGATGCCGATCTTGCGGAGGATGGCAGCGTCGAGCCCCTGCCGCTGCATGTTTACGGGCACTTCGTAAATGCTGGGCAGGTCCTCGCTCTGCACCACGCATTCCAGGTCCACGTTGCAGAACGAGGCAACCTTCATGCGCAGCGCATCGTCGAGGTGGCGCTCGGTACGCAGGACCAGGATGTCGGGCTGGATGCCCATTCCCTGCAACTCCTTGACACTGTGCTGTGTAGGTTTGGTCTTCAACTCTCCGGCCGCTTTCAGGTAGGGCACGTAGGTCAGGTGGACGCACACGGCGTCCCGGCCCAGCTGCCAGCGCAACTGCCGGATGGCCTCCATGAAGGGGGCGCTCTCGATGTCGCCGATGGTACCGCCCACCTCGGTGATCACGAAGTCCAGTTCCTCTCCCTTCACGTCCTTCCGCAGCATCCGGCGCTTGATCTCGTCGGTGATGTGAGGCACCACCTGGATGGTCTTGCCCAGGTAGTCGCCCCGGCGCTCGCGGTCGATGACCGTCTTGTAGATGCGGCCGGTGGTGATGGAGTTCTCCCGCGAGGTGCGGATGCCCGTGAAACGCTCGTAGTGCCCCAGGTCCAGGTCGGTCTCCATACCGTCCGCAGTCACGTAACATTCCCCGTGCTCATAGGGATTGAGCGTACCCGGGTCGATGTTGATGTAGGGGTCGAATTTCTGGATGGTGACTTTGAATCCGCGCGCCTGCAGCAACTTGCCGAGGCTGGCAGAGATGATCCCCTTCCCGAGGGAGGAAACCACACCGCCTGTGATAAAGATGTACTTGGTATTCATCATTTTCCCAACTTCTTGCAATATGCATCCAGGGTTTCGGCGGCCGCATGGCCGGAAGCCATCGCGCGGACGACCAGCGATGCGCCGCTCTGCACGTCGCCGGCGAAGAAGACGTTCTCCCCCACCTCGGGCAGCTGCGGCTTCAGGAAGCCCATCGCCAGCAGGACGATGTCCGCCTTGACCACTTCCGGGTCTCCGGCGGGCACCATGACGGGACGTCCGCCATCCGGGTTGGGTTTCCAGTCAATGGGCTGGATCTCCACGCCGGTCAGTTTGCCTTTTTCTCCGAGGAAACGGAGGGTGTTGATGTTCCAGCGGCGCTCGCAGCCTTCTTCGTGGGAGGAGGAGGTCTTGAGCGTCCGCGGCCAGGCCGGCCAGGGATTCGCCGGATCGTCCGGTCCCACGGGCGGTTTGGGCATGATCTCGATCTGCATCACGGACTTGCAGCCCTGGCGGTGCGCCGTGCCGATGCAGTCGGAGCCGGTGTCGCCACCGCCGATTACCAGGACGTCCTTGCCTTTGCAGCTTACGCGTTGTCCGGCATCCACTTCGGCGCCGTACAACACACGGTTCTGCTGGGCGAGCAGGTCGAGGGCGAAATAGACGCCCTTCAGTTCGCGCCCGGGCACGCTCAGGTCGCGCGCCGCAGGCGTACCGGTGGCGATGACGTAGGCGTCAAAGCCCTTCGGGAGGGCGTCCGGCGCCACTTCTTCGCCGTAACGGAAGATGATTCCCTCTGCTTCCATCAGGGCGATGCGGCGGTCGATGACCTTTTTGTTGAGCTTGAAATTCGGAATGCCGAAACGAAGCAGGCCGCCGGCCTTTTCATTCTTCTCGAAGACCGTCACGGTGTAGCCCATCCGGTTGAGCCGATTCGCGGCGGCAAGCCCCGCAGGGCCGGCACCGATCACGGCCACCTTGCAGCCGTTGCGCTCCGGACTCACGGGCCGGACGAAATTCTCGCGATAAGCGATCTCCGTAATGGCCGCCTCGTTCTCGCGGTTGGTGGTAGGCTGGTGCATCGTGAGGTTCAGCACGCAGGCCTTCTCGCAGAGCGCCGGGCACACACGTCCGGTGAACTCCGGGAAGTCGTTGGTGGCGTTGAGCAAGCGGTAGGCCAGCTCGAAATCCCCGTTGAACACGGCGTCGTTCCACTCGGGAGGGCGATTGCCCAACGGACACGCCCAGTTGCAGAACGGCACGCCGCAATCCATGCAGCGGGACGCCTGGAGACGGCGGTCGCCTTCGTTGAGCGTCTGCTCCACTTCCCCGAAATCCTGGATGCGGTCACGCACCGGCCGGTAGCCGGCCTCCTTGCGGGGTATCGTCAAAAATGCTTTGTAGTCTCCCATAAGGCGTCAGTATTGGATTTGGAGGTGCTGCTGCATCTTTTCCTCCAGGGCGCGCAGGCGCTCCTGCTCGAGGACGTGCTTGTATTCGATCGGGATGACCTTGATGAAGTCGTCCACGGAACGGGTCCAATCGTCCAGCAGCGTCCGGGCGTGGGCGGAGCCGGTGTAGAGGTAGTGCTGGCGGATCAGTTCGTGCAGTTCCTTGCGGTCCAGCTTGTCGTCCACCAACGAGATCTCGACCATGTCGAGGTTGCAGTAGTAGTCAAACACGTGTTCCGGGTCATAGACATAAGCCACGCCTCCGGACATACCGGCGGCGAAGTTGCGTCCCACGGGCCCCAGGACGACCACGCGTCCGCCGGTCATATATTCGCAACAATGGTCGCCCGCGCCTTCGACGACGGCGCGCGCGCCGGAATTGCGTACGGCGAAACGCTGACCCGCCCGGCCGGCAATATACATCTCGCCGCCCGTGGCTCCGTACAGGCAGGTGTTGCCCGCGATGATATTCTCCTCCGCCTTGAAGGTCGCGCGTGAAGACGGCCGGATGGCCACCCGGCCGCCGCTCAGGCCCTTGCCCACGTAATCGTTGGCCTCACCTTCCAGGCGCACGTTCACGCCGCCCGCGAGGAAGGCGCAGAAGCTTTGCCCGGCCGAACCCTTGAACTTGATGTTGATGGTGGAGTCCGGCAGGCCTTCGGTGCCGTACTTGGCGGCGATCCGGCCGCTGAGCATCGTACACACGGCCCGGTCGGTGTTGGCGATCGGATACTCCAGGCTGATCTCCTCTTTCCATTCGATGGCAGGCTGAGCAGCCTTGATGATCTCGAGGTCGCGCACCGGCGGGAGCGCATGCAGCGCCTCGCCGGACCAGCAGCAGGCCCCTTCCTCCCGGAACAGCAGCCGGGACAGGTCCACACGGGCGGCCTTGGAGGCCGGCGCGGCGGTCTTGCGCACCAGCAGTTCAGTGTGCCCGACGATGTCGGAGAACTTCGTAAAGCCCATTTCCGAAAGGTATTCGCGCACCTCCTGTGCCAGGTAGGTGAAGTAGTTCACCAGATAGTCCGCCTTGCCGAGGAAGTGTTTGCGCAGCTCGGGATCCTGCGTGGCTACCCCCGTGGGACAGGTGTTCAGGCTGCACTTGCGCATCATCACGCAGCCCAGGACGATCAGCGGCAGGGTGCCGAAGCCGAATTCGTCGGCGCCCAGCAATGCGAGCAGGACGACGTCCCGTCCGGTCTTGATCTGGCCGTCCACCTGCAGGCGCACGTGGCTGCGAAGGCCGTTGCGCACCAGCGTCTGCTGCGCCTCCGCAAGACCGATTTCCGGGCTGATACCGGCGAAACGCATCGAAGAGGCCGGCGATGCGCCCGTGCCGCCCTCGGCACCGGACACGACGATCAGGTCTGCCTTGGCTTTCGCCACGCCGGCAGCAATCGTGCCCACGCCGCTTTCCGACACCAGCTTCACGCTGATGGCGGCGGCCGGATTGACGTTCTTGAGGTCGAAGATCAGTTGGGAGAGGTCTTCGATGGAGTAGATGTCGTGGTGCGGCGGCGGGGAAATCAGGGTAATGCCCGGGATGGAGTTGCGGGTCTTCGCGATGATGGCGTTGACCTTGAATCCCGGCAGCTGGCCGCCCTCGCCGGGCTTGGCGCCCTGGGCGACCTTGATTTGGATTTCCTCGGCGTTGACGAGGTATTCCGCCGTGACGCCGAAGCGTCCGGAAGCCACCTGCTTGGTCTTGCTGGACAGCGAGACGCCGTCCACGTCGCTGTGGTAACGGGCACTGTCTTCCCCGCCCTCGCCGGTGTTCGAGCGTGTGCCCAGGCGGTTCATCGCCAGCGCGATGGCCTCGTGGGCCTCGATGCTCAGCGCACCGAAACTCATGGCGCTGACCACGAAGCGCCGGACGATGTCTTCCACGCTCTCCACCTCGTCGATGGGAACGGCTTTGCCCCGCTTGAAGTCCAGCAGGTCGCGCAGGAAGATGAGGTCCTCCTTTCCGTCCACGGCGGCGGTGAATTCCTTGAATTTCCTGTAGCTGCCCAGGCGCGTGGCAATCTGCAGGGTGGAGATCGTCTCGGGATTCCACGCGTGCGGGATACCACCTTTACGGTAATGGAACTGTCCGACGTTGGGCAGGAAGTCCGTCATGGGAGCGTCCTTATAAGCCTGCGCATGGAACCACATCGCGTCGCGGGCAATGGTCTCCAGGCCGATGCCGCCGATAGTCGAAGTCTCCGTGCCGAAGTACTCGCGCAGCAGTCCCTCTTCCAAGCCGATACTCTCGAAGATCTTGGCCCCGCGGTAGGAGCGGATGGTGGAGATGCCCATCTTGGCCATGATCTTCAGCAGGCCCTTCTTCATCGCTTCGATGTAATTGGTGCGGGCCGTGGCGTAGTTCAGCTGCAGTTTGCCGCCGTGCGCCAGGCTGGAGATGATGGCGAAGGACAGGTACGGGTTGATGGCCGAGGCGCCGTAACCGAGCAGCAGAGCGGCGTGCATCGTCTCGCGGATTTCCCCGCTCTCGACGATCAGCGCCGTCTGCACGCGCTTACCGGTGGCGATCAGATGGTGATGCACCGCACTTACGGCCAGCAACGAGGGAATCGGGGCGTGGTTCTCATCCACTTCACGGTCGGACAGGATGATGTAGTTCACACCGTCGTCCACGCACTTCTCCGCCTTGCGGCAGAGGTTGCTCAGAGCCCGGCGAAGGTTCGACGCCGCGGCGGCGGAATCCGCCGCACATTCGAACAGGATGGGCAGCTTGACGGTGTTGAAGCCCTTGTACCGGATGTTGCAGAGCAGGTCCAGCTGCGTATTGGTCAGGATCGGGTGCGGCAGGCGGACCATCTTGCAGTTCTCTTCGTCCGGGGTCAGGATGCCGGTCCCCACGCGTCCGATGTACTCGAACAGCGACATCACCATCTGCTCACGGATGGAGTCGATGGGCGGGTTGGTCACCTGGGCGAACTGCTGCCGGAAATAGTTGAAGAAGCTCTGCGGGCGTTCCGTCAGCACGGCCAGCGGCGTATCGTTGCCCATTGAAGAGGTTGCCTCGATGCCCCGCAGGCACATCGGCTTGAGGCAGTTTTCCACATCTTCCGCCGTGCAGCCGAACAGGAGTTCCTTGTGCAGCAGGTCGGCTTCGTTGTGCTCGATCCGGCGGCCGCTGTGCAGGTCCTCCAGCTGGATGCGTCCCGCGGCCAGCCACTTGCGGTAGGGATGCTCCCTGGCCAGCTGTTCCTTAATCTCGGCGTCGTACCATATCTTGCCTTCCTTGGTGTCCACCAACAGCATCTTGCCCGGTTCCAAGCGGCCCTTGCACTCGATTTCAGTGGGGTCGAAGTCCAGCACGCCCACCTCGCTCGCGACGACCAGCATGCCGCGCTTGGTGATGGTGTATCGGCCGGGACGCAGGCCGTTGCGGTCCAAGATGCCGCCGGCGTAACGGCCGTCGCTGAAGAGCAGCGTGGCCGGACCGTCCCAGGGCTCCATCAGGATGGAATGGTATTCATAGAAGGCGCGCAGGTCCTCCGAGATAGGATTCGTGCCGTCAAAACTCTCCGGCATCAGCACGGAGACGGCCTGCGGCAGGCTGAGCCCGCTCCGGGTCAGGAATTCCAGCGCGTTGTCCAGGCTGGCCGAGTCGCTCATATCCGGCTGGATGATGGGCGTGATGTCGCTGATATCGCCCAGCGCCCCCGAGTTCAGCACGCTCTGGCGGGCCTGCATCCAGCTCCGGTTGCCCCGGATGGTGTTGATCTCGCCGTTGTGGCAGAGCATACGGAAAGGCTGCGCCAGGCTCCACTGGGGGAAAGTGTTCGTGGAGAAGCGGGAATGGACGATCGCCATCGCGCTCGTGAACCACTGGCTCGTCAGGTCCGTGTAGTATTCGCGCAGCTGACGGCTCGTCAACATACCTTTGTAGACGATGTTGCGCGTGGAGAGGGAGCAGATGTAGCCGTCCTCCCCCAGCCGCTCGACGTGCTTGCGGATGCGGTAGAGCTTGCGCTCCAGGTCCGCTTCCTCCATAAACTCCGCGCTGGTCACGAAGATCTGCACCGTGTAAGGTTCGCCCTTGGCCGCCTCCGCGCCGAGGCAGCCGGAGTTGACCGGCACCTCGCGGATGTGGCTGAGCACGCAGCCTTCGTGTCCGACCTCGTTCCGGATACAGTCCAGGATGCGCTCGCGCTTGGCGACTTCCTTGGGCAGGAAGACCAGGCCGGTGCCGTAGCGCCCCTTTTCCGGAACGGGAATTCCCTGAAGGAGTATGAATTCGTGGGGGATCTGGACCATGATGCCGGCGCCGTCGCCCGACTTCCCGTCGGCGCCCTCGGCGCCGCGGTGGCTCATATTCTCGAGCACCGTCAGGGCGTTGTCCACCAGCTCGTGGGTTTTGTCGCCCCGGATGTTCACGACCATACCGACCCCGCAGGCATCGTGTTCCGATGCCGCATTGTACAGACCGTCAGTCATTAACTACTAACTATTTATTATAACAAACAACTCTTTAAAAAGGGAGTACCGCTCCCTAGCTGATGAACAGCAGTTCGCGGTACTTCGGAAGCGGCCACATCTTGTTGTCGACGACTTCTTCGAGCTTGTCGATCGGACGTCGCAGCGCGAAGAGGTCTTCGGCGATCTCGTGGTAGGCCAGGGCCCGCTTGTATTCGTCTTCGATGGCGTTCGCGGCCTTGCGGGCCTCCTTCATCGCAATCGCCTTGACCCGCACGTCCTCCACGTATTTGTTGATGTCATCGAGGATGCGGAGCTCGGTGGTGCAGTTGTCGAGGTTGCCGTAGATGCCCTTCGCCAGGGTCAGTTCCTGCAGGAGCTTGGCCTTGTATTCGAGGGCAGCCGGGATGATATGGTTCAGGGCCATGCGCACCATCACGCGGGATTCGATCTGGACCTTCTTGGTGTAGGTCTCCCATTTCACCTCGTTGCGGGCGATCAGCTCCTTCTCGCTATAGACGCCCGTCTTGGTGAACATCGCCACGGCTTCGGGCTTGGTGAATTCGGCGAACATCTTCGGCACGTTGGTCTCGATGTCGAGGCCGCGGCGCGCCGCTTCCTTCTTCCACTCCTCGGTGTAGCCGTTGCCGTCGAAGCAGACCACGTCCAGGATGGACTTGATGATGGGCTTGAGCGTGTCCATCAGGGCCACGTTGAGCGCCTTGCCGGCAGCAAGTTCCTTGTCCACGGCGGCTTTGAATTCGATGAGCTGCTCCGCCACGGCGGCGTTGGGCGTGGTCATCGCGCCCGCGCAGTTCGCGCAGGAGCCGACGGCGCGGAACTCGAAACGGTTGCCGGTGAAGGCGAAGGGCGAGGTGCGGTTGCGGTCGGTGTTGTCCACGAAGACCTCCGGGATCTCCACGAGGCCGACGCTCTTGCTCTTCTTGCCCGCGATCTCGATCGGGGTGTCGGAAGGGAGCTCGAGCAGCTTGTGCAGCACGTCGGTCATCGTGCGGCCGAGGAAGGCGGAAACGATTGCGGGCGGCGCCTCGTTGGCACCCAGACGGTGGGCGTTGGTCGCGCTGGCGATGGAGGCCTTCAGCAGGGCGTTGTGCTTCTGCACGGCGGCGAGCACGTTCACGAAGAAGGTGACGAACTGCAGGTTGCCCTTGGCGTCCTTGCCGGGAGCGAGCAGCTGCGTGCCGCGGTCGGTGCCGAGCGACCAGTTGTTGTGCTTGCCAGAGCCGTTCACGCCGTCGAAAGGCTTCTCGTGGAGAAGCACCACGAAGCCGTGCTTGCGGGCGATGCGGCTCATCAGGTTCATCACGAGCTGGTTCTGGTCGTTCGAGAGGTTGGTCTCGCCGTAGATGGGGGCCAGCTCGAACTGGTTCGGGGCCACCTCGTTGTGGCGGGTCTTGATGGGGATGCCCAGGCGGTGGCCGGTGATCTCGAGGTCACGCATGAAATTGGCCACGCGCGTCGGGATGGCGCCGAAATAGTGGTCCTCCAGCTGCTGGTTCTTCGAGGAGTTGTGGCCGAAGAGGGTGCGGCCGGTGATCATCAGATCCGTACGGGCAGCATACAGCGCCTCGTCCACGAGGAAGTACTCCTGCTCCCAGCCGAGGTAGGAATAGACCTTTTTCACGTCAGGGTCGAAGAGTTTGCAGACGGGTACGGCGGCGTCGCTGACGGCCTTGAGGGCCTTCTTGAGCGGGGTCTTGTAATCGAGCGCCTCGCCGGTATAGGAAATGAAGACAGTCGGAATGCAGAGGGTGTCGTCGAGGATGAAGACCGGGGAGGTCGGGTCCCACGCGGTGTAGCCGCGCGCCTCGAAGGTGGCGCGGATGCCGCCGCTGGGGAAGGACGAGGCGTCCGGCTCCTGCTGGGCAAGCATCTTGCCGTCGAAGGTCTCGATAACGCCGCCCTTGCCGTCGTAATCGATCAGGGAGTCGTGTTTCTCGGCCGTGCCTTCGGTCAGGGGCTGGAACCAGTGGGTGACGTGGGTCACGCCGTGCTCCATGGCCCACTCCTTCATACCGCGGGCCACGCCGTCGGCGGTCTTGCGGTCGAGGGCGTGACCGCCCTCGATGCAGTCGAGCAAGGCCTGCAGCGTGTCGGCGTCAAGATACTTGACCATCTTCTTGCGGTCGAACACGAGTTCGCCGAAATACTCGGAAGTCTTGCCAGCGGGGACTTCTGCAGGAACCTCTTTCCGTGCGAAGGATTCCTTGACTAAATCAAATCTGTCCATAATAATTACTCTATAGGTTTAACTAACTACTTTTTCACCAAAGAAAAGAGGCTAGTCCGCCGGACCAGCCTCTTTTTATCGTCTAATATTTGTTTCTACCTTTAATGTGCCGCATACGGCTGGAGTTATACGCACACAGAAACGAGCCAGACCTGATTGGACTGGGACTGCTGATTCTGCTGCTGATTATAAAGGGCGTGTGCCACTACTTACTAAACCAAAAATTCGAGTGCAAGTTAAGAAGACGATTTCAATAATGCAAGACTTTTTTAAAGTTTTTTCATAACCTCTTTTATAAATAAAGACGGTACCTTGCAAAGCTAGCGCAAATGCGCTATATTTGCGTCTATGAAGCATCTTGGACTCATCCGTGTGGCGGCGGCGATGCCGCGCGTGCACGTGGCCGACCCGGCGGCGAACGCCCGGGAGATTCTCGCGCTTTGCAAGCAGACAGCTCCGCAGAAGCCCTCCGTGGTCGTATTCCCGGAGCTGAGCGTCACGGGCTACACCTGCGCCGACCTCTTCGGGCAGAACCGCCTGCTGGAAGACGCCGAAGCCGCCGTGGCCGAAATCGTCAGGAAGACCGCCAAGCAGGACGCGATGGTCGTCATCGGCGCCCCGGTGCGCCACGCCGGAAGGCTCTTCAACTGTGCCGTGGCGGCGCGCGGAGGCCGGATCCTCGGCATCGTGCCCAAGAGCTACCTCGCCGGCAACAACGAGTTCTACGAGCCGCGCTGGTTCTCCCCCGCGCGCGCCCTCCCCTGCGGCGGCGCCCGCATCCGCTTCGCCGGACAGGAGGACATCCTGCTGAGCCCTCGCCAGCTCTTCCGCATCGGCGAGGCCACGGCCGCCATCGAGCTCTGCCAGGACCTCTGGGTGCCCGTGCCGCCCAGCTCGCACGCAGCCGTGGCCGGAGCCCAGCTGCTCATCAACCTCTCCGCCAGCAACGACTACCTCTTCAAGAACGAATACCGCAAGAGCCTCATCCGCGCGACTTCCTCGCGCCTGTACGCGGCCTACGTCTATTGTTCCTGCGCCGAAGGCGAATCCACCACGGACCTCGTCTGGACGGGCGCCTCGATGATCTGCGAGAACGGCACCTTCCTCGCCGAGGCGGAGCGCTTCGCGCGCGGCAGCCGCTTCAGCATCGCCGACGTCGATGTCGAGCGCCTGGAGACGCTGCGCGCCAAGGAGCACAGCTTCGGCTTTGAAGGCCCCGTGCCGCCCTTCTGCCTCCAGGATGCCGGCGAAGCCGCCCCGACGGACTTCGAGAAGCAGCTCCTGCGCCGCCTCGAGCCGCATCCCTTCGTCCCCCAGGGCGATCCCGAGGAGCTCGACATGCGCTGCCGCGAGATCCTTTCCACGCAGGTGGCGGGCCTCGTCACGCGCCTGGAGCACATCCACTGCCAGAAAGCCGTCATCGGCGTGTCCGGCGGCCTGGACTCCACCCTCGCCCTGCTCGTGACCGCGCTGGCCTTCGACACCCTCGGCCTCCCGCGCAAGAACATCATCGGCGTCACGATGCCCGGCTTCGGCACAACGAACCGCACTTACGACAATTCCCTGGACCTGATGAAGGGCCTGGGCATCACTTCCCGCGAAATTTCCATCGTCCCCGCCGTCCGGCAGCATTTCGCCGACATCGGCCAGGACGAGAACAATCACGACCTCACCTACGAGAACTGCCAGGCGCGCGAGCGCACGCAGCTTCTGATGGACATCGCCGGCAAGGAAGGAGGTATCGTCGTGGGCACCGGAGATCTCTCCGAGCTCGCCCTCGGCTGGTGCACCTACAACGGCGACCATATGTCGATGTACGGCGTCAACGCCAGCGTCCCCAAGACCCTGGTCCGCACCCTGGTCCGCTGGGCGGCCGACAACCGCTTCGGCGGCAAGGGCAAGATCCACCGCACCCTGCTGGACATCGTGGACACCCCGATCAGCCCCGAGCTGCTGCCCGCCGACAAGGAGGGCAAGATCGCCCAGAAGACCGAAGACACCGTGGGCCCGTACGAGCTGCACGACTTCTTCCTCTACCATTTCTTCCGCTCCGGCGCCGGCCCCGACAAGCTCCTCTTCCTCGCCCGCAAAGCCTTCGAAGGCGTGTACGACGACGCCACCCTGCGCAAATGGCTGGAGACCTTCCTGAAGCGTTTCTTCCGGCAGCAGTTCAAGCGCTCCTGCCTGCCCGACGGGCCGAAAGTCGGCTCCGTGTCCCTCTCGCCGCGCGGCGACTGGCGCATGCCTTCCGACCTCGAGACCTGGTGGCAACTGAGCGAATAGGCCCATGTTCGAAAAAATCGTCTCCTTCTTCAACAGCATCGTCTGGAGTCCGGTACTCGTCGTGCTCCTGGTGGGGGCCGGTTTGTATTTCTCCATCCGTACCCGATTCGTACAGGTGCGCCGCTTCGGCCTGATGATACGCTCGCTGTTCTCCCGCGCCGAGAAGTCGGAAGACGGCGAGAAGCACGGCATCTCCTCGTTCGAAGCCTTCTGCGTGGCCCTGTCGGGCCGCGTGGGCACGGGCAACATCGTGGGCGTGGCCACGGCCATCGCCCTGGGCGGCCCCGGCGCCATCTTCTGGATGTGGATCATCGCCTTTCTCGGCGCTTCCACGGCTTTCGTGGAGTCCACGCTCGCGCAAAAATACAAATTCCAGCACGCCTCGGGCTACCGCGGCGGCCCGGCCAGCTACATCGAGAAAGGGCTTGGCCTGCGTTGGCTCGGCATCCTGTTCTCCGTGCTCTGCCTGATCGGCTACGGGATGTTCCTGCCTACGGTCCAGGCCAACGGCATGGCCGGCGCGCTCCACAATTCCTTCCAGTTGCCGCCCCTCGCCGCCGGACTCGGCCTCGCCTTCGTGCTGGGCCTCGTGATCATCGGCGGCATCAAGAGCATCGCCCGCGTGGCATCGATCGTGACGCCGTTCATGGCCCTGGGCTACATCGTCATCACGCTCTTCGTCATCGCACGGCACATAGACGCCGTTCCCGGCGTATTCAAAGCCATCGTCACGGGCGCCTTCGGCATCCAGCCCGTGGCAGGAGGCATCCTCGGCTCCACTATTATGATGGGCGTCAAGCGCGGCATCTTCTCCAACGAAGCCGGCCAGGGCGGCGGCGCGATGGTGTCCGCCTCCGCCTCCGTCTCGCACCCCGCCAAACAAGGTCTCGCCCAGGCCTTTTCGGTCTATGTGGACACGCTGCTCGTCTGCTCCGCCACCGCCCTGATGATACTCTGCTCGGGCAGCTACAACATCCTGGACGCCAAGACGGGCGAAATCCTCGTGGCCGGTGCGCCCGGGCTCGGCGACAACTACGTGGGATTTACGCAGGCGGCCGTGGATTCCGTCCTGACGGGCTTCGGCGGCACCTTCGTCAGCATCGCCCTCGTCTTCTTCGTCTTCACCACCGTGATGGCCTATTACTTCTATGGCGAGACCAGCATCATCCAGCTGTTTGCAGGACATCCGGAAAAGAGAAAACTGGAGAAGACGTGCATCTGGGCCTTCCGCATCGCCCTGCTAGGTACGGTGGTCTTCGGCGCCCTGCGCGAAGCCGACGTCATCTGGCAGCTGGGCGACATCGGCGTGGGAATGACGGCCTGGATCAACGTCGTCGTGCTGCTGATCCTCTGCCCGCAGGCCATCAAGGCCCTGCGGGAATACGAAACCTTCGTCAAGAACAATCCCAAGAAGAAATGACCCCGCAACCCTACCGCCACGAAGTCAAATACTACGAGACCGACAAGATGGGCGTGACCCATCACTCCAACTATATCCGCTTTATGGAAGAAGCCCGCATCGACTGGATGGACCAGCTCGGCTACGGCTTCGACCGGATGGAAGCCGAGGGGATCGTCTCCCCCGTCGTGGGCGTGAGCTGCAACTACAAGAAGTCCACCACCTTCAAGGACGTGATCGAGATAACGGTCAAGGTCAAGCAGCTCAGCGAAGTCAAGCTCGTCATCGCCTACGATATGCGCGTGGACGGCAAGACCGTCTGCACGGGCGAGACCGTGCACTGCTTCTTCGACGGCGGCCGCCCGGCCGTCATCAAAGAGCGTTTCCCCTCCCTGTACGAAGCCATGATCCAGACCTTATGAGAACCCTGTCTTTCGATGCCATCGAGAACGCCCGCGAACTGGGCGGCCTGAAGACCCGCGACGGGCGCACCGTCCGCCGGGGCACGCTGATCCGCTGCGGCAACCTGTCGCGCGCCACCGACGCCGACGTGGAACGCCTGCTCCGCGACTTCTCCCTGAGCGACGTGGTGGATTTCCGCTTCCCCGCCGAAGCGGGAAGGGATCCGGACCGTATCATCCCCGGCGTGCGCTACACCGCCCTCAACACCCTGCCCCAGCGTATGATAGACGGCTTCTCGCAGGGGCGCGTGGAAGGAGAGCAGCCTACCAACGAAGAATTCGTGGCCCAGCTCATCCACCACGCCTCCAACCCCGCGGCCCAGGAGCTTGCCCGGCAGATGTATCCCGCCATCCTGATGGACAGCCGCTCCCAACAGTACTACGGCGACTTCCTCCGGACCGTCCTGAACGCCCGGGGCGGCGTGCTGTGGCACTGCTCGCAGGGCAAGGACCGCGCCGGCCTGGGGACGGCCTTCCTCCTGACGGCCCTGGGGGTGGACCGCCAGACCATCATCGACGATTTCGATCTCTCCAACCAAGGCTTCGCCGAACCCCTTGCGATGCTGTCGCAGAAGGTCCGGGATATGGGCGGCGACCAGGACGCCCTGGACTTCATCCAGGCGATGGTGGGCGTAAGCAAAAAGAATTTCACGCGGGGCCTCGCGCTCGTCGACACTTTCTTCGGCTCCGTCGACTCCTACATCAGGCACCAGCTCGGCTTCTCCGCCCAGGAGCAGGAGCGCCTCCGGGAGAAGTATCTGATCTAGCTAGCCTTCGTAGAAGAAAGCGTCCGGCAGGGGGTGGCAGTTGTACTGCGACGCCATCGATTCGCCGTAGGCGCCGGCGGAGCGGATCGCCACCAGGTCGCCCCGGTGGCACTTGTCCATCGAGAATTCCTTGATGAACACGTCGGAACTCTCGCACACCGGCCCCACCACGTCGTAGATCTCCTCCGGCTCGTCCGAAGTGATGTTCTCGACCCGGTGGTAGGCCCGGTACATCGCCGGGCGGACCAGTTCGGTCATACTGCCGTCGATGATGGCGAACTGCTTGTGGGTACCCTGCTTGACATAGAGCACGCGGGCGATGAGCGAGCCGCAGGGCGCGACGATGCTGCGCCCGGGCTCGAAGTGCACGAGGGTGCCCTGCGGGAGCTTGAGATGCTTGCGGAAGACCTCGAACCAGCCCTCGAAATCGGCTATGGGGAGGTGGTTGGGGTGCTGGTAATTGATGCCCAGGCCGCCGCCCACGTTGATATCCCCCACCGGACGGCCGCCGCGCGACAGGCGGATCACCAGCTCGTTGACGCGGTTGCACAGCGCCACGAAGTCGCTCATATCGAGGATCTGCGAACCGATGTGGAAATGCATCCCGCAGTATTTCACGTGCGGCAGACGCAGCGCCAGGTCCATCACCTCGTCCAGCTGCTCGTAGTTGATGCCGAACTTGTTCTCCGCCAGGCCGGTGGTGATGCCGGCGTGGGTGTGCGCCCCGATGTCGGGGTTGATGCGCAGGGACACGGGGGCCACGGTCCCCATCTCCCCCGCCAGCGCGTCGATGACCTCCAGCTCCGCGGCGGACTCCACGTTGAAACGGGAAATGCCGGCCGAGAGGGCCAGGCGTATCTCCTCGTCGCTCTTGCCCACGCCGGCGAACACGATGCCCTCCGGCGGGAAACCGGCGGCCAGGGCGGCCTGCACCTCTCCCCCGCTCACGCAGTCGGCGCCGAAGCCCCGCGCGGCGATCTCTGCGAGAATGCGCGGGTTGTAGTTCGCCTTGACGGCGTAATGCACGCGGAAGTCCGGATTCCGTTCCAGCTGCGCCTGCACGGCGTCGAGGGTCCGACGCAGCAGCGGCAGGTCGTAGAAGTAGAACGGAGTCCGCAGGCCCGCAAAGCGTTCAACCGGGAAATCGCCCTTCAGCATTACTCAAACAGGCATTTGCTCAAGGAGCGCAGGGCGCGCGCCTTGTCCTCCCCCTTCACGAGGAAGGAAATGTTGTAGTTGCTTCCGCCGTAGGAAATCATACGCACGGGGATGTCCTTCATCGCCTCCATCGCACGGGACTCGAAGCCTACGTTCTCCCAGTCCATATCGCCCACCACGCAGATGATGCACATATCCAGATCGACACCCACGGTGCCGTATTTCTTGAGGTCGTGGACGATCTCGCCCAGGTGGCGGGTGTTGTCGATGGACATCGACACGCCCACCTCCGAGGTGCAGATCATATCGATCGACGTCTGCCAGCTCTCGAAGATCTCGAAGACCTTGCGCAGGAAACCGTGCGCGAGGAGCATACGCGAGGACTTGATGCGGATGGCGGTGATGTTGTCCTTGGCCGCGATGGCCTTGATCGTGCCGGTCTCGGGGACGTTGTCGATCAGCGTGCCGGGCGCCTCGGGCTCCATCGTGTTGAGCAGCAGCACCGGTATGCCGGCGAACTTGGCCGGCTGGATGCAGGTCGGGTGCAGGATCTTGGCCCCGAAATAGCCCAGTTCGGCCGCCTCCTCGAAATGGAGGTGCCGCACGGCGGCGGTATGGTCCACGATGCGCGGATCGTTGTTGTGCATCCCGTCGATGTCGGTCCAGATCTGGATCTCGTCGGCGCCGAGGGCCGCTCCGACGAGCGAAGCGGTGTAGTCGGAGCCGCCCCGCTGCAGGTTGTCGATCTCGTCGTGGGTATTGCGGCAGATGAAGCCCTGTGTCAGGTACAGCGGGGCCTTGGGGTATTTCTCCACCAGCGCGGTGAGTTTCTGCTTGATGTATTCCGTGTCGGGCTCACCCTGCGCGTCGATCTTCATAAACTCCAGCGCGGGCAGCAGCTGCACGGCCACGCCCTTCTCCTGCAGGTACAGCGCCATCATATTGGTGGACAGGAGCTCGCCCTGCCCGATGATGATCTTGGACTCCACCTGGGTGAAGAGCTTCTTGGTGAAAGTCTTGATATAGTCGAACACGCCGTCGGCGTAAGCCTGCGCCTTGTCGCGCGCCTCCGTCGTGGCATACAGCTCCTCGATCACGCCGCGGTACTTCGCGGCCAGGCGATCTATCGTCTCCCGGGCCCCTTCCACGTTGCGGTTGAAGAGGTAGTCGGAGATCTCCACGAGCGCGTTCGTCGTGCCCGACATCGCGCTCAGGACCACCACGTTGCGGCCACCGCGCGAGACAAGGTCCGCGACGTGCTTCATCCTCTGGGCGGACCCCACGGAGGTTCCGCCGAATTTCATCACTTTCATAAACTTGCTATCTTCTGTTACTTGCTGTGCTTTTCGAGCAGGGGCTGCAGGATGGCGGTCAGCTGGTCGTTCTCGACCAGGAAACCGTCGTGGCCGAAGGCCGAGCTGATCTCCCGGTACGCCGCGTACTTGAGGGCGGCGACGGTCTGCCGGCCGTGGCTGGGCGGGAACAGCACGTCGCTGTCGATGCTGATCATCATACAGTTGGCCTGGATCCGGGACAGGGCGGCCGCCACGCCGCCGCGCCCGCGGCCCACGTTCATGCTGTCCAGGGCGTAGGTCAGGTACCAGTAGCTGTAGGCGTCGAAGTCGCGGCGCAGCAGCTTGTCTCCCTGGTAACGTTGATACGAAGCCGCCCGGTCGGCGAACAGGGTGTCCACCTCCGGTTCCGGCTGCGTGATGTTGTAGCCCGCATAGGTGCGGTACGAAATGAGCGCGATGGAGCGGGCGCAACGCAGGCCGGCGCTGCCGCCCGACAGGTCCTTCGCTTCGCGGAAAGTGGGATCGGCCTCCAGCGCCATGCGCTGCGACTCGTTGAAGGCGGTCATAAAGGGGCTCACGCGCGTGGCCGTGGCGAGGAACACCACGTCCTTGACCACCTCCGGCTCCATGATGACCCATTCCAGGGCCTGGAAACCGCCGATCGAGGGTCCCAGCATCAGGTCGATGCGCTCGATGCCCAGGTGCTTGCGCACCAGGATCTCGGCATTGACGATGTCGCGCACCGTCGTGCGCGGAAAATCGAAGAAATACGGCCGCCCGGTCCCGGGATTGACCGACGCGGGCCCCGTCTCGCCATAGGGCGAACAGAGCATCGACACGCAGACGATGAAATACTTGTCGGGATCGAAGAACTTGCCCTTCCCCACCAGCTGCGGCCACCAGTCCTCCGGATTGGCATTGCCCGTCAGGGCGTGGCAGATCCAGACGACCGTGTCGCCGGGACGGTAGGCCCGCTCCGAGGTGTAATACACCAGGTCCAGGTGGTCGAGCCGGCCACCTGCCTCAAACAGGAACGGTTTGTCTATGACAAGTTTATTTCGTATCATATAAACTACTTCTTCGGGTGATCCCGCTCAAACTCCGCCATCCGTTCCTCCAGCACGGGATACAGTTCTTCGCGCATCCGGCTCGTGCAGCCGCGCACGCCTTCCCGCTTGCTGCCCGTCGTGGACAGCGAGCTGCTGCTCACGCCGTAGGCCATCAGCTCGACCACCAGAGCGTCGCCGCTCAGGCCTTCGTAACCCAGGGTGAAGAAGAAGCCGTCTCCCACCTCGCGGGTCACGTCGCGGTCATAGACCACCGTGAAGCCGTGGCGGCGGAAGATCTCCTTCATCCGGGCGGCGCGCCGCTCATACTCGCGCGTGTCCTCCACGAAATCGATCTTGCCCTCGCAGGAGAGACGCAGCATCTCGGCATAGCCGTACTGCGTGCTCGCCGTGCAGCCGCTCGTGATCATATACAGGATGGAAGCGGTCAGCGTGACGCCGAACACGCCGGCGTCCTGGTAGCGCTCCGCCAGGGCGGGATACCGCCTGTCGTA
>JAEEGI010009297.1_pt1 | contig 21558 bp, 13 predicted proteins | sample 8958751 | NCBI WGS metagenome assembly JAEEGI01 (sample SAMN16246545, study PRJNA631951) | gut metagenome | biome: gut microbiome; feature: rumen; material: KS-attached | host: Bos | place: Iran: Karaj | collected 2018-10 | reverse complement strand
CACGGCGCTCGGGACGGTCGCCGCGCTCACCGCCGCGGCCGTTGCCGCCGCGCGGTCCGCGCTCGCCGCGGCCCTTAGGCTCGACATAGCCCTCCGGCTTCTCGGTGAGAGCCCTCATGGAGAGCCTCATCTTGCCGGTCTTGGCATCGATCTCGAGAAGCTTGACATCAATCTCGTCACCGACCTTGAGGACGTCTTCGACGTTCTCGGTCTTGTTCCATGCGATCTCGGACACGTGGAGAAGGCCTTCCTTTCCGGGGAGGATCTCTACGAAGGCGCCGAACTCGAGGATGCTGACCACGCGGCCGTGATAGACCTTGCCCGGCTCCGGAACGGCGCAGATGCCCTTGATCCACTCGAGAGCGGCATCCATGGCCTGCTTGTCGGTGCCGAAGATGTCGACGATACCCTCGGTCTCACCCTGGGCGCCGCCTTCCTTAGGCTGCTCGTCGATGGTGATGGTGGTACCGGTTTCTTTCTGGATCTTCTGGATGGTCTCTCCACCCTTGCCGATAACGGCGCCGATGAACTCGCTGGCGATGCGGATCTGGATGATGCGCGGCACGAAGGGCTTGTAGTCCTCGCGAGGCTCGCTGATGGTCTTCAGCATCTCTCCCATGATGTGCATGCGACCCTGGCGGGCCTGCTCGAGAGCCTTCTCGAGTACGTCATATGACAGACCGTCCACCTTGATGTCCATCTGGGTGGCGGTGATGCCGTCGGCGGTACCGGTGACCTTGAAGTCCATGTCTCCGAGGTGGTCCTCGTCACCGAGGATGTCGGTAAGGATGGCGTAGCGGTCATTGGGGTGCTCGGCGTCGGTGATGAGGCCCATGGCCACACCGGCGACCGGCTTCTTGATCTTCACGCCTGCGTCCATGAGGGCGAGGCAGCCGCCGCAGACGGAAGCCATGGAAGACGAACCGTTGGACTCGAGGATGTCGCTGACCACGCGGACAGCGTAAGGATTCTCGGGAGCGAGCGGAACGACGGGCTTGAGGGCGCGCATGGCGAGGTTGCCGTGGCCGATCTCACGACGGCCGGGAGCGCGCATGGGCTTGGCCTCTCCGGTGGCGAAAGGAGGGAAGTTGTAGTGCAGGACGAACTGCTGGTCGCCCTGGATGAGGACTTCGTCGACCTCCTTCATGTCCATCTTGGTGCCGAGGGTGACGGTCGCAAGGGACTGGGTCTCACCGCGGGTGAAGATGGCGGAACCGTGTGCGCAGGGGAGGTAGTCCACCTCGCACCAGATGGGACGGACCTGGTCGCAGACGCGGCCGTCCAGGCGGATGCCCTCGTCGAGGATCATGTTGCGCATGGCCTCTTTCTCGACGGCATGGTAATATCTCTCCACGAGCGGGGTCTTCTCCTCGAGCTCCTCCTCCGGGATGGTGGCCAGGAACTCGTCCTTGATGGCGGTGAAGCCGTCCTCGCGCTCGTGCTTGGGCTTCGCGGACTTGGCAAGGGCGTAGCACTTGTCATAGCAGAAAGCCTCGACGGCCTTCCTGAGCTCCTCGTCCTCCACGTCGTGGGGATAGTCGCGCTTGACCTCGGTGCCGAGCTCGGCGATGAGCTCCTTCTGCACGCGGCAGTGGCGCTTGATCTCCTCGTGGGCGAACTTGATGGCCTCGAGCATGTCGTGCTCGCTGACCTCGTTCATCTCGCCCTCGACCATCATGATGTTCTCCTCGGTAGCGGCGACCATCAGTTCGAGGTCGCTGTCGGCCATCTGCGAGAAGCTGGGGTTGATGACGAACTCGCCGTTGATGCGTGCGACGCGGACTTCCGAGACGGGGCCGCCGAACGGCAGGTCGGAAGTTGCGAGAGCGGCGGAGGCTGCCAGACCGGCAAGTGCGTCGGGCTGGGTGTCCTTGTCAGCGGAGATGAGGCTGAGATAGACGAAAACCTCGAGATGGAAATCGTCCGGCCACAGAGGCCTGATGGGGCGGTCGACGAGACGCGCAATGAGGATCTCGTAGTCCGAGGGCTTGCTTTCCCGCTTCATGAAACCGCCGGGATACCTTCCCGCGGCGAAATACTTCTCACGGTAATCCACCGTGAGGGGCATGAAATCGGTGCCCTCCTTGACTTCCTTGGCTGCGCAGACGGTGGCGAGGATCATGGTGCCTCCCATCTTCACGACAGCCGAACCGTCCGCCTGCTTGGCGAGTTTTCCGGTCTCGATCTCGATCACGCGGCCGTCCGCGAGCTCGATCTTTTTCGTGATAACGTTCATTACTGTTTTCTTTACGTCTTTATTACTGCAGGGATACGGACCGTCCGCATCCCGTGATTTTCAAAATTAAAGGGGGAGGATTCAACGTGGAATCCTTCCCCTTTGGTTTTCCTATGCGTTTTATCGACGGAGACCGAGCTCCTTGATAATGCTTCTGTATCTCTCGATGTCGATCTTCTGGAGGTAGTCCAGGATCTGACGTCTCTTACCGACGAGACGGAGAAGGGCACGACGCGTAACGACGTCTTTCTTGTTCTTCTTCACATGCTCGGTAAGGTGAGCGATACGGTAGGAAAATAAAGCAACCTGACTCTCCGGAGAGCCGGTGTCCTTATTGGACTTCCCGTACTTCGCGAAAATCTCTTGCTTCTTCTCAGGCATCAGATATTCAGCCATTGTGCAAAAAATTTTGGTGTTTGTAAAAATATGTCATTCACTTTCGCACTTCGGGCAAAAGTGGGGCAAAGGTAGACAATTTTTCCGACATATCAATAGATTGTTAAATAAATAATTATATTTGTAAACACTGATCCGGTGTGTTTTTGTGGCCACTGCATGCAGTAATACGACGATCGTACCGTTATAGAGGACGGGTATCGCTTACGGACAATATGAAACGGACTATATACTGCCTATTCTCCCTGTTGTTGCTGGCATTTACGTGCGCGTCTGCGACAGCCCAGGACTATGTCGAGTCCGGGACTTATCAAAGCGCGGCATCCGACAATTCTTTGCTTTACAGGTCCCGTCATGCCTTGAGATACAATATGCTCTACGAAGGCACGTGCTACTGGTTCTCTCCCGATTTCGAGACTGGAGGCGTGATGTTCGACGGCAAGTGGTACGATGGAGTTACACTGAATGTCGATGCTTACGAGAAAGAGCTGGTGGTGATCCCCTCGCCCGGCAGGCCGGCTGTCGTGCCGGACCGCGACCACGTGGAGTATTTCACAATGGGAGATAACCGTTTCGTCAATCTCCGTTTGAAAGGATACGATATGCCGGAAGGCTATTTCCAGGCGGTGTATGAAGGTCCGTTCACCCTGTACCGTCTGGTGAACAAGAAAATTGTCGACGACTTGTCGGGTTCTGTCAACGGACCCGGGTATGCTGTCGACAATTTCGATACGACTGAGAGTTACTATGTAGAGCGTGACGGCGTCGTGGCTCCGGTCCGCAAGGGACGGGCACGGCGTTTCCTGGCCCATCCTTCCGGCCGTGATCCCGGCACCGCCGCCCTTTCTTCGAAGAAGGCGGTGGCTATCGCCGCGCCGGATCCTTCACCACTGACCGGTATTCCGGCCTTTGCCGCGCCGGAGCTCCCTCTTCCCGACCCTTCCGACGGAGATTTCAAGATAGGTGACAAGACTGTCTATGCCAGCCTTCCTGCGGGTTTCTTCTCCACTGGGGAGGGAAGGACCGACGACGAGCTTCTCAAACTCATCAATGCAGGAAACGAGATGGTCACCTTCGCCAACAAGGTTTACCAGATCGGACAGCCGGAGAATGCCAGGGGTGACCGTGCATACGTCAACGGTACGGTCCGTGATATCCTCTCGGGAGAGCCCCTTGCCGGCGTTGCCGTCTTCGACGACAAGTCTGGCACCTATGCCATGACCGACAATGACGGCGGATTCCGCATACGTCTTCCACTGGGGGACAATGTCCTGGGTTTCAGCGGCTATTCGCTCGAGGACCTGCGTCTTAACGTCCACGTCGACAGCGACGGCGGCCTCGACGTGGTGATGAAGGAGAAGATCACCTCGCTTAAGGGAGCCGTCGTCTCTGCCGAGAGCATGGTGAACCACCGCGACGCACGCATGGGCATAGAGCGTGTCCGTATCAATACCATCACCAAGATACCTTCGGCCTTCGGAGAGGCCGACGTGCTGAAAGCCGTCCTGACCCTCCCGGGCGTCAAGAGTGTGGGCGAAGCCTCCAGCGGCTTCAACGTCCGCGGAGGTTCGGCAGACCAGAACCTCGTCCTCTTCAATGATGGCACCATCTACAATCCCAGCCATTTCTTCGGCGTTTTCTCGGCCTTCAACACGGATGTCATCAATGACATCGAATTGTACAAGAGCTCCATTCCCGCCGAATTCGGCGGACGCATCTCGTCCGTTCTGGATGTCCGCGGTCGTGAGGGAAACGCCAAGAAGGTACAGGGTTCGCTCGGCCTGGGACTCCTTACCAGCCACTTCCACCTTGAAGGCCCCATCGTCGAGGACAAGACGACTTTCATCATCGGAGGGCGCACGACTTATTCCAACTGGATATTCAACCTGATTCCCGAGAACAGCGCCTACTCCGGCGGCAATGCTTCGTTCAGCGATTTCAACGCTTCGGTTACCCATAGGGTCAACTCCCGCAACACCATCCAGGCATACGCCTATTGGTCGCGTGATGGATTCTCCTTCGACGGCGACACCACTTTCCGTTATTCCAATGCGAATGCGTCCCTTAAGTGGCGCCACACTCTCTCGGAGCGTACCGGCCTCACCGTGGTAGCAGGATATGACCGCTATTCCAATGTGGTGGAGGACAACTTCAACGGGTTCTCGGCGTACTCCCTTGCCACGGGAGTGAATCAAGCATTCCTAAAAGGCGGTCTCAAGACCGTCCTGGACGATTACCATACTCTCTCCTATGGCCTGAACACCATCTATTATGATTTGAATCCCGGCCAGATGGGGCCTCTGAGCGATTCTTCGTTGGTAGCCTTCAGTTCGCTGCCAAGAGACAGGGCCGTCGAGTCCGCCCTGTATGCCAGTGACAACTGGAAGCCGAATGATAAATTGTCGTTCGACCTTGGAGTGCGCTTGTCGGCATTCAATGCCCTCTCTCCGTCCAAGTTCTACTGGGCTCCCGAATTCAGGGCTTCCGTCAAGTATTCCTTCAGGGACAATCTGTCCGCCAAGGCCGGATTCAACTCGATGAGGCAGTACATCCATCTGATCTCGAACACCTCCTCCATATCTCCTATGGATGCATGGCATCTGGCCGGCGCCTCCTTGCGTCCGCAAGATGGCTGGCAGGCTGCTGCCGGTCTCTATTGGACTGTCCGCGACAATACCATCGACCTGTCGCTCGAGACCTATTACAAACATATAGCCCGCAGTCTCGACTACAAGTCGGGAGCCGTCCTGATCATGAACGAAAATCTGGCGGACGACCTCGTCGAGACCTACGGCAAGGCCTATGGAGTCGAGTTTATGGCCAAGAAGACCTTGGGAAAACTCAACGGATGGATTGCTTATACCTACTCTCGTTCGCTTCTCAGGGAAATGGAAGACAGGGGGATCGAAACCATCAACGGAGGTGAGTGGTACCCTGCTCCCCATGACAAGCCTCACGATTTCAAGCTCGTGGGCAACTACAAGTTCACGCATCGCTACAGCCTGTCGGTCAACATAGATTATTCCACCGGACGGCCGGTCACCATACCCGTAGCCATATACAGATATGGGGGCGGGATGAGGCTCGCATACTCGGAACGTAACGGCTACCGCATACCCGACTATTTCAGGATGGATACTGCCCTGAACATCGATCCGGGACACTATCTCCGCAAACTTACACATATGTCCATCACTATCGGTGTATATAACGTAACAGGCAGGAAGAATCCATATTCCGTGTATTACAACACAGTAGGAGGAACTTCAGTCAAAGGATATATGGTGTCGGTCTTCGCCTCCCCCATACCTTACCTTACACTTAACCTTAAATTCGGATGATGAAGAATACCTACATAAGCATATTGATTGCCTCGGCGCTTCTCGCGCTGTCGGCGGTTTCCTGCATCTATCCGTTCGCTCCCGATACCAAGGACGGATCCGGAGCGTTGGTCATAGAGGGAGATATCCTGTTGGGTGAATACACTGTCGTCACACTCTCCCATACCGCTCCTGTCGATGACCCTGAGAACTCTGCCAATCCCGCTGTTGCGGAGGTATGGGTCGAAGACGATGCGGGACGTACATACGATGGAGTCCGGGACAACGGACAGAATGGAGTTTACAAGGTCGATACCCGCAATGCTCCCGCAGACAGGAAATACCGCCTTCACGTCGTCCGTGTCCGCGACAGGAGAGAATACGTGTCGGATTGGGGAGAAGCCCCGGTTGTGCCGGTAATCGATTCCCTGTCTTACAACTTGGACTTCGACCGCTCGCGCCTGAATGTCGCTCTCAGCATGCACTCGCAAGGGGGCAGTTTCTTCAAGTGGAAATACGTGGAGAAATGGGAGTTTCATGCCTCCTATAATCCTGAGTTGAAGTATGAACCGCCGGATACCGGCTGGTGGGGAACGAATGGGGACGGGAGTATTGTCAAGATGCCCCCTCCGGGCACATACACTTGCTTTGGCCGTGACGAGTCTTCGGAGATCATGATCTTTTCTACGGAGAAGCAGACGGACGACCGTTTCGTCGATCTCGAATTCCATCCCATCGCTAGGAACGATGTGAAGATATCGTACGTCTATCACATAGACGTTTACCTCGAGCCGCTTTCGGCGGAAGCATATAAGTATTGGGACACAGTCAAGTCCAATTCCGAGTATAACGGCAACCTTTTCGCACCTAATCCCAGCGAACTCGTGGGCAACATCCGCTGCGTCCAGGATCCCGATGAATTGGTCATGGGATATATCAGTGTGGCTGCGCTGGCGCATAACGACTTGATCATCCGCCACATGGATGCGCGGTTCTATAAGGACACCGAGCCTTACGAGGAACCGGAGGTCGTGAATAGAGGCGAATGGTACAAGCATTATTTCAGCGGATACCTCCCCTTCACTTACTATGAGGTGCCCGGAGATGTGTCCCAGACTTACTGGGCCAAGGCGAGATGTGTGGATTGCAAGCGAAAGGCTCAGGGCAAAGACGTTTCTTACGTGCGCCCCGACGATTGGCCAGTCTATTGAATGGAAGGATTATGAAAAAGATAGTTTCTGTCATTCTGCTGCTGTTTAATGCAGTGATGCTATGCGTGGCGCAGGAGCACCTCAGCGAGAGGGTATATATCTCCACTGACAGGGATGTATATGTCGCGGGTGACGAGGTATTCCTGTCCGCGTTCTGCCTGGATATGAATACCGGGCGCCTGTCCGGTTTCAGCCGTACGGTTTATTTGGAGATCATCTCCCTGGAAGGACCGGTCCAGACAGCCAAACTCGCTTTGGAAGGAGGCCGCGGAGGCGGGGTCATACGGCTCCACAACACCATACCGACGGGCAACTATCAGCTTGTGGCCTATACCGCCCAGTGTTTCAACGAGCAGGGTTATGATTTCCTGGAGAATGCCAGGACCTTGTCCATAATCAATCCTTTCACTACCGACCGTTCTTCTTCCGGAGTCGGAATACTCTCCGACGAGGAGTATTCTGGGCTTCAGGATCCGGAGAGGCCTTCGTCGGGCTCGCTCCGCGTAGCCGCTTCAGAAGGTAGGCTGACAGTAACCAATCTCTCAGACAGACCCGTAAGCGCAAGCGTCTCCATATTCCACGATGACGGGATCGTCTCCCCTTCCGGTACCACTCCGGCCACATTCGCGTCCAAGGCCACCAAGGGCAGTGCGTTTACGTCCGTGCGCATCCCCGAGTATGAAGGAGAGATCATCCGCACCCGCGTTCGCGATGCTTCCGATGAAGATATGGCCCTCATCAAGGGATCGACAGTGTTCTTTTCCATCCCGGGGAGATCTTCGGATTTCTATTCCGCTCAGGTCGGGGATGACGGCACCGCTACGTTCTATACCAGGAATATCTATGGCAATACCAACGCCGTGCTCGAATTGGGAAGCGGATACGGCTCCAGCCATCTTGAGATTATTTCTCCCTTCGCCAGAGTGAAGGCCGCAGACCTTCCGGAACTTCCCTTGAGCGAGGGCTTGAGGGGAAGTATCCTGTCCAGAAGCCTTGCGATGCAAGTGCTCCAGGCTTCCGGAGCGGATTCGCTCTATACCGTTCTCGATTTTCCTTATGTCAATCTGTTCGGACCCGATTCGGTTGCGTACATTCTTGACGACTATACCCGTTTTCCGCTGATGGAGGAGCTGTTCATCGAGTTTATATCGGAGATCAGGATAGGACGTTCCGGCAAGTCCCGAACGGTGGTTGTAAACGTGAAAGATTCATTCAAACCATCCGGCACACAGTTTCCGGCGCTGGTGCTTTTGGACGGAGTCCCCGTGACGGAGCATGAACGCATTTTCGAATACGACCCCCTGCTTGTGGAACGGGTGGTTATATTCCCTCATTCGTTCAATCTCGGCTTCCGTACCTTCTCCGGCTTGGTTGATTTCGTGACATATAAGCATGACCTTCCGTCATTCACCTTGGGAGAGAATACCAGGATAGTGGACTTTCAGGGCGTAAGTTACCCGGTCGTATCCTATTTGCCAGATACGGTATCGGGCACCGCTGATATGCGGCAGACTATATTGTGGCATCCCATGGTGGAACTGGCCCCGGGAGAGGAACGTGTCCTGGACTATTGCCTTCCATCCTATGAAGGCAGTTTCGAGGCCGTGGTCGAGGGATTCGACGAGGACGGAGCGCCCCAGTATGTACGCACAAGACTATGAGATTGATTTCAATTACCGCGGCCGTGTCCCTTTTGTGCCTGGGCACGGCGGCGTCAGCGCAGGAATACACTGAACTCGACAGGTTCTCGGAAGAGGCCGGCGAGATGGCCATGCTCTTCAGGGGCAAGCAGGGAATGTCCTATGAGTTCCCTTACAACGGCACCTGTTTCTGGTATGGGAGGGACTTCCTGCCCGGAGACGTGTTCTACAACGGCAAACTCTACAAAGGCGCATTCGTCAATGTCAATGCCCATCTCCAGGAACTCGTCGTAAAGCAGGACCAGGATTACCTTCCCGTCCTTGTCGATGCCGGCCACGTCGAGTGGTTCACCATGGGCGGCAGGCGTTTCGTCTCGCGAGACGCCGCGGGTCTTACCGCACTTCCGGAAGGTTACTATGAAGTTATATTCGACGGGCGCTCCAAGCTCTACAAGCGGGTGGACAAGATTCTCCGCAAGGATGCCAACAATCGCAACGGCTCAGGCATCGGATATGACGATCCCAATTACAACGACAAGGTCCAGGACTATTTCGCCAACCGTGTGAGCTATTATTTCATCAAGGACGGCGAAATCCATTCCGTAAGGAAATGGCGCGGGATCGTCTCCTATTTCCCCGAGAGGAAAAAGGAATTGAAGCGCTATGCCAAGGATGCGATGGCTTCCAATCCGGATTTCGATGCCCTTGCCGCCGCTATCCTCAAATATGCCGAAGCCAATGAATAGGAAAGCCATAATGCTCGCCCTCCTGCTGCTGCCCGGCCTTGCCGGACACGCGCAGCAGTCCCGCGAGCTCGAAGTCAGGCGGGTCGAGGCCGATTCTCTGTTGAACTTCCTGCGCAGGGAGATCACTCCGCGCATCTATTACCTATCCTCGGAGATGGATCACTCGAGCTTCACGATTTCTGCTCCACGGGAGCAGTTCCTGGAGCGCGCGATGGCCGAGCTCCGCGCCAAGGATTATATAGTCTCCGAATACGACGGCGCGTGGTTCGTCACCCGGTCGAAGGGCTTGGTGCAGGACCTGCCCGCAGGCTACTTCGACCGGGGCGGCTCCACGCGCGACAACGGAGAGCTTCTAAAGTACATCGAGGACCAGAATACCATGGTCACCTTCCAGAACAAGGTCTATGAGATTGGCGAGAAGATGGAGGGCCGTACCGGCAAGGCCATAGTCAGCGGCTATGTGCACGACGTCTCGTCGGGCGAGCCGCTCACCGGAGTGGCCGTCTATGACGACAAGACCGGCGCGTACTCCCTGACCGACGCATATGGCTTCTACCGCATCTCCCTGCCGATAGGCGAAGGCGTGCTGAATTTCAGCGGTTACTCGATGGACGACCTGCACCTCAATGTCATCGTGTACGGCGAGGGCGGCCTGGACGTGGTCATGAAGGAGAAGGTCACGTCGCTGAAGGGCGCGGTCGTGTCGGCTGAAAGCCGGGCTGCGCACCGTGACGCCAGGATGGGCATCGAGCGCATCCGCATCAACGAGATAGCCAAGGTCCCCGCGGCCTTCGGAGAAGCCGACGTCCTCAAGGTGGTCCTCACCCTTCCGGGTGTCAAGACCGCCGGCGAGGCGGCCACCGGCTTCAATGTCCGCGGCGGCTCCGTGGACCAGAACCTCATTCTTTTCAATGAGGGGACCATCTACAATCCCAGCCATATGTTCGGCATCATGTCGGCTTTCAACACCGACATAGTCAACGAGGTGGAGCTTTACAAGAGCTCCATCCCGGCGGAGTTCGGCGGCCGCATATCGTCCGTGCTGGACATCCGTGGCCGAGAGGGAAACTCCAAGAAAGTACAGGGGTCTGTGGGACTTGGCCTCCTGACCAGCCGTTTCAACCTTGAAGGCCCTGTGGGGGACAAGACTTCATTCATTGTCGGCGGCCGCACCACGTACTCCAACTGGATACTGAACCTCCTGCCTTCCAGCAGCAATTATTCCGGTGGCAAGGCCTCGTTCAGCGATGCGAATATCGGCATCAGCCATCGCTTCAACTCCAAGAATTCGCTGCATGCCAACGGATACTGGTCCAGGGACGGGTTCTCTTTCAGCGGAGATACCACGTTCCGGTATTCCAACATCAGTGCTTCGCTGAAATGGCGTTCCGACTTCTCCGACCGGCATTCGATGGAACTCACGGGGGGTATGGACCGCTATGGCAATTCCCATGACAATACATTCAATGCCTGGGAGGCATATACGCTTGATACGGAGGTGAACCAGATATTCGCCAAACTCCGCTTCAAGTCGCTGGCCGGTTCTTCACATTCCCTGCTCTACGGTGTCAACTTCCTGTTCTACGACCTTAATCCCGGCACCCTCACTCCGCTCGGGGAGGTGTCGAGGATAGTCCAGCGTTCCCTCGTCAGGCAGCGCGGCGTGGAGCCCGCCCTGTTCGCCGGGGACACGTGGACAGTAAACGACAAATTGTCGCTCGATGCTGGTGTCCGCCTCACCGGATTCAAGGCCTTGGACCAGAGCAAGCTCTACGGCGGCCCTGAGTACCGTGTGTCGGGCAAATATTCGTTCCGGCCGAATCTCTCCGTCAAGGCTGGATTCAACTCTATGAGGCAGTACATCCATCTGCTGTCCAACTCCTCGTCCATCTCTCCGATGGACGCCTGGACGCTGAGCTCCGACCGCATCCGGCCGCAGACCGGCTGGCAGGCGGCCGGAGGCCTGTATTGGACCATCTCCGACGGACAGATCGATCTCTCGCTGGAGTCTTATTACAAGAGGATGCTCCACTATCTGGACTACAAGTCCGGCGCTACCCTGATCATGAACGCGAACCTTCCGGACGACCTTGTGGAGACAAGGGGAAAGGCATATGGAATCGAGTTCATGGCAAAGAAATCGATTGGCAAGCTTAACGGATGGATGTCCTACACTTATTCCCGCACCTTCCTGCAGGAAATGGAGGACAGGGGAGTGCAGACCATCAATAGCGGAGCCTGGTACCCCGCCCCGCATGACAAGCCCCACGACTTCAAGCTCGTCGGCAACTACAAGTTCACCCACCGCTACAGCCTGTCGGTGAACGTCGACTACTCCACCGGCCGTCCTGTCACGATACCGGTCGGCAAGTACATCTATGGAGGAGGTACGCGCCTGGCCTATTCCGAACGCAACGGATACCGCATTCCCGACTACTTCAGGATGGACCTGGCCATGAACATCGAGCCGAGCCATTATCTGCGGCAACTGACGCATATGTCCGTCACCTTCGGCGTTTACAATGTAACCGGCCGCAAGAATGCCTATTCCGTGTACTACAACACTGCGGGCGGTTCCAAGGTATCCGGCCATATGATATCCGTATTTGCGGTCCCCGTCCCATATATCAACCTCAATCTCAAGTTCTGATGAAAAAGTCCTTCACATATCTTTTTATATGGATGGTCGCGGCGCTTGCGGCTTCGTGCGTCTATCCCTATGAGCCCGAGGTTGACAAATCGTCCGGCCGTAACCTCGTCATCGAGGGTGACATCCTCATAGGTGAGAGCCAGTGCAACTTCAGGCTGGGTTATATGCTCTATCTTGACGAGGAGATCTCCAACAAGCGGGTTACGGCGACAGTGCGGGTCGAGTCGGAAGCAGGCCGTGTTTTCGACGGCCGCCCCTTGTCGGCCAACGAATATCAGGTCGATCTCGCTACGGCCGACCCTGACGACCGATACCGACTCCATGTAGTTCTTGAAGACGGCAGGGAGTATGCATCGGAGTGGGCTGAGGTCAGGAAACCCTGCGTCGTGGATGACATCACCCACGAGCTTGACAATATGACCGGGCGGGTGCGCTTCAATATCACTCTGCACAGTGATGACGGGGAGAAGTATTTCCGCTGGTATTTCGATGAGGATTGGGAGTACGCGTCACTGTATGAAGCCACCCACAAGTATGTGGTCGATCTGGAGGACCCGGAAGATTCCGGTCATATGGAGGAGTTCTTCTGGGGGGAAGGAACCCATTATTGCTGGATGAGCCAGCAGTCCACGGGACTTTATTTCACCACCACCAGGGACCTTGATTCCGACAAGGTACAGGAGAAGAACTTCTATCGCGTTCCCGCACAGAGCCAGAGGATGTCCTCGCTCTATTCTATGAACGTCAAGGTCGAATCCATGACTGAAGACTGCTACGATTACTGGAAGAATGTCAGGACGAACTCCGAGAACCTTGGCGACTTGTTCGCGCCCATCCCGAGCGAGATGCGGGGCAACATCTACAACCTCGCCGATCCGGATGAGACGGTCATAGGATATGTCAATGTCTCGATGATTGCGCAGAAACGCATTTTCGTGGATAACGAGATCACGGGATACTATGTAAGGAATCCTTATATTCCCGAAGAGGACTGGATGATAGACCTTCCTCCGGCGGAATGGAGAAGGTATTATGTGAACAAGCAGTATCTTCCGGTCAGCAAAGGGGAAGGGTCGATCTTCTATTGGGCTCCGAAACGTTGTGTGGACTGCCGTCTCCAGGGAGGAACCAAGCTCCGTCCGGACTACTGGCCAAATGATCATTTTTAGCGGGGAGGATACTGTAATGAAGAAGATACTTTTATCGGCAATCATACTTTTCGCCGCATCGTTCTGCATATTCGGTGCGGACCATCTGGTGGAGCGTACCTATCTATCTACGGACAGGGACGTCTATGTGGCGGGTGACCGTATCTGGTGTTCCGCTTTCTGCGTGGATGCCGTCGCCGGAGGGTTGTCGGGATTCAGCAGCATAGCTTACGTGGAGCTGCGTTCATCCGACGGCCTGGTCCAGACTGCCAAGATCGCACTTCAGGGCGGCCGCGGAGCGGGTTTCGTGGAGATTCCCGCCAATACCCCGACGGGCAATTACCGTCTGTTCGCATATACTGCGCAGAATGTCAATGAAGACGGCTTCGACTATCTCGCCGGCTCGAAACTGGTGTCTGTGTTCAATACCTTCACCGCGGAGCGAGTCACCGACGGAGTGGAGATAGTGGATGCGCTGCCGGCCGCGCCGGCGGAGCCGGCCCCGGCCCTGCGCATCGCGGCGGGAGCCCCCGAAGGGGGAGTCGTCCCGCTGCGCCTCTCAGGCTTCGACAGGGACGCCACCTTGAGCGTCTCCGTATATCACGACGACGGATTCAACCTTCCTGAGGCCTCCGACATCCGTTCTTTCGTCACCAGGGCCGATGTCTCGTCTCTGCATTTTACTGACCGCCGCATCCCGGAGTATGACGGTGAAATCGTGTACGGTCACGTAGCCGGAGTGGATCCTGCGGAATTGCCCGATCTTGAAGGGAAGTTCGCATTCATTTCCGTTCCGGGAGACCGTTCCGATACGTATTCCTGCCAGGTTGAACGTGACGGTTCCGTGACCTTCTTCACCAACAATCTATATGGTGACAAGGACCTCGTGTGCCAGATAGAGGGTCTGGAAAGCACTTCCGGAGCCCATCTGGAGATCCGGAGCCCGTTCGTGGACGTCGAGACGGGCGACGTGCCGAAGCTCCGGATGGCGCCGTCGATGGCTGACAGGCTGCGGGAGCGCAGCATAGCCATGCAGATCGAGAAGATGTTCGACGCCGATACCCTTTTCGAATACCTTCCTGTAAGGGACAATCTCCTCTTCGGGGGCGAGGGTATCACCTATGTTCTGGACGACTATACTCGCCTTCCCCTGATGGAAGAGTGCATCGTGGAGTTCATCACGGAACTGCGCGCCCGCAGGGATGCGCAGGGGCGCCGCGACCTGCAGGTGCGCCTGCAGGATTCCTGGCGCACAATGTATTTCTCACGCGGAGCTTCGCTGATGATGGTGGACGGAGTGCCCGTGTTCGACCATGAGACCATCTACCGTTACGACCCCCTCCTCGTGGAGACGGTCAATATCTATCCATATACCTATTTCATAGGAGCGCGAAGCTACAACGGAGTGGCCAACTTCGTCACGTACAAGCAGAACCTCCCATCGGTAACGTTCCCTGACAATGTCCGCATAATCGATTTCCAAGGAGCCGCGTATCCTGTGGCCTATACCTGCAAGGGCGTCGGCAAGGACTATCCCGACTATCGCCAGACCGTTCTCTGGGAACCTATGTTGAATGCTAAAGCAGGGGAAAGCATGGACCTGGACTGTGTCCTGCCTGCCTACAAGGGACGCTTCCGCGTAGTCGTGGAGGGCTTGTCCTCCGCGGGAGAGCCCATCCGTGCCACGGCGTCGTTCGACGTCCGCTGAGCGGGATCAATAATGCTCGAGATTATACTTCGTCAAGATGTCCATGTGCATGTAATTGTCGCGCACGGCTGGACGTTTGTACATCAGGATGTAGTCCGACAGCACGTTCACCGCATTGAATGACTGGTTCTCGACGTGTTCAGTGATGAGCACGTCCACCAGGTCGGAACGCACGGCCTCGAGGTTCTTCTCGAGGTCGTCGAATCCGATGACGCGGCGGCCTTCCGCAGGGTTGGCCGCCAGCCATCCCGATATGAGGTGGATGCGGGAATTGAACATCACTATCAGTTTTATGCCGGGATTGTCGGCCGCAAAGGCGTCGAGGGTCTCCGGGATGCCCTCGGGGTCGTTCGGGTCGATGAATACCTGATGGATCCTGCATTCGGGGAAGTTGGCATCCATGAAGTCCAGGAAACCTGAACGGCGCTCAAGGGTTGGGTCGGATCTCCGTGTCTTGTCACGGGTGATGCGCACGATGGCTACGTCCCGCACGTCGTCTGCGGACAGCCGTTCGGTGAGGAGGAATGCGCACAGGCGGCCGCTCTTGTACATGGGCATGCCGTAGTATGCGAAGTAATCGGGATCCTCGAGCCTGGTGTCCACGTAAACGTAGGGGATGCCCTGCTCCTTGAGCCTTTCGGCGAGCTCCATCGTGTCGCTTTTGAAGAGAGGAGGCAGGATGACGCCCGAAGGGGCGGAATCCAGCATCTCGTCCGCAGCCCTGGCGAATGAGTCGGGATCGTACTGGTCGTACTGGAACACCCTGGTCCTCACGTTGAGGGAAGCCACCGATTCCCCGCCGTGCAGGAAACCTGCGTGGAGCTTCTCCCAGTACTCTCCTTTTCCGAAAGTCGGGAGCAGGCACGCTATCACATGGGCCTTCTTGGAGGCGAGGAGCGAGGCGTAGAGGTTGGGCTGGTAGCGGAGCTCCTCGATGGCCTTCTTGACTTTTTCGGCGCTTTTCTTGGATACTTCTCCGCGGTTGTGCACGACCCGGTCCACCGTGCCTTTGGAGACTCCGGCCTTACGCGCCACGTCGATGATGGTGATTTTCCCGTTCTTGTCCATGGTTGTCAGTGTTTCTCAAAGACAAATATAGCGTTTTTCTGCAATAATTCGTGTTTTTCCACAAAATTTCCGTGCCCGTGCACGGATTTTAAGGAAAAATAGTTACATTTGTCTCGGAAAACCACAATCGATATGTCCAAGGTCATCACTTTCGGAGAAATAATGCTCAGGCTTTCGACTCCCGGATACCTGAGATTCTCGCAGGCCAGGCAGTTCGACGCCACCTTCGGCGGCGGCGAAGCCAACGTGGCCGTCTCACTTGCCAATTACGGAGTGGATGTCGGGTTCGTCACCCGCCTTCCCGACAATGATATAGCGCGCAGCTGCGTCCGCGACCTCCGTTCGTACGGAGTGGATACCGGCCATTGCATCACCGGCGGCGACCGCCTCGGGATCTATTTCCTCGAGACCGGCGCCGTGGCGAGGCCGAGCAAGGTCGTTTACGACCGTGCCGGCTCGTCCATCGCCACCATCGCGCCGGGCATGATCGACTGGGACAAGGTCCTGGAAGGGGCTGAATGGTTTCATTGGACAGGCATCACTCCCGCCCTCAGCCAGGGCGCGGCGGACGTCTGCCTCGAAGCCGTCCGCGCCGCGAACCGCCTCGGCGTGACCGTCAGTTGCGACCTCAATTACCGCAAGAACCTCTGGAAATACGGCAAGAAAGCTTCCGAGGTCATGCCCGCCCTCGTGGAGGGCTGCGACATCATCCTCGGCAACGAGGAGGATGCCGAGAAGGTCTTCGGCATCAAGCCCGAAGGGTTCGACGTCACCGCCACCTCCGGCGCCATCGACCAGGGCCGCTTCCGCAGTGTCGCCGAGCAGCTGATGGCTCGTTTCCCGCGCGCCAGGAAGGTCATCATCACCCTCCGCGGCTCCATCAACGCCAACCACAATACCTGGGGAGGCGTCCTCTTCGACGGCAACACCCTGTACGAGTCTCCGCGCTACGACATCACCCACATCGTGGACCGTGTCGGCGGCGGCGACTCCTTCATGGGCGGCCTCATCTACGGTTTGCTGACATATAAGGGCGACGACCAGCGCGCGCTGAACTTCGCCGTCGCCGCTTCCTGCCTCAAGCATACCATATTCGGCGATTTCAACCAGGTCACGGTGGCCGAGGTCGAGAACCTTATGAAGGGAGACGGCTCCGGCAGGGTATCAAGGTAATCTTAAAAAACAACGATAATGGAACTCAATCTCAAGCAGGGGTGCAAGTACGCCCTTCTCGTCCCGACCAGCATGGGACTCCGCGTCACCCCCGAAAACGGACAGCCGGTACAGTGCAGTGACGTCTTCCATCTCTACGCCACCAGCGCGGAGACCAATGTCGCCAGCATCTCGTCCTACCTCGGCCTTCCCGTCAAGGTGCTTACCACCTTCGTCAAGGACAGCCCGTTCGCGGCGTTCATCAAGGCCAACCTCCGTTCCCGCGGAATGGACTTCGAAGGTCCTGAAGTACCGCAAGGCGGCCCCTGGGGCTACCGCCATCAGATCAATATCGCCGACAGCGGTTACGGCGTGCGCGGACCGCGCGTGTGGAACGACCGCGCCGGCGAAGTCGGCCGTACCCTCGACGTCAAGGACTTCGACCTCGACCGCATCTTCGGTCAGGAAGGAGTGCAGATAGTGCACCTTTCCGGCCTCATCGCCGCTCTCAGCCCCGAGACCAGCCGTTTCTGCCTTGAGATTGCAAGGGCCGCGAAGAAATACGGCACCCGCATCAGCTTCGACCTCAATTACCGCGCATCCTTCTGGGTGGGCCGCGAGCAGGAGCTCCACGACATCTTCTCCGAGATCTGCTCGATCGCCGATATCCTCATCGGCAACGAGGAGGACTTCCAGCTCTGCCTCGGCATCGAAGGTCCCGAGGCCGGCGGCAAGGACATCGCAGCCAAGATCGACGGTTTCAAGGAGATGATCCGCCGCGTCCGTGCCGAGTATCCCGGCGCCCAGGTGTTCGCTACCACCCTGCGCCAGGTCAACAACGTCAACAGCCACAACTGGGGAGCCATCATGCTCGCCGGTGAGGACTGGCAGGTCGTCGAGCCGCGCGAGATCCACGTGCTGGACCGCATCGGCGGAGGCGACGGCTTCGTCGGAGGTCTGCTCTACGGCATCCTCCGCGGATGGGAGAGCGAGAAGTGGATCCAGTTCGGCTGGGCCACCGGCGCGCTTGCCACCACTTTCATGACCGATTATGTCCAGCCCGCCGACGAGGATCAGGTCTGGAGCGCCTGGAAGGGCAATGCCCGTGTAAAGAGGTAGTCCCATGCTGTATTACGCCCGCGGTTCCAAGCAGGACAACATTACGCCGGAGGAGGCCAGGGAGGCCCTCTACGGCGTGTTCCGTGCCCTGGGCCCGAAGAGACGCGTCCTGGCCATTCCGCCGGATTTCACCCGCTTCAATTCCTACGCGGGACCTCTCACGGAGATGGCCAATGACTATTACGGTGAAGCCCTTACCGATGTGATGCCCGCTCTGGGTACTCATTCTCCTATGACCGACTCCCAGATATCCACGATGTTCGGCAGCGTGCAGCGCGGCAAGTTCCGCGTCCACGACTGGCGCAACGACGTCGTGACGGTTGGAGAGGTGCCGGCGTCGTATGTCCGCGAACTGTCCGAAGGACGCGTGGACTTCTCCTGGCCGGCACAGGTCAACAAGCTTCTTCTGGACCCTTCGTTCGACCTCATCCTGTCCATCGGCCAGGTGGTCCCGCACGAGGTCATCGGCATGGCCAATTACACCAAGAACATCTTCGTAGGTGTCGGCGGCAGCGCCGGCATCAACAGGAGCCATTATCTTGGCGCCACTTATGGAATGGAGCGCATAATGGGCAGGGCGCACAGCCCCGTGCGTGACGTGATGGAGTACGCCCGTGTGCATTTCATCCCTCAATTGCCCATCGTCTATGTACAGACCGTTCTCGCGAAGGACCTGGAAACCGGAAAGATGGTCCTGAAGGGACTGTTCATCGGAGACGACTTCGAGTGCTTCCGCCGTGCTGCCGAACTCTCTCTCGAGACCAATTTCATCATGGTGGAGAAGCCTCTGAAGAAGTGCATAGTCTGGCTGGATCCGGAGGAGTTCAAGAGCACCTGGCTCGGCAACAAGGCCGTTTACCGCACGCGCATGGCTCTGGCGGACGGCGCGGACCTTATAGTCCTCGCCCCCGCGCTCAAGGAGTTCGGCGAGGACAAGACCATCGACGGGCTCATCCGCAAGTACGGTTACAAGGGCACTCCCCATACTTTGGAGGCCACCAGGGCCAACCGTGAGCTCCAGGACAATCTCAGCGCTTCGGCGCACCTCATCCACGGCTCTTCCGAAGGACGCTTCCGTATCACCTACTGCCCCGGTCACGAGATGACCCGTGAGGAGATCGAGGGTGTCGGATTCGATTATGCTCCCATCGAGGAAATGATGGAGAAGTACAAAGTGTCTTCGCTCAAGGACGGCTGGAATACCGTCGAGGGCGAAGAGGTCTATTATATTTCCAATCCTGCCCTGGGCCTCTGGGCCCATCCGGACAGGTTCAAGGACTGACAGATGAAGATAGTCTGCGACAACAAGATCCCTTTCCTTCGCGGGGCTTTGGAGCCTTACGCGGAAGTGGTGTATCTCCCCGGTGCGGAGACTGACGCGGAAGTGGTGAAGGATGCCGACGGTATCATCACCCGTACCCGCACCCGCTGCGACGCCTCCCTGCTGGAAGGATCTTCCGTGAAGGCCATCGCCACCGCCACCATCGGTTTCGACCACATCGACACTGCCTGGTGCGAGGCCAACGGCATAGCCTGGAGCAATGCTCCGGGATGCAATTCCTGGTCCGTCAAGCAGTATATTTCGTCCGTGCTGGCAGTGCTCGCACAGCGTCATGGCTTGAAGCTCGATACTCTTACGCTTGGCGTCGTGGGCGTCGGCAATGTCGGCTCCAAGGTGGCCGAAGTCGGCCGCGCCTTCGGGATGCGGGTCCTCTTGTGCGACCCGCCTCGCGCCCGCGCCGAAGGGCAGGGTGCCTTCACAGACCTCGACACTCTCATCGCGGGAAGCGACATAGTCACCCTTCACGTGCCGCTGACGCGCGCCGGCGAGGATGCCACCTGGCATCTCATCGACGCGGCGCGTCTTGCGCGCATGCGCGCCTCCCAGATACTCATCAACTCTTCCCGCGGCCCCGTCGTGGACAATGCCGCGCTGAAGGACGCCCTCAAGCGCCATGCGGTCAAAGGCGGAGTCCTGGATGTGTGGGAGGGTGAGCCCGACCTCGACAGGGAGCTCATCGGCCTCCTGGACATCACCACTCCGCACATCGCCGGTTACAGCGCCGACGGCAAGGCCAACGGCACTACCATGAGCGTGCGTTATCTGGCCTCGCAGTTGGACCTTCCCCTGACGGACTGGAACGCCTCCGGCATTCCCGCGCCCGAGCAGGCGCTGGAGTTCGGCATCGACGCCGCAGGCAAGACTGCGCAGGAGGTCCTCTCCGAGGCCGTCCTGCACACTTATGACGTGCGTCGCGACAGCGACGCCCTGCGCGCCGCGCCCTCCGACTTCGAGCGGCTGCGCGGCGACTATTGGGTGCGCCGCGAGCCCTCAGCGTTCACGCTTGCGCTGCGCGGCGGCTCCCCGGACCTTGCGTCCAGACTGGAAATGATAGGATTCAAAGTAAACAACATATAGCAATATGAAAGAATTATCCGATATCGGACTGATCGGTCTCGCCGTGATGGGCGAGAACCTCGTACTGAACATGGAGAGCAAGGGCTTCCGTGTCAGCGTGTTCAACCGCACCGTCGAGAAGGTCGACAAATTCATGGAGGGCCGCGGGAAGGGCCTGAACATCTACGGAGCGCATTCGCTCGAGGACTTCGTCGCCTCCCTCAAGGCTCCGCGCAAGGTCTTCCTGATGGTCAAGGCCGGCGCAGCCGTCGACGCCTTCATCGACAAGCTCATCCCCGTGCTTTCGCCCGGTGACATCATCATCGATGGCGGCAACACTCATTTCCCTGATACCGCACGCCGTACCGAGTATGTGGAGAGCAAAGGCCTCCTGTATATCGGCACCGGTGTCTCCGGCGGAGAGGAAGGCGCCCTGAAGGGTCCTTCGATGATGCCCGGCGGCTCTCCTGCCGCATGGCCGTATGTCAAGCCCATCTTCCAGGGCATCTGCGCCAAGGTGGCAGACGGTTCCCCGTGCTGCGACTGGGTCGGAGAAGGCGGAGCCGGACATTTCGTCAAGATGGTCCACAACGGCATCGAGTACGGCGACATCCAGCTCATCTGCGAGTGCTACCAGATCATGAAGGACATCCTCGGCATGACCAACGAGGAGATGCACGAGACCTTCGCCGAGTGGAACAAGGGCGACCTCGATTCGTATCTCATCGAGATCACCCGCGACATCCTCGCAAAGAAGGACGAGGAT
>JAEEGI010009295.1_pt1 | contig 21564 bp, 18 predicted proteins | sample 8958751 | NCBI WGS metagenome assembly JAEEGI01 (sample SAMN16246545, study PRJNA631951) | gut metagenome | biome: gut microbiome; feature: rumen; material: KS-attached | host: Bos | place: Iran: Karaj | collected 2018-10 | reverse complement strand
TCCTCGTTAGACATGTCCTTGAAAGCAACCTCGCGATAGTTGCTGGGATGGATATCTTTCTTCATTTCTCTAGATATATCTTTAAAATGTTAAACTTACAAACTTTTTGGCGGTGGTAAACGCCTCATTTTCTGTAATGGCGTGCAAAGGTACGTCGATTTTTTGAACTGGGAAAATTTTTTCGCTCTTTTTTTGATTTTCAATGGTTTTTCCAGAACGAGGGCGAGAAAATGACCAGGAAGGTGAATATCTCGAGACGGCCCATGAGCATTAGGCCTGAGAGGATCCATTTGACCAGTGGTGGCAGTATGCTCCATGACATCGTCGGCCCGATTTCCAGGCCCAGTGTGGGTCCCACGTTGCTGCCGCAGCTCAGGGCGATGGTGATGGAGTTGGTGCTGTCCACGCCGGCGAGAATCATGATGAAATAGGCGGTGAAGCACAGGGTGATGTAGGCGATGAAGAAGGCCAGCAAGGTGATTTGGCTCGGAGAGTGGACCGACGTGTTGTTGACCTTGACGGGCAGCAGCGCTTTGGGGTGAACCATGCGCCGAACCTCGTTGCGCAGGATTTTAAGCGCGATGACCCCTCGTGCACACTTGAAGCCGCTGGCCGTGCTGCCGGCGCATCCGCCAAAGAACATGCACAGGCTCAGTACTACCCAGGTGATGTGGTGCCACTGTGCGGCATCCTCGTTGAACATGCCCGTTGTGGTGACGAACGATACCACCTGGAACAGGGCATAACGGATGGCGTCGCTCACCGTGTAGTGGTTATAGCGCAAGAGGAAACAGACGATGACTGCCGTTGCCGCCAGCGTCAATGCCGTGTAGAAACGGAACTCGGCATTCTTAAGCAACTGCTTGACCTTGCCCTGGAGCAGGCTGGCATAGAGCAAAGCGAAGCTCACGCCCGAGAGGAACATGAACACGATGGCGGTGTAGTCGATGGCTGGGCTGTGGAAGTAGCCCGTGCTGGCATCGTGGGTGGCAAAGCCACCTGTCGCCGTTACCGTCATGGCGTAGTTCACGGCATCGAACGGCCCCATGCCAAAGATGAAGAAGAGCAAGGCGCACACGACCGTCAACAGGATATAAACACCCCACAGCGCCTTGGCCGTCGTGGTCAGGCGCGGATGCATTTTGCTCTTGATGGGTCCGGTGGCCTCGGCGGCAAACACCTTGATTGAGCCGCCCACAAACGACGGGATGATGGCGATGGTGAAGAATACGATACCCAGGCCGCCAATCCACTGGGTCAGCGAGCGCCAGAAGAGGATGCCGTGGGGCAGGCCTTCGACCTGGTCGATGATGGTGGCACCCGTTGTCGTCAGGCCCGACATCGTCTCGAAGAAGGCATCGGTCACATGGTCGATGTATCCGCCGATGAGGAACGGCAGCATGCCGAAGGCGGCGAACGCGATCCACACAATCGTTACCAGCAGATAGGCGTCGCGGCGTCCCAGTGTGTTGGTCGCATGGCGTCCCAGTAGCCTCAGAGCCGTGCCGACCAGTGTGGTGATACCCACCGTGAGCGCAAACGCCGTGATATCGCTCTCCCTGTGCCACAGGGCCAAAATCAGTCCCAGTGACATGAAGGCGGCCTCAATCCACAGCAGCGTGCCCAGAATTTTGCATATCAATCGCTTGTTGAACATGGCGGTAAGAATCAGATGAAAAATTTCTCGATGCGGCTGATGTCGGTTCCGTGGCAGAAGACTACAACGATGTCGCCCGGCATGATTTGGGTCTCGCCATTGACCAGAATGCCCTTGTCGTCACGAACCAAACCGCCCAATTCGGCCTCGCGCGGGAAATCCAGTTCACGCACCTTCTTGCGTGTGATGCGTGACCCGGGACGGGCGGTGAACTCGGCGACATCGGCATTGACGGTCATCAGGTTGCGCATGTTGCGCACATCGCCGTTGAGCAGCAGCTGGTAGATGTGGCTGGCCGTGAGGGCCTGCTTGTTGATGATGGTCCCGATGTCCACGTTGCCGGCAATGTCCATGTAGTCCATGTTCTCGATCATGGCGATGGTCTTGCGCACTCCCAGCTGCTTGGCGGTGAGGCAAGCCAGGATATTGGCCTCGGCGTTGCCGGTCAGGGCGACAAACGCCTGTGCCGCCTTGATGTTCTCTTCCATCAGGTTGGCTACCGAGCGTCCGTCGGCATTGATGATCATCACGCGGCTGGTGTCCACCAGGTCGATAAGTTCCTCGCAGCGGCGCGGGTCGCTCTCAAAGATTTTGGCCTTCACGTCATGCGGCAACATGTTGACTACCCTAACGGCAGTCTTGCCGCCGCCCACGATGAAGACGTTTTTCACGTCGGGGTAGTTGTCCTTGCCCATGATGACTCTCATGTTGGGAACATAATCGCGTGTAGTCATGAAATAGACATAGTCGCCTGCCATGAGCATGTCGTCGCCCGATGGCATGATGGTCGAGGTGCCGCGCTTGATGGCGACCACGTGGTAGGGCGAATCGGGCTTGAAGATTTCCTTGAACGGCTGGTTCAGGATTTTGCAGGACTCACGCACCTTGATACCCAACAGGGTGAGCAGACCGCCGTGCACTTCCCAGCGCTGTCGCGCCCAAGTGAGTTTCAGGCCGTTCACTATGTCAAGCGCCGCCAGGTTGTCGGGATAGATGATGGACGAGATGCCGGCCGCCTTGAAGGCGTCGGTGATCTGCGGGTCGATGAACTCGGCGTTCTCGACCTTGGCCACGGTCTGGCGTGCGCCCATCGATTTGGCCAGCACACACAGGCTCAAATTCAGGTTCTCGTCGCGAGTGACCGCGATGAACAGGTCGGCATGGTTCACGCCGGCATCCTTGAGCGCCTGGATGGGGGTGTTGGACGATGAATGCAAGGTCATGAGGTCGCTGTCGGCCTGGATGCGTTCGAGCTTTTCCTCATCCTCATCGATGATGACGATGTCCTGCTTGATTTTGGAGAACAGATCGGCCAGATGGGCTCCGATGGCTCCTGCTCCGATGATGATGACCTTCATAGCTTTCTGAATTGAGGTTATGGGTTGTTGAACCGGTTACATGAAGCTGATTGCGGGCAAAGGTATGAAAATATTTCAAGGCGATGCGTTAAAGCGTTATTTTTTGTCCCCGGTTACGCTTTTTTAACTGGTTTTGTGTAGGGTAGTCATGGCCTTTTGGGGTTTGTGGAACGGATTGTAAATAAGAAAATTGGAAAAGACTAGGTGTAGTAAAAAAAAATAACTACCTTTGCAGGCTATTTTATAGATGAAGATTTATACAAGATATGTTTGGCAAACTATTCAAGCGCAATAAAGAACAGGTAAAACTCTTCTACAACACCGATGTGCATTGCCACATCCTGCCGGGCGTGGACCATGGTTCACAGTCGGTGGAGCAGTCGTTGGAGATGCTGCAGGCCGAGATGGAGATGGGAATCTCACGGGTCATCCTGACATCGCATGTGACGGCTTTGACTTTTGAGAATACTCGCGAAACGCTCATGGACGCATTCATGACCCTGAAGGATGCCGTGACCGATGCCGGTATTGACATCGATCTGTATCTGAGTGCAGAATACCGCATGGACGAGTACTTTGACAAGGAGTATGCCGCCGACCATCTGATTCCGATGCCTGGCAATCACGTGCTGCTGGAGAACTCCTTCCAACAGGAACTGATGAACCTTGACGAACTGCTGTTTGACATGCAGGTGAAAGGTTACAAGACCATTCTGGCTCACCCCGAGCGCTATACCTACTACTCACGCCGTCGTAAGCGTTATGAGCAGTTGCACAATGCCGGTGCCCGCTTCCAGGTCAATATCCTGTCGTTCACGGGCTATTTTGGCGAAGAAGCGCGCGACAGTGCCCTGTGGTTCGCCCACAATGGCATGATTGATTACCTGGGCAGCGACATGCACAATGTGAAGCACGCCCACATCATCATGGACTACCTCAACTCCAAGGAGTGGAAGAAACTGGCTCCGGAACTCGAGCAGACGGTGAAGAATGACATGATTCTCTAACCGGCGTTAGCTCCCGGTAGAGAGGACGCTTGACAATAAAAAGGTGGACCCCGAAAGTCAAATTAAGGACTTTTGGGGTCCATTTTTAGTTTATTGTTGCGTGCTGGACCTGCTGGACGAGCTGGACTAACTGGATGGGCTGGATGGTTATTGGGGGGCGGGGTCGCGCATGTCGGCGGGGAGGTCTTGCTGGATGATCTCGCGGCACTGATGGCTGACCATGACGATGTCGTTGCCGCCCTGGTGCTGGATGGGCTCATGGAAAGTGAGGGTGATGGTGCCCGGGGTGACATTGAAGGTGCTGCGGGGCATCACCTTGTAGCTGCCGTCGATGGTGATAGGCACGACGGGCAAGCCAAATTCCAGCGCCAACTTGAAGGCGCCGTTCTTGAACGGTCCCATGAATCCGGTGTCGGTGCGGCGCCCCTCGGGGAATACGACAATCGACATGCCGCCGTGGAGTTTCTTCTTGGCGGCTGCCATGGTGTCGCGCAGGCCCTGTGGCGTGTGTGTATCCACCAGGATGTGGCCCGCCATGCGGCAAGCGGTGCCGATGATGGGAATGTTAGTGATGCCCTTGCGCATCATCCACTTGAAGTTGTGCCCCAGGAAACCGTAGATGGAAAAGATGTCATAGGCTCCCTGATGGTTGGCTACAAACACGTAGCTCGTCTCGTGGTCAATGAGCTCGCGTCCCACGACGCGCACGCGCACCAAGTGTATCCAGCACCACACTCTGGCCCACCACTTGGCCGGGAAATATCCCCAATAGTCCTGGTTGAACAGGCAGCCAACGATGGTAATCAATGCGGTGATGATGCTGTACACCAGCATGATGGGTGATGCGATGCACCATTGATATATGCGGTACAAGTAGATCATGGTCGATAGACTAATGATAGATGGTGAGAGAATGTCAATCTAATCCTTGCCCCAGGATTAATCTCAATCCTGGGGCAGAATCATTTAAGGTGTTGTAAATCAGTTTGCGTCGGTGTCCACCTCGGGGGCTATGAGCTTATAGCCCTTGCCGTGGATGTTGATGATCTCGATAGTGGGATCGTCTTTGAGTTTCTTGCGCAGCTTGGTGATGTACACATCCATCGAGCGGGCGTTGAAGTAGTTGTCATCGATCCAGATGGTCTTGAGTGCGAAGTTGCGCTCCAGGATTTCGTTCATGTGTGCACACAACAGGCTGAGCAGCTCGCTCTCCTTGGTGGTGAGGTTGTCGCTCTTGTCGTCGGTGAACAGGACTTGGCGCTGGGTGTCGAAGGTGAACTTGCCGATCTTGTAAACGGTCACTTCTTTGCCCTTCTTGCCCTTGACACGGCGCAGGATAGCCTCGATACGCATCACGAGCTCCTCCATCGAGAAGGGCTTGGTGATATAGTCGTCGGCACCGATCTTGAAGCCTTCGAGGATGTCCTCCTTGAGAGCCTTGGCGGTGAGGAAAATGATGGGCACATCGCTGTTGATGGCGCGGATTTCCTGTGCCAGCTGGTATCCATCCTTCTTGGGCATCATCACGTCGAGCAGGCAGATGTCATACTTGCCCTTGAGGAAAGCCTTGTAACCTGCTTCTCCGTCGGCAAACAATTCGGCCTTGAAGCCCTTATCCTCGAGGTACTCACGAGTGAGGGTTCCCAGATTCTCGTCGTCCTCGCATAACAGAATTCTCAGTTTGTCTTCCATAATTGTCTTTCTTTTATTTGTATAGTGGTAATGTGATAATGAATTTCGATCCTCGGTTGACCTCGCTTTCGGCACTGATGCTGCCGCCAAACAGGTCAATCATCTTCTGTACATAGGCAAGTCCCAGACCAAAACCCTTGACGTCGTGGCGGTTGCCGGTGGAGACGCGGTAGAACTTCTCGAAGATTTTCTTCAGGTCCTCGCGCTTCATGCCGATGCCGTTGTCCTGCACGGTGATTTGGATGTGGTCCTCGTCGGGGTTGACGGTGGTCACCACGAGCTCGGGCGGCACGTCCTCGCGGCGGTACTTGACGGCATTGTCAAGCAGGTTGAAGATGACGTTGGTGAAGTGCATGCGGTCCACGTTGATGATGGGATCCTCGGCATCGAGGTTGGCATCAATCTTCCCGCCATATTTCTCCACCTTGAGCTTGAACGTGTTGATGACGCTGTAGATGCTGGCATTGGCGTCCTCTTCCTCGAGGCGCATGGTGGCGTTCTTGCGGTCGAACAGCGAGAGTTGCAGCACCTTCTCGACCTGGAAACGCAGTCGCTTGGTCTCGTCGTTGATGACACCCGATACGTGCTTGAGCATCTCGGGGCTCTTGCGCACACTGTCGTCGTTGAGCATCTGGGCGGCAATCGAGATAGACGAGATGGGCGTCTTGAACTCGTGCGTCATGTTGTTGATAAAGTCGTTCTTGATCTCGCTCAGCTTCTTTTGCCTGAAGGCCACGGTGATGGTGTACAGGAACACTCCCAGCAGCAGGAAGGTGAATGCCAGCGAGGGTACGAGGAACTTCACCGACGAGAAGATGTAGTCGCTCTTGGTGGGGAACATGACGTTAAGCGTGTTCTGTTTGCTCTTCGGGTCATTGGGGAAAAGCATCAGGCTGTAAACGTCCTGCTGCGACATTGGGGAGTAGCCGCTGGTCTTATAGACGACACCGTTGGTGCGGTTCACGATCGCGAACTCAAAGGGTAGCGTCAGACCGTTAAATTCCAGCTCCGACCGCAGGTAGCTATCTACGGTCAAGCTGTCGGCACGCTCCTGGATGGGGCGGTCGCTGGAGTGGTTCAGAATCGTAAGGATCACCTCGTAGAGCAAGCTCTTCTGGTACAGGAATTGCCCCCTGAGGATTTCCTGCTTGCGCTGGTAGCTGTCGTTCAGGTCCTTGAGCGTGTTGCGGTTGGCGGGGCGCAGGTTGGCGGGATCCTCGGTGTTGAGGGTCGTGTCGATGTTGGCCTCGTGCCGGTCGGTGAAGCTGAAACTGTTCTGGCTGATGCCCTTGTAGGTCTGTTCGGCCTCGGCCAGGTCCATGTCTAGGAAGTATTTGGTCTCGTTCTGTTCCAGCATAGTGGAGACGCTGTAGAGGCTGCGCTTGACAGTCTCGCTGAACTGGCTGTTGCGCATGCCCACCATCTTTTCAAGATACATGATCTGCATGGCGAGCAGTCCCAGCAGGGCTATCGCCATTACAACCGTCAATATCCATATCGTCGATCTCTTCATGAGAGTATTGTCCTTTCTGTCTTGTTGTTTTAACAATCAACGGCAAAATTAACACTTTATTGTGAAAAACCAAAATGTTTTGTCGCTTTTTGTGGAAAAATTTGGCCCTAAATGTTAAAACGCCCCGTTTTTCAACCAAATAGAACAACAAAAATAATGGGCGACCCACTGCGGGCCGCCCATTATTATATAATGTGTGGAACGGGGGATTAATCCTCGTCCTGCTTGCTCTCCTCGTACTCCTTGAGCAGCTGAGCCTGCACGTCGGCGGGCACGAGCTCGTAGCTCGAGAACTTCATGCTGAACGAAGCGCGGCCACCCGAGATGGAACTCAGGGAGGTGCTGTAGCTCGACATCTCTTTCAAGGGGATGCGTGCCTTAACGCGCTCCAGACCGTTGGCGCTCGACATGTCCATCATGATGCCGCGGCGGCCCTGCAGGTCGCTCTGTACACCACCCATGCAGTCGCCGGGCAACAGGATCTCGACGTCATAGACGGGCTCGAGAACCTTGGGGTTAGCATCGCGGAAAGCGGTCGAGAAGGCATTACGTGCAGCGAGACGGAACGAGATTTCGTTACTGTCTACCGGGTGCATCTTACCATCGTAGATGCAGACGCGCACGTCGCGAGCGTAGCTACCGGTCAAGGGACCCTGCTCCATGCGGTCCATGATACCCTTAACGATAGCGGGGATGAAGCGAGCATCGATGGCACCACCAACGATACAGTTGTAGACAACCAGCATACCGCCCCATTCCATGGGGATTTCCTGCTTGTCCTTGATGTTCATCTTGTACTCCTGGTTACCGAACTTGTAGGTGTCGGGCTCAGGCATACCCTCGCGATAGGGCTCGACGATCAGGTGAACCTCACCGAACTGGCCGCTACCACCTGACTGCTTCTTGTGACGATAGTCGGCACGGGCAGCCTTAGTAATGGTCTCGCGGTAGGGGATACGGGGCTCCTGATACTCGATCTGGATCTTGTCGTTGTTCTCGATGTTCCACTTCAGAGTGCGCAGGTGGAATTCGCCCTGACCTGAAACGATGGTCTGGCGCAACTCCTTGCTCTGCTCGATCAACAGCGTGGGATCCTCCTCATGCATGCGATTGAGGACGGCACCCAGCTTCTCGGTCTCGCTCTCGTTGAGGGCACGGATGGCGCGCTGATACTTGGGAGCGGGATAAGAGATGAAGTCGAAGATGTGCTCGCAACCCTTCTCGTTGAGGGTGTTGCCGCAGCGAACGTCTTTCAGCTTAACAGCAGCACCGATGTCACCAGCGTGGAGCTCATCGATCGGGGTCTTGTTCTGACCACAAACCACGTTGATCTGTGCAAGGCGCTCCTTGCTACCGCGGTTCATGTTGGTCAGGTCGGCACCAGCCTTGAGGGTACCGCTCATTACCTTGAAGTAAGAAACCTCACCGATGTGGCTCTCTACCGAAGTCTTGAAGAAGAAGACGCTCACGGCTGCGTTCTCATCGAAGGGAACCTCGTCACCATTGGCGTTCTTGGGAGCGGGCATCTCGGTCACGTCAGGAACGATGATGCTCATGATGTCGAGCATACGGTCGGTACCGATGTTGTTCTCGGCGCTTACCAGTACGACGGGGAAGATGCTGCGGTCAACCATACCCAGGCGGATACCCTTGATGGTCTCCTCCTCGGTCAGCGTCATCTCGTCGAGGAACTTCATCATCAGTTCCTCATCGTTCTCGGCAGCCATCTCGAGCAGAGCCATGCGGAACTCCTCGGCCTTGTCGGCGTGAGCACCGTCGATGTCGCTGGCGGTAGCCTTGCCACCGTCCTTGGGCCAGGTGTACTGCTTCATGGCCAGCACGTCAACAACGCTGTTGAAGCCAGGGCCTGCATTCACGGGGAACTGCAGAGCAACGACCTTGTTGCCGTAGGTCTCGCGCAGTTGGTTATAAACGTTGTCAAAGTCACACTTCTCGTCCTCGAGGCGGTTGATGACGAACATCAGCGGCTTGCCGATGCGCTCAACGGTGCGGAAGTTGTTCTGGGTACCTACCTCAACGCCATTGCGGCCGTCAACGACCAGAGCGGCGGTGTCGGTAACGCTCAGTGCGGTCACTGCATTACCCACAAAGTCGTCACTGCCCGGGCAGTCAAAGAAGTTGAGCTTCTTGCCGTTCTTCTCGGCATAGAATACGGTTGAGGAAACAGAATAACCATACTCTTTCTCAACGGGGGTGTTGTCGCTCACGGTGTTACCGCCGTCAACAGAACCCCTGCGGCTGATTGCGCCGCCCTCAAGGAGAATAGACTCGGTGAGAGTGGTCTTACCAGCGCCCTTGCCACCGACGAGAGAGATGTTCTTAATCTCGTTTGTTTTGTAAACCTTCATTAGTTTGATTTTGTTGTTAAATGGTTGTTATATAGTGAATTGTTGTTCAGTTCGCTAAACAGCCTGCAAAATTACTACTTTTTGTTGAGAAACTCAACATTATTAAAAAGAAATTTTTAACAATGCCCAAAATAATGCCAAAACGGCCCTTGTCCCCATGGATTGGCGGATGATTAAACTCTACGTTTTTAGGTTTTTAGCTCTCTTGCGGAATTTGCGTTGTCCCAATTCACCTGGTGTGGTTTTGTCGCATTTGCCCTTCTTTGGTGGTGTCATGAGAAAATAGTATCTTTGCATCGCTATGGCAGGAGTTTATGTCCATATTCCGTTTTGTGCGAGTCGTTGCAGCTACTGCGACTTCTTTTCTACATTGCAATTGGCCGATAAGGGTGGCCCTTACGTTGAGGCTGTGCTTGTCGAGGCAAGACTGCGAAAGGGGGAACTGCATGGTGAATCCATCAAGACGCTCTATATGGGTGGTGGCACTCCTTCGCAACTGCCTTTGCCCTTGTTGTCACGGTTGGTCGATGGCTTGCGAGGTGCGCTTGACCTGTCTGGTGTCGAGGAGTTTACCGTCGAGGCCAACCCCGACGATGTGACTCCCGATTGGTGCCGTGCTGTGGCAGCACTCGGCGTGAATCGCGTGAGTATGGGTGTGCAGTCGTTTGAGGATCCGATTCTGCGTTTGATCGGTCGTCGTCACACGGCACGCCAGGCGATGGATGCTGTTGCCCATCTGCGGGAAGCGGGCATCAATAACATCAGCATCGACCTCATATTCGGTCTGCCGGGGCAGACGGTCTCCTCGTGGACGGCTTCGGTGGAGCAGGCCATCGCTTTGGCTCCGCAACACATTTCAGCTTATGGCTTGACCTATGAGGAAGGCACTCGCTTGTGGCGTCAGCGCGAGCTAGGCGAGGTTGTTGAGGTGCCTGAGGAGCAGTGCCTGGAGATGTACCGCATCCTCGTAGAAGACCTGCAGGCTGCTGGTTATGAGCATTATGAGATTTCCAACTTTGCCCTGCCCGGTTATCATTCCCGCCACAATTCATCTTATTGGAACGACACCCCTTATTTGGGCTTGGGTGCTGCAGCACACAGCTATGACGGCAAGGTCAGGAAATGGAATCCGAACGACCTGCACCAGTACATCGATAAGGTCATGGCAGATGAATTGCCTTGTGAGCTTGAGGAATTATCGCGCAGTGAGCGCTATGACGAGCGTGTGATGTTGGGCTTGAGGACGGCACGCGGAGTAGATGCCGAGCGATTGCGCGATGACTTTGGCGACGAGGCTTGGCGATACTTCACCCGCGAGGCGGCACGACATCTTGAGGCAGGAAATCTGCGACAGGCCGAGGATAGCCGATACGTTTTGACACGTGGCGGTATCATGCTCAGCGACAGCATTATCCGCGACCTCCTGTGGGACGAATAGGAGGGACTACGCCAACTCTTCCAGAATATCTTTTAGAAGTGACTTTAGTGGTTGCTGGGCTTGCTCGGCATCGGTCTCGACGATGGCCTTAAGTGAGCCGTTTGTTTGTACTTTTCCCAACAGGAGTAGATTGAGCAAGAGGCGGTAACCGGTGTATTTGACCAACGGCTTGTCCTGGGCAATGAGTTGGCGGAAGAGGGCGTCGGCATCGGGAATGTGGCGCAGCAGTTTATGGCACAGGTTGTCAGCTACTTCAACGGTCTCAACACTCTGGCTCCATTGCATCGCTTGTTCCAGCGTCATCATGTCGGCAGGGTAGAGCATAGGGGCCGCAAGACGACATTCGCGTGATTTGGTATCGCTCCATAGCTCGCCGGCAATGGCGGCTAACAGAGCTTTGTCAATGATGTCGTTGCGGAAACGTGCTGCAATACCGCTGATGTCCACCAGCAGGCATCCCATGATCATAGAGTGCGGATCACCTGCTTTCCTGAGTGTTTCGGCCACAATTCCGTTACGGAAGGCAAAAAACTCCTTCCGTATACCACGTAATATTTCTAGCTTGTTATCAGTGTCCATAAAAAATATTGTGAACCATTGTCGTCGCTTGTGAGACGCAAAATTTTGTGTCTCTACATTGCGGATGCCATATTAAAAAACTTAGCGTCTTAGCGCCTTAGCGTGAGGCAATAGAACGCGGATGCCGACCAGAAACTAGCAACTAAGTACCAGCTAGTTTCTCGGCGAGGAAGCGGCCTGTATAACTCTCCTTGCACTTGGCGACCTGTTCGGGTGTGCCCTCGACGACGATGTTGCCTCCATTGTCACCGCCCTCAGGACCGAGGTCGATGATGTGGTCGGCACACTTGATCACATCCAGGTTGTGCTCGATGATGACCACCGTGTGGCCATTGCCGATGAGCTGGTCAAATGAACGCATCAGCGTGTTGATGTCGTGGAAATGCAGACCCGTCGTTGGCTCGTCGAAGATGAACAGCGTGTTGCCTTGGCGTTCGCCGCTCAGGTAGTAGGCCAACTTCACGCGCTGGTTCTCACCGCCCGAAAGGGTCGAGGACGACTGTCCCAGCTTGATGTAGCCTAGGCCGACGTCCTGCAGCGGCTTCAGACGGCGCACAATCTTGTGCTCGTTATAGGTGTTGGATTCACCGAAGAACTCAATGGCCTGGTTCACGGTCATATCAAGCACGTCACTGATGGTCTTGTCGCGGAAGGTCACGTCCAGCGCATTTCGGCTGAAGCGCTTGCCGTGGCATGCCTCACACGTGAGGGTGATGTCCGCCATGAACTGCATCTCGATGGTGATGGTGCCTTCGCCCTTACACTCCTCGCAACGGCCGCCAGGAGAGTTGAACGAGAAGAAACCGGCGTTGTAGCCCATCTGCTTGGAGAGCTGTTGCTGGGCAAACAGCTGGCGTATCTCGTCAAAGGCCTTCAGGTAGGTCGCAGGGTTGCTGCGCGTGCTCTTACCGATGGGGCCCTGGTCGATAAATTCTACGGCCTGTAGGCGACTCAGGTCACCACCGATGCCGCTGAAGCTGCCCGGAGCGTCAGCAGTCTGGTCCAGCTGGCGGGCCAGGGCAGGGTAGAGGATTTTGCCCACGAGGGTAGATTTGCCTGAACCGCTCACACCAGTTACCACTGTCATTACGCCCAATGGGAACTTGACGTTGATGTTCTTGAGGTTGTTGTGCGTTGCGCCTTTGACCTCAATATACTGGTTCCAAGGGCGACGCCGCTTGGGCACGGGGATGGTCATGGCTCCCGTGAGGTAGCGGGCGGTGTAGCTCTCGGTGGCTTCGGCAAGACGGTCCACTGGACCTTGATAGGTGATTCTGCCGCCCTTGCGCCCGGCCTCTGGGCCCACGTCGATGAGGTAGTCGGCGCTGCGGATGATGTCCTCGTCATGCTCGACGACGACCACCGTGTTACCCAACTGTTGCAGCATGCGTAGCACGTGGATCAAGCGGTGGGTGTCGCGTGGATGCAAGCCAATGGAAGGCTCGTCGAGGATATAGACCGAGCCGACGAGTGAACTGCCTAGGGCCGTTGCCAGGTTGATGCGCTGGCTCTCGCCGCCCGACAAAGTCGCCGACAGGCGATCGAGCGTGAGGTAGCCCACGCCGACCTCACACAGGTAGTCCAGACGGCTGTTAATCTCGGTGAGCAGACGTTTTGCTATCAGTGTATCAGTCTCGTCAAGCGTCAGTTGGGCAAACCATTGTGCCAGGTCCTTGACGGGCATACGCACCAGGTCGCTGATGGTCATGCCGCCCACCTTGACATACTGGGCATGGGGCTTGAGGCGCGTGCCGTGGCAGGCAGGACATACCGTCTTGCCGCGGTAGCGGGCTAGCAGCACGCGAAATTGAATGGCATAGGATTTACTCTTTACCCACTCAAAGAAGCCGTCGATGCCGCTCCACTCGCCATCGCCCGTGCCGTGCCACAGCAGGTCGCGCTGAGCCTGCGTCAGCTCGTGGTAGGGCTTGTGGATAGGGAAGTTGTGCCGTGCCGCAACATGGATGAACTCTCGTTTCCATTCGCCCATCACCTGGCCACGCCAGCACATCACGGCATCATCATACACCGAGCGACTCCTGTCGGGAATCACCAGGTTCTCGTCAATGCCAATCACGCTGCCGAAGCCTTCGCACGTGGGGCACGCCCCGATGGGATTGTTGAAGTTGAACATCAAGTCGCTCGGCTCGTCAAAGGTCATCCCGTCCAGTTCAAAGCGCTTCGAAAAGCGGTGCTCGACCATGGAGCCGTCCTGTTGCCACACCACGACGATGCACTCGTCCTTGCCCTCGTAGAAGGCCGTCTGCAATGAGTCCAACAGGCGCATTTCGTCGTCGCGACTATGGGTCACTGCCATACGGTCGATGAGCAGGCGGTAATCGGCTGCATTGATGTCGCCCTCGGTTTCCATGACCTGGGAAATATCGACAAAACGGCCGTCGCGAGTCATCAGCCTGGAGTAACCGCCCTTGACAAGGATGTCAAGCTGAGAGCGCAGGTCGCGACCCTCGGGGACGATGACTTCGGTCAACAGCGCCAGGCGGGTGCCGTCGGGATAAGTGTTGATGGTGTCAATGACATCGTTAGCGGTGTGTTTCTTGACAATATCTCCCGAAATGGGCGAATAGGTCTTGCCCACGCGGGCAAACAGCAACCTGAGGTAGTCGTAGATCTCGGTGCTCGTGCCCACAGTGCTGCGCGAGTTGCGTGTCACAGTGCGCTGCTCCACCGCGATGGCGGGCGGCAGGCCGCGGATGAAGTCACAGTCGGGCTTGGTCATGCGTCCCATGAACTGGCGCGCATAGGATGACAGGCTCTCGACATAGCGACGTTGTCCCTCGGCATAGAGCGTGTCGAAGGCCAGTGACGACTTGCCGCTGCCCGACAGGCCCGTCACGACGACAAACTTGCCGCGCGGAATCGCCACGTCAACGTCCTTCAGGTTGTTGACGCGGGCTCCCTTGATGATGATGTCTCCTCTGGTAGCCATTGCAGAAAAATTGAGCCCGCAAAGGTACGAATTTTTCGTGAGAAAACCAAATTGTTTAGGTTTTAGGATATACGTTTTAGGCTTTAGGTTGTGTCCTCCCTGTCGAGACGCAAAATCTTGTGTCTCCTGTACCCGCCCAGTAAAGCCTCGCCTTGGCGTGGCCGCCTTTCCAACGGAAAACTTCACGCAAATGCACTGAGGTTTATAAGATGACAAGAAGAGCGGTGAAGACAAATTCATGGTTATCAATTAAATAAGATCTCTTCCTTCTTCTTGTCTTCCAAGCCATTGATGCGAGCAAGATCGTATTAGACCTAGCGGCTTGGAATTTTAGCGTGCTATACAGTGTGCAGATGCAGGATGAAGGCTGTGAGGGTGCCTTGCGTGCTTGTAAAAAGTAGTTTTTTTTGAAAAAGTTTGCATGAATGGAAAAGAAGGAGTAATTTTATAGCCTCAAACTGGCAGAAAATCGCCTGTCATGGCATGATATTTGCAGGTTGAGACCATAACTAAGTCATTATTAATTCTTAAATTTACAGACAGATATGAAACCGATTAACATTATGATGGCTGTAGTTGGCGGCGCAATCGCCGGCGCAGCAGTGGGCCTGCTTTTTGCCCCAGAGAAAGGTGATGACACCCGTAAGCGCATTGCCGATGCACTGCGTGAACAGGGCGTGAAGCTCAAAGGCTCCAAGCTCGACAACCTTGTTGACGACATTGCCGAGGAAATCAAGGACAAGTTAGACTAATATTTTAATACAGGAACGTAAAATGAAAGGATTAAGCTTATTGTACGCATTCCTCGGTGGTGCTCTGGTAGGCGCTTCGGCAGCCATCCTGTTCGCTCCCGAGAAGGGTTCGGACCTGCGTTCGCGCATCAAGGAGATGTTGAAGAAGAACGGCATCGACTTCAGCGACGATGAGGTGGAGCAGCTGGTAAAACAGATCAGCGCCCAGATCGAGGACTGACAAAATTACATGCACCCTGACAGGCGATGTCGCATAATAGAAATGACATCGCCTGCCAGTGGTTATGTTCTTGCTGGTACCCTCATCACAAACCTCTTAAACTCTAAACTTTTATATTCAAGTCCTTCATGGCGGGCTTGACCGAAAAGTATGAATGAGATAGATTACAAAAAACTGTTTAACGAGGCGCGCAAGTTCTTCGCCCTCGAGTGGGACTACACCAAGCTCACCGCGGTCGAGAAGCTGGCAGTATTACTGTCGGCAACTGCGTTTGTCGCAGTGGTCCTCATCATCTCCACCATTGCCCTGAGCTATCTGTTTTCGGCACTGATCACCGTGCTGGCGTCGGCGCTAGGTTGTGAATGGGGTGCCCAACTCATTGCTTCAGCGTTGCTGCTCTTGTTGCTGCTCGTCGTGGTCGCCTTCAAGCAACGCATCATTGTGGATCCTATCACCCGTTTTGTGAGCAAACTGTTCTTAAAACCTGAAGACAATGAGTGACCTCAACACCAACACCAATAGCGCTGCCATCACCAACGAGTCGGGCGAATGGCAGGGGATGACGCTCGAGCAACTCAGGCGTGCCCGCGCCAAGGCCCTGGTGCGCCGTGAGGTGGGACGCACCACTATGCAGTACAGCCTCGATAATGTCAAGGACAATGTGTCGAACAACGGCATCCGTGCGCTCATGTTCAGCTCAGATACCGTCAACCACCTCAAAACGGCCGACTATGTGTTGTTGGGCTTCAGGCTCGCGCGCTGGATTCTGTCATTTAGAGGTAACCGCCGTCGTCGCCGTTGAGCGACCGATATTCCCCCGAAATCCGTGACTCATGGCTTCTTTTGACCTGAAAAAAACACTTTTTTTATAAAAAAAGTTTGTGTTTTTCTGATTTTGCCTATATTTGCAGCCTGAAATCTCCGGATTTCACCCGAGTGAGTAATAAATTTTAATGAAAATAAACTACTAAAAATAGACTGCCTATCGACAAACATTACCTATTATTGACCAATAACTAAGAGTAATGAAAGTATATAGAGACAAGAGCGATGAGCAACTCATTTCGCTGTATGTCGATGGCAAGAACGAGGCCTTTGATGCGCTGCTAGAGCGACACAAGGACCGCCTTTTCATGTATATATACCACGCAGTGAAAAACGAGGATGTTGCCAACGACATCTTCCAGGATACTTTTGTCAAGGCCATCATGACCATCAAGCAGGGACGATATGTCGAGAACGGACATTTCCCCGCCTGGATTACACGCATCGCACACAATCACATTATCGACTACTACCGCCAGCTCAAGGCCGAGAACCTGCAGTCAACCGATGACGATGAGGTGAACATCCTCAACCGCAAGGAACTCTCGGCACAGACCATCGAGGACGACATCATCACTTCACAGATCCATAACGATGTCAAACGCCTCATCAAGGCTCTGCCCGACAGCCAGCGCGAGGTCCTGGTTATGCGCTATTACAAGAACATGAGTTTCAAGGAAATAGCCGACACTACTGGCGTGAGCATCAATACGGCTCTTGGGCGCATGCGCTATGCGATCCTCAACCTGCGTCGCATTGCCGAGGAGCATGACATTATCCTCACGATGTGACGGCCCACAGCTGATAAGACAGGCTCTCATAACAACGCCATAAACAACCGTTGTTTATCCAAACGAACTTCACGCTAAGCCGCGAAGTGGCAAGGATTTTAAGTTAGGCATCTGAATTCCAATAAATGGAATGCTGATGCCTAATTCGGTGTCTTTTTTAAAAAAGAAGCGGCGAAATTTTGTGTATCGTGTTAAAAGTAGTACCTTTGCAGCCGCTTTTTGAGAACATTATATATTTAATAGACAATACAAACCAAGTAATGAACGTAAGTTTTGAACAGATTGATGCGGTGAACGCTATTGTCACCGTGGATGTCAAGAGAGAAGATTTTGCAGCCGACGTGGCAAAGGAAGTAGCCAAGATGGGCGTTAAGCACCCGCTGAAGGGTTTCCGTCCCGGTAAGGCCCCCAAGTCGTTGCTGATGAAGTTTTACGGTCCCAGCGTGACCGCCGATGTAGTGGACCGCATGGTTGGTAAGGCACTGTATGACCACATTCGCGAGAATAATCTGCACGTGCTGGGTGAGCCGCTGCCCAATGAGGATACCAAGGTGGATATCATGAACGACGAGGAGATGGCGTTCAAGTTTGACCTGGGTCTGGCTCCCGCCATCGAGTTGAAACTCAACAAGCGCATCAATGTGCCTTATTACAATATCGAAGTGACCGACCAGATGGTCGATGACGCTATTGCCCACGACCGCAAGCGCCTGGGTACCCTCGTTGACGGCGAGGTAAGCGACAAGGAGTCGATGCTGCGTGGCTCGATGATCGAGCTCGACGAGGAAGGCAACGACAAGCAGGACGGCATCAAGGTGGAGCGCACCGTGATTTCGCCCCGTTACATGGTCGATGACGATGAGGCTGCCAAGTTTGTCGGCGTCAAGGTGGGTGACACCTTCGTGTTCAACCCCCACAAGGCCAACGGTGGCAACATTGCCGAGCTGGCTGCCATGCTCAATGTGGATCGCAACGAGGCCGACGTGAAGAGCGACTTCCGCGTTACCATCGAGGAGATCAAGGTTAACCAGGAGGCCGAGATGAACGAGGAGTTCTTTAAGGGCGTCCTTGGCACCGAGACCGAGGTGAAGGACGAGGCTGCCTTCCGCGAGGCCGTTCGTGAGATGATTGGCCGTGCCAACGTTCCCGAGAGCAACTACCGCTTCACGGTTGACGCACAGCGCATCCTCACCGAGAAGGCTGGCGAACTGCCCTTGCCCGAGGAGTTCCTGAAGCGCTTCCTCAAGCTCCGTCGCGAGCAGGACGAGAAGGAGAACACCGAGGTGACCGACGAGGAAGTTCAGCGCATGTTCAAGCAGCTGCGCTGGCAGCTCGTTAAGGACTACCTGGCACAGGAACTGGGTATTAAGGTAGAGAAGGAAGACATCGACACCGCCGCCTTCATCTTTGCCCAGGAGCAGTTGTCACAGTATGGCATCTACAATGCCCCCGAGGATCTCGTGCGTCAGCAGGCCGAGCGCTTCATGCAGGACGACCGCGCCCGTGAGGCCATTCAGGAGCATGCCATCGACAACAAGTTCTATGCTGCTGTCAAGGAGGCCGTAAAGGTTAACGAGAAGACGATCAGCGTTGAGGAGTTCCGCAAGCTCTACGAGAAGGAAGAAGAGAAGTAACTTCACAATTCATAGTTAATAAATGGGGCAGGGCCGACGATTGCGTCGACCCTGCATTTTTTGTTGATGGGTTAGTCTCGGTTTACAAAAGTGACAATTTGTCGGTTGGTGCAGTTTTTGTGTAGTATCCGATAAAAATTGTTTCTCAAGATGGCGGAGGAATGAGAAAAATATTGTATCTTTGCCTAACGACATAGAGAAACTAACATTCATACATTAATTATATACTTCAATTATGGAAAACGATTTCAGAAAATTTGCTGTTCACCACTTGGGCATGAACGGCCTGGCACTTGACCAGTTTGCCGCTGGTGTGTCTAACAACTACATTTCCCCTACCATCATGGAGGAGCGCAAGCTCAACGTGACGCAGCTTGACGTATTCTCGCGTCTGATGATGGACCGCATTATCTTCCTGGGCACACAGGTCGATGACTATAGTGCTAATGTTGTCCAAGCTCAGCTGCTGTATCTCGATAGTGCTGACCCTGGCAAGGATATCTCGCTGTACATCAATTCTCCTGGCGGCTCGGTATATGCCGGACTGGGTATCTATGACACTATGCAGTATATCCAGAGCGACGTTTCAACCATCTGCACCGGTATGGCCGCTTCGATGGCTGCCGTGCTGCTCGTGGCAGGCCAGAAGGACAAACGCTTTGCCTTGAAACACAGCCGCGTGATGATTCATCAGCCTATGGGTGGCATCAGTGGCCAGGCATCTGATATCGAAATCACATCACGAGAGATTCTCAAGCTCAAGCAGGAACTTTATACCATCATCAGCGACCATTCGGGTCAGCCCTATGATAAGGTTTATGCCGACAGCGACCGCGACTATTGGATGACGGCAGACGAAGCCAAGGAGTATGGCATGATTGACAGAGTGCTCATCCGCCAGACTCCTGCTGCTGAAACTCCTGCCGCCGAAACTTCCGACAAGTAAGTTATTTCATGGCCAAGAAAAAAGATTCATCTGTATTATACTGCAGCTTCTGCGGCCGCAGTGACCGCGAAGTGGAACTGATGCTGCCCGGCATGAACGGCTGCATCTGCAATGAGTGTGCTGAGCGTGCCGTTGAGTTGTCTCACGAGTATCTCAATAAGATACAGAAGGCACGCTTAACGGACCTCGACATGGATTCCCTGCCCAAACCCGAGGAAATCAAGGCTTATCTTGACCAGTATGTCATCGGTCAGGAAACGGCCAAACGTTACCTCTCGGTGGCTGTCTATAACCACTACAAGCGCCTGAATCAGAACCGTGAGGACGACATCGACATCGAGAAGAGCAATATCATCATCGTGGGGCCGACGGGAACAGGCAAAACGTTGCTGGCCAAGACCATCGCACGCATGTTGAGGGTGCCCTTTGCCATCGTTGACGCCACGGTGCTCACCGAGGCGGGCTACGTGGGCGAGGATATCGAGAGCCTGTTGACGCGTCTGTTGGCAGCATGTGACTACAACGTGGCCGAGGCCGAACGTGGCATCGTCTTTATTGACGAGATTGACAAGATTGCCCGTAAGGGCGACAATCCCAGCATCACGCGTGACGTGAGTGGCGAGGGCGTCCAGCAAGGACTGTTGAAACTGCTGGAAGGCTCTGTTGTCAACGTGCCGCCCCAGGGTGGCCGCAAGCATCCCGAGCAGAAGATGATTGCTGTCGATACTAAGAACATCCTCTTCATCTGCGGTGGTGCCTTTGAAGGCATTGAGCGCAAGATTGCCCAACGCTTGAACACCCATGTCGTGGGCTTTGGTGCAGGCAATCACGTGAGCAAAGCCGATCGGGACAAGTTGTTGCACTTTGTCGCTCCTCAGGACTTGCGCAGCTATGGCCTGATTCCCGAAATCATCGGCCGTTTGCCCATTCTCACCAACCTGGAACCGCTCGACCGTGACGCCCTGCTGCGCATCCTTACCGAGCCCAAGAACGCCATCGTGCGTCAGTACAAGAAACTGCTCGATATGGATGGTGTAGAGCTCGTTATCAAGGACGACGTGCTAGGTTTTGTCGTGGACAAGGCCATCGAGTATAAATTGGGCGCTCGTGGCTTGCGCAGCCTGTTTGAGACGATTATGATCGACGTGATGTATCAGGCTCCTTCGTTAAAAGAGAAACGCTTCGTGCTCACCCGTGAGTTTGCTGAAAACCAGCTGTCGAAATCCAATTTTGAACTTTTGGCCGAAAGCCGTTAGTTTTGATGGTGTCTCTCACAGCTTGTAAAGGCTTCTTGAGCATTCTGGCTTGTTTAAGGTCTTTAAAAAGAAGTGTTATTTTTTGAAAAAAGTTGTGCAGTTCACAAAATCATAGTATATTTGTGAAATCATTGAAACCCTAAACCTGATAAATATGGCGAAGAACAGTAAGTTGACAACGGCATTGAAGGAATACTTCGGTTTTGATTCGTTCAAGGGCAACCAGGAGGCAATCATTGAGAATCTGTTGGCCGAGCATGATACTTTTGTGCTCATGCCCACAGGTGGCGGTAAGTCGCTGTGTTACCAGTTGCCGGCCCGTCTTATGGACGGTATTGCCATTGTCATATCACCGCTCATCGCGTTGATGAAGAACCAAGTGGATGCCATGCGCAGCTATAGCGAGGAGGATGGCATCGCCCATTTCATGAATTCCTCGCTGACCAAGCAGGCCATCGAGGTGGTGAAGAATGACGTCCGCAGCGGGCGCACCAAGTTGCTGTATGTCGCTCCGGAGTCACTTACCAAGGAGGAGAATGTGGCTTTCCTGAAGGATGTGCCCATTTCCTTCTATGCC
>JAEEGI010009294.1_pt1 | contig 21565 bp, 21 predicted proteins | sample 8958751 | NCBI WGS metagenome assembly JAEEGI01 (sample SAMN16246545, study PRJNA631951) | gut metagenome | biome: gut microbiome; feature: rumen; material: KS-attached | host: Bos | place: Iran: Karaj | collected 2018-10 | reverse complement strand
TGAACGGATCAAGCCCATCATCATCTTCAAAAACGACACTGTCATGTACAACCAGATGATCGATTTGGGCTACGGCAAACTGCTGGGCGAGGACGGCATTCAGAGCAATTACAACAGTGCGCTAAACCTGGCCGGAAAGTACCTGGAAGAGATCCATCAAAAAGAAGAGGAAAAAAAGGCGCGCAAACGCGGGGAAAAAACGGGGCAGACGACGTAAGGAAGGTCAGCCCATGTCGCCCCAGATCAGTTGGATCCAGGCGGCCAATACCATACCGGCGGTTTCCGTGCGCAGAATGCGGGGGCCCAGTGTAACCGGCAGAAAGCCAAAATCCTGCGCAAGCGCAACTTCAGATGCCTCAAAGCCGCCTTCGGGCCCAATCAGGACCGCAACCGACGAGGGCGAAAAGCTTTCCGCAAGGCTCGACAGACTCCGTCCGCCCTCCTCCCAGGCCACAAGCCGCATCTCGGCGTTCACCTGCGAAAGCGCCTGTGCAAGCGGCAGGGGCGCATCCACCTGTGGCACCTGCGCCCGCCCGCACTGACGCGTCGCCTCCATCACAATCCGTTGCCAGCGCTCCAGACGGCGGCCTTCACGCGCCGCATCGCGTACCGGAACGCTGCGGGTGGTCAAAACCGGCGTCAGACGCGCGGCTCCCAGTTCGGTCGTCTTTTGCAGCACCAATTCCAGCTTGTCGCCCTTGGGCAGTCCCTGCAGCAGATGTACCTCAAGTGCCGTATCCCTGTGGCATTCCCGTTCACAGACCACAAGACGGGCGCAATCTTTCTCCGCCCGCTCAAGCCGGCAGCGCAGCCACAAGCCACGCCCGTCGCCAACCATCACCTCCGCCCCCACCGGCGTCCGCAACACCCGGCAGAGATGATGAAAAGGCGCGCCACTCAAGATTATTGCATCCCCGGCCAAAAGTTCCGGAGGTACCAGCAGTCGGCGCATGGTCAGAGCACTCCATAACGCACACAACACCAGTCGTCGAGCTGTATCGTTTCTCCCGGCGTTTCAAAAAGCGGATCGAAGCATTCGCGGACCAGGGCCGCCTTTTCCGGCAGAATACCGGAGAGAATCAGCACGCCACGAAGGTCCAGCAGCCGCCGCAGATGCGGTGCCAGCCGTACCAACTCTTCGGCAAGAATGTTGGCGACAACGATATCAAAGAGGCCATCCAGCTTTTCGATCGGTGTGGCGCTCACCTCAATCGCTTCGGAAAGCCGGTTGAGCGCGATGTTGTTCCGCGCAACCTCACAGGCCTGCTCGTCAATATCAACGGCCAGCACCGGCCTGGCACCCAGCAGGGCCGCAGCCATTGCCAGAATGCCGGAACCGGTGCCGACATCAAGCACGCGGCAGGGAGAAACGGCTTTCTCCACCGCCTCGGCCAGAGTTTCCAAACAGAGCCGCGTGGTGGCATGCGTGCCCGTGCCAAAGGCCATTCCCGGATCGAGACGCAGCAGCGCCGTCTGCCCATCATCCTCGACATCTTCCCAGGTAGGGCAGACCAACAGGCGTTTGCCCACGCGGAAAGGCCGGAAATGCTGCTTCCAGCCCTCGGCCCAGGCCTCATCCTGTACCGGGCTTATCTCGAAAGCGGGAGGGGTCCAACCTGGCGTAAAAACGATAACCTCGTTCAAGGCCGATTCAATTTTTTCCTTCAGTTCAGCCTGCGGCGCAAAATAGGCGCGGATGGAACATAAGGGGGCATAGTCCTCGCGCGGATCGGGCGGCACGAAGGTATCGAGCTTGCGCTCCTCCACCACCACGCCGCACGAACCCGCTTCCTTCAGTATTTCGCACACCAGATCGACCCAAGCCGCCGGCACCGGCAAGGTGACTTCCTGCCATTCCCGATTCATAAATCTTCCTCCCTGCAACAAGTGAGTTGTCTTTTAACGGTTCTTTGCCGATAATGTTATTTTATTTTCAGCCGGATGCCTTCCGCATCCCTTTTCTTTCTCCCCACACGAAAGGTATGGAACGAAAGCGGCATGAACGAAGCTCCCTTTATCTATCTGTTTTCCGACGCCACCGGTGAAACCGTGGAAACGATGGTGGACGCCGCCCTCACCCAATTCCCCGTGGACAACATGCAGATCAAACGCGTCAGCAACCTGCGTTCGGCGAACCAGATCCGCACAGCGCTGGAAACGGTCCTGCTCAACAGGGGCATGGTGGTCTACACCATGGCCGATCAGGAGCTGGCCAACATTGTCCATGAAGAATGCGACGTGCGGAAAATTTTCTGTATCGATCTGTTCACGCCGCTTCTGATGAAATTGTCCGCCTATCTCGGATGCCCGCCACGCGGTACGCCGGGACTGCTGCACAGTGTCAACGAGCGCTACTACCGGCGGATAGAGGCGGTGGATTTCTCCGTCAAGCACGACGACGGCCAGGAGCTGCGCACGCTCTATCTGGCCGATATTATCCTGATAGGCGTTTCACGTTCCAGCAAGACGCCGCTTTCCATGTATCTGGCCAACAGTGGCTGGAAGGTGGCCAACGTGCCCATCATCAAGGGCATCGCCCCGCCGGAGGAGCTGTTCAGCGCCGCCCGCAACCGCCTGGTTTGCCTCACCATCGATCCGCAGCGCCTGCTGGAACTGCGCATCGCCCGTCTGCGCAACCTCCACCAAAGCATCGACAGTGTCTACGCCAACCTGGAGCAGATCATTGAAGAGCTGGATTTCGTAAAATCGCTCTGCAAAAAACAGGGATGGCCCATGGTTGACGTTTCGGAAAAGGCGGTGGAGGAAACTGCCAACGACATTCTTACCAAACTGCGATTAAAGTAGTGGACGTGTCCGGAAAAGCGCTGCTGAAAGAAGTCCGCCCCATGGCACTGAATATTCTGGTCGCAGACAAGGATCCCCTCGATTTCGCGCGTATCAAAAAGGCGCTGGAGACAACCGGCGCCACGGTTGCCCATATGGGGAACGAGCCGCTTCCTCCGCAGGACAGCTATGACATCATCCTGATCATCGGAACGATTCAAAACGAAAGCTGGAGCAGCCTTCTGGAGCACCATTCGGCGATACCGCAAATCCGCATTCCGGAAAGCTACGGCGCCAACGGCATGGACGCGCTCCACCACTTTCTGGACACCATCACGTCCTTTCAGCTTCCAAGGCATCCGATCTGCTACGCCGATCTGGTGCTCGATCCAGACACCGGCTATGCCTACCGCAACGGTTCCCGCATCGTCCTTTCAGCGACCGAATACAGGATCCTCAAACTGTTTGTGGAACATCCCGACGAAATCCTGACGCGCGAGACCATTGGCACAACGGTGTGGGGCACGGCTTTTGACGCCTTCACCAACATTGTGGATGTCTATGTCAGCCGGCTGCGTGCCAAGATCGACCACGCCGCGCCTTCACCGTTGCTGCACACCGTCCGGGGCAAGGGCTACCGGTTCAGCGCGCGCCAAACAGGGCGGTGCCTACCCGCACCAGTGTCGCGCCCTCCTCAATAGCGGCCTCGAAATCGCCGCTCATCCCCATGGACAATTCGCGCATGGTGACCTGCGGGATCTTCAGGCTTTCCAGATGCTCCGCCAGCTGCCGCAATTCCCGGAAAAAGGGCCGCACACGCTCCGGATCGTCGAAAAACGGCGGCAAGACCATCAGTCCGCACACCCGCACATGGGGAAGCCGCGCCACCGCGCGGGTCAGTTCCTCCAGGGAAGAAGCCGCAACGCCCGCCTTGCTCGCCTCGCCGCCCAGGTTGGCCTCCAGCAGGATATCGGCTGTCTGCCCCAATTTGCCCCATTGCCGTTCAATCTCTTCGGCCAAAGCAAGACGATCGACCGAATGGATGAGCGACACCTTGCCGGCCAGGTATTTGACCTTGTTGCTCTGCAAGGCGCCAATAAAGTGCCATTCGGCCCCCGGAGCCACCTGCTCCACCTGTTCGCGTTTCTCCACAAATTCCTGCACATAGTTTTCGCCAAACAGGGTCTGGCCGCAGGCCAGCGCTTCCGTCACCGCCTGGGCAGGTTTGGTCTTGGAAACCGCAACCAGCCTCACGCTGGCCGGATCGCGCCCGGCACGCCGGCAGGCCTCCGCCATCCGGCTCCGTACCGCAGCAATACGCTCAGCAATCGCCATAACCGTCACTACTCCTCGAAAAATGCGTCGGAAAACGGATAGGTGATCTCCAGTTCCTCCAGCAGTTCCACCACCTCGCACAACGGCAGACCGACCACGTTGGTGTAGCTGCCGTTAATCTGGCGAACCATGAAGGCGGCTCCCTTCTGGATGGCGTAGCCGCCTGCCTTGTCGAAGGACTCCCCGATATCGAGATAGTCATTGATCTCCGTATCGTTGAGCGTCTTGAAGAGCACCTCCGTAACCACCGAACCGGAACGCAGCAAATCCGTCTCGCGATCGTAGATGGCATAGCCGGTATACACATAATGCACACCGCCGGAGAGCATCCGCAGCATGTCGAAGGCCTCCGAACGGCAATTCGGCTTGCCCATGAATACACCATCGCGCACCACGATGGTATCGCATCCCAGAAACCAGCGTCCCTTGACACTGCGGCGGGAAGCCACTTCCTTTGCCTTGCCGATGGCAAGACGCACCACATGATCTTCCGGACGCTCACCTTCCCGGCGGCTTTCCACCAAATCGCTCGGCACCACTTCGCAGGCGATGCCCACCGATGCCAGAAGATCCCGCCGTCTCAACGACGCCGATGCCAGCACCAAATCGTTCATCCCCGTTCCCCTCTCCTTTTATGTGTTTGCTTCCTGCACAGCATATCTGATTCAACTTGCCTTCAGAAGTCAATGGACTTTTCACCGCCCCCTCAAAAGTCATACCGGTGCCCGCCAGTTCTCTTCAAAGGAACTCCACCAGAGCGCAACATCCCGCAGGGCCCGCTCTGCCATCGCCAGCCGCTGGTTGGACCGCCCGCGCGGACGAGGCGCCTCCAACGGCGCAAACAGGCCATAGTTGACGTTCGATGGCTGAAAATTCTGCGGATCGGACTCCGTAAGATGGGCAAGCAAGGCACCCAGCGCGGTCGTTGCGGGCGGCGGCGTGTAGGCAATGCCTTTTTGCGCGCACGCCGCGGCCAGACCCGCCAGAAAACCGCTGGCGGCCGACTCCACATAGCCTTCCACGCCGCTGAGCTGGCCGGCGCAGTAGATTCGGCCATCCGATACGAAGCGCTGATCCCTGCGCAGGCAGCGGGGCGCATTGACGAAGGTGTTGCGGTGCATGCTTCCCAGGCGTGTAAAGACCGCGTTTTCCAGACCGGGTATCATCCGGAACACCCGCCGCTGTTCCGGATAGGTGAGCCGGGTCTGGAAGCCTACCAGATTGAACAGTGTGCCCGCCCGGTTCTCCTTGCGCAGCTGCACCACGGCGAAGGGTTGCCGGCCAGTATGCGGATCGCGCAGGCCCACCGGTTTGAGCGGTCCGAAGGCCAAGGTCATCGGCCCGCGCGCCGCCAGCACCTCCACCGGCATACAGCCCTCAAAATGCCGTGCCTGCTCGAAGGCATGGTAGGGCACCGACTCGGCGTGACAGAGCTCCTCCACAAAATGCCGGTATTCCTCCTCCGAAAGCGGGCAGTTGAGGTAATCCGCGCCGCCCTTGTCGTAGCGCGAGGCCCACCAGACTTTGGAAAAGTCCAGAGACGAGGCTTCCACTATCGGCGCAATGGCGTCATAAAAATAGAGATCTTCCGTCCCGGCCAGGGTCCGGATGGCGCCAAGCAGAGGCTCCGCAGAAAGCGGGCCGGTGGCCAGAATCACCGTGCCGCTTTCGGGCAGCGCGTCAAGCCGCTCCCGCACGACTTCAATATGGGGATTTTGTTCGATCCGGGCGGTAATGCAGGCGGAAAAACGCTCCCGATCCACGGCCAAAGAGCCGCCGGCCTCCACCTGGGTCCGTTGCGCCGCCTCCATGAGCAGGGCGCCGCAATGCCGTAGTTCCTCCTTGAGGCAGCCGACCGCATTGGCAAGGCTTGCGCCACGCAGGCTGTTGGAACACACCAGCTCCGCCAGGTCCGCGTTTTTGTGCGCCGGAGAGAAATAGCGCGGCTTCATCTCGTAGAGCCGCACATCCAGACCACAACACGCTATCTGCCAGGCAGCCTCGCAGCCCGCCAGACCGCCGCCCACCACCACTACCGGAGCCTGTGCCTCCACCATGCCTTTCCTTTCCGCCCCATGCGCGCAAAAAGAAACCGCCGCAAACTTCACGACGGTATCCTGTTTGTTCTTAAAAGTTTCTCCGCCCCATGAATTTTCAGGGCCTTATGGCACTCTACCGGGCACTGCTGCACGCACTGCAATCACCGCTGCAGGCCGCGATGCCGCCCCGTGACGACAGGGCGAAACCCTTCCCCTTTTCGCCATCAAGATAGTCGATGATCTGATCCTCGCTGAAGACGTCCACCTCTTCGTCCAAAAGCACCCTGATGCCGTCTACATCCTTCAGATTCATGCCTTCCTGGAACGTTTCCAGCGAAAGCTTCATATTGGGGCCCGAACAGCCCAGACCGTCAAAGGCAATCCGCACCACCTTGTCCGGAGATTTTTTCAGGTATTCTTCCAGTACTTCCCGCGCCGCGGGACTGATCTCGATCATGACGCTTCATCCTTTCCCTGAACAAATAAAAGAGCTGATACCTGTGAAAAGTGGCCGAAGAACACTGTAAGCCGGGTTCTGTCTCTGTCGTCGGTTGCCCGCCGGCAGCCGGAAATCATTCATCTAGGACCGCCGTCACCGGCGGTCTCAAGCGGCCAGACCCGAAAGCCTTGGACGGGCCGTCCTCAAACGCTTTCCTATTTGGCCTTGCTCCGGATGGGGTTTACCGAGCCTGCGGCGTCGCCGCCGCAGCTGGTGGGCTCTTGCCCCACCATTTCACCCTTACCTCTTTCTTCCGGGAAAAACCTCTTTTCCCCCAAAAAGGCGGTATCCTTTCTGTGGCACTTTCCCTGGGGTCACCCCCGGTTCCTGTTAGGAACCATCCTGCCCTGTGGAGCCCGGACTTTCCTCCCGCTCTTCCCCGGAATCCGGGGAGAAGCCGGCGATTCCCCGTCGTTCTTCGGCCCTGCCGGTGTTTTGTCGCTTTTATCATAAAAGTTCAAGATTTTTTCGCAGGTTCCGGTGCATCAAGATAGAGGATCCGGTTGCAGTGCGGACAACTGTTCAACTCCGTGCTGTGGTAGAGGCTGTTGAAAAACTGCGGAGGCAAACGCATATGGCAGCCGGTACAGGCGCAGGCACGCGCTGCAACCACCGCAGACCCATTGCGCAACTCAATGAGCTGTTCATAGCGGCGTCGCAACGGTGCGGGCAGTTTTTCCAAAAGAACGGTGCGGGACTGCTGCTTTTCCTCCAGCTGTTGATCAAACTGGGCAATTTGAGGCGCGATTTCGGCACTGCGCGCACCCGCCCGTTCCTGAATCTCGGCAATGGCCTGTTCTTTTTCGGTCTTTTCCGCCTGCAACTGCACATTGCCATTTTCCAGTTCCCGAATCCGCTCCTGGGCTTCCCGGTTGGCCTGCTTGGCCGTTTCCCGCTCCTTCGTGACCGCGTTCTGCTCCTTCACCGTATGAACTTCCAGCAGCCGTTTTTCAGCCTTTACAATTTTTTCCTGACCATCCGCCAGAACAACCTGCAAATCCTGAATGACTTTTCCGGCATCGCCGAGTTCCGCCTGCAAACGCGCAACTTCCGACTGCAACTCGTCCAGACCGGCAAACAGATCCCGCTCTTCCGTCTGCAACCGTGCCCGAAGCGTTTTTATCTCGAGAATTTCATTGTCAATCGCCTGCAGTTTAATTAGCTCCTCCACCTGTGGCAACACCCCGCACCCCCTGTTTCATTGATTTCGATGAAGATAAAAAAACGGCCCGGTTTCTCTTTTCCGAACCGATCCATTTGTCCTATACATAGTCGAAGGGATCGTGTTCCCCCCTCATTTCCAGCACCTGCAAGGGCAGATGCTCCCTCCCGGCCGCATCACGCAGCCAGGCGGCAAGATATTCGACCACTATTCTTTCCGTATAAAAATGACCGGCATCGATCACCGCCATTCCGGCAATTTCCGCATCCCGGGCTTCATGATATTTGACGTCACCCGTCACCAGCAGATCCGCACCGCGCCGCAGGGCTTCCTTGAACAGCGACATGCCCGATCCGCCACAGACGGCCACCCGCCGCACAGTGCCGGAACGAGCGCCCGCCACCCGCACCAGCGGCGCCGCAAGCGCCTGCTTGACCCGCGTCACCATCTGCTCAAACGGTACCTCTTCCGAAAGTTCTCCAAGCCATCCCAGTCCGATATCGTTGCGCGCATTCTCCAGCGGCAGCAGATCGTAGGCCACTTCCTCGTAGGGATGTACCTTCAGAAGACGCTGCACCACCCGTGAGGAAGCTTCTCTGGTCACCACCAGTTCCAGCCGGATTTCCTCTACCGTTTCCAGTTTCCCCGTCTCCCCAATAAAGGGATTCGAGCCCGGTCCCGGCCGAAAAGTGCCCTGTCCCGGCACGCGAAACGAGCAACAGTCATAGCGCCCCGCAACACCAGCGCCCGCGCCAAACAACGCCTGGGCCACCTGCTCCGCATGGCTTGCCGGCACGTACACCACCAGTTTCAAAAGCTGGCCGCGCGGTTGTTCCAGGGGGCCACCGCCCACAAGGCCCAGCCGCTGCGCCAGCCAGGCGTTCAAGCCTTCCGCCGCGCGATCCAGGTTGGTGTGAGCTGCAAGGATCGATATGCCGCCCTTTAAAGCGGTTTCAACAATTCTGCCCGTTTCACTGGACGTCAGCACCTGTTTGAGCGGCCGAAAGATCAAAGGATGATGGGTGAGCAAAAGCTGACAACCCGCCTCACGGGCCGCCTGCAAGGCCTCGAAGGTGGGGTCGAGGGCCACCATGACCCGCTCCACCGCCTGAACGGGATTGCCGACCTGCAAACCTACATTGTCCCAGTCCTCAGCAAGCTGCGACGGGCAGAGCCGGTTGAGCATTCCCAGAATATCCTGAACCAAAATCGATTTTTTCACTGGAACCATCGTATGTGAAAAGAGTTTGGGAAAAAGGCATAAAAAAAGAGTGGGACCACTCTTTGGTAGATCACACTCTTCTTTTCTTTTTCGTTGCCAGTTTTCCCTTGGAGCGGGGATCTTCTCCCCGCGTATTCTGCCGTAAAAATAGCATCTCCCGAATATGATGACCAACAAGCTTCATTGGTTCTTTCCGTCTGCCAAAAAATGGTGGGCCCACCAGGACTCGAACCTGGGACCAGCCGGTTATGAGCCGGCAGCTCTAACCAACTGAGCTATGGGCCCTAAGAACAAAGAGCAATAAATGCTATTCCCCAATAAAAAGCATGTCAAGTTCTATCCACCGAAAGAAATGGGCAAAATCTTCGCCTATTCAACAAAACTCTTCAAACGGCGGGCGCGGCTGGGATGACGCAGCTTGCGCAAGGCCTTGGCCTCTATCTGGCGAATTCGCTCACGCGTCACCAGAAAATCCTGGCCCACTTCTTCCAGAGTATGATCGGATTTCTCGCCGATGCCAAAGCGCATTCGCAGAACCTTCTCCTCACGGGGCGTCAGCGTACCCAGCACCTGTGATGTCTGATCCATCAGATTGCTCCGGATAACCGCCTCCAACGGAGAAACGGCACGTTTGTCCTCAATGAAATCCCCAAGCGAAGAGTCTTCCTCCTCGCCAATGGGAGTCTCCAGGCTGATGGGTTCCTTGGCGATTTTCAGCACCCGCCGCACCTTTTCCAGGGGCAACTCCATCCGTTCGGCAATTTCCTCCGGTGTCGGCTCCCGGCCAATCTCCTGAACCAGTTGACGGCTGGTGCGCACCAGCTTGTTGATGGTCTCGATCATATGAACCGGTATCCGGATGGTCCGCGCCTGGTCGGCTATGGCCCGGGTGATGGCCTGCCGAATCCACCATGTAGCATAGGTGGAAAATTTGTAGCCGCGCTGGTACTCGAACTTGTCCACCGCTTTCATCAGGCCAATGTTGCCCTCCTGAATCAGATCCAGAAACTGCAAGCCCCGATTGGTGTACTTTTTGGCGATGGAAACCACCAGCCGCAGATTCGCCTCCACGAGCTCCGACTTGGCCTTCTTGGCGTTATACTCGCCCTGCGCCACGCCTTTCAGTGCTTCCTGAAGCTCGTCGGGGGCAAAACCGGATTTCTCCCGCACATCCAGAAAGCAGGCGTCAATGGATTTCAGCCGCTTCAACGCGTTCCGGAAAGCATCCTGCGAAATGTGCAGATCCCCCGCGCATTCCTTGACCGTCCTGGTACCGGCGGCAATGGCATCCCGGCACTCCCGCACCCGCTCGCAGGAAACGCCCAGTTTCTTTTCGCAGGCGGCCATCTCTTCCTTGCCCTGTTCAACGGCCTGCGACAACTCCTTCAACTGGCCGATGATCTTCTCCACCTGCTGATCCCGCAATCTAATCTGACGGATCAGCTGCAAAATTTCACCCTTGATGCGTGAAATCGTTTGCTCGGACTGCTCGTCTGTCGCCGCCGACGTTTTGACGCGTTCTTTTTCCTGCGTCAATTCGGCATCCAGAACAGCGATCTTCTCCATGATTCCGAGAACCCGCTCACGTTCCCGGGCTTCTTCCTCGTCGCCCTGCTCCTCGTCATAGGACTTGGTAACATCGGTGATGGTGATCTTGCCGTTCTTCAACTGCTGCATCAGTGTCAGGGCCCATTTGACCGCTATGGGGGTATTGAGCACCACATTCGTGACCATCATGTCACCCTCTTCGATGCGTTTGGCAATTTCCACCTCGCCCTCGCGGGTCAAAAGCGCCACCTGGCCCATTTCCCGCAGATACATCCGCACCGGATCGCTGGTGCGCCCCAAGATACCGGTTTCGTACCCGGTACTCTCGTCCTCGCTCTCCTCCTCGGTTTCCTCTTCCTCTGTCGCCACATCCTCCATCTCGTCAAAGGACTTCGACAACGAGACATTGTGTTCGGACTCCACCACTTCGATGTCCATTTCGCCGAACATGTTCATGATATCGTCCAACTGCTCCGGTGAAACCGTATCGGCAAGGATGTCGTTCACCTCGTCATAGGTGACAAAGCCCTTTTCCTTGCCCAGATCGATCAACTGCTGGAATTCTTCCATTCCGTTTTTTTTGTTCATGCATTTTCCCCCATGTGAGGTACCCACAGGTTCAAAGAAACATTTGTTTCAAGACCGCTTCTTCTGCCAATCTTCGTAAAACACACTTCGCTTTCAAATGACTTTTTTCTCCGCGATCGCAGCGTTTCGTGTTTTCAGCTGCCGATCAATTTTGAGTTTTTCCTGGCTCAAGGCCGCCACTGCGGCAATATCGCCGTTTCTTTCGGCTTCCACGATCTCCCGGGTCAGTTCCCGGCTCCGTTTTTTCAAACGTTGCGTTTCCGTTGCCTGACAGCAGTCCTGAAAGATCTTTTCCCGATCTTCGGTCAGCGACGCCACATCCCCCTGCAACGCTTCCCGGACAATCCGCCGCTGGTTTTCACTCAGTTCCGCCCCTTCCAACAGATCGGCCAGGGCCTTGTCGTCCGCGCCGCAGGCCAGTATCTGTTCGGCCGTCATCAAATAGTCCGGATCCGCAAAGTAACGTTCCGCGCCTTCGGCTTCCAGCCGCTGCCGGAGATCCCCGTCCAGCACCAGCAGCCGCAACAGCCACTGCTGGTTTTTCAGGGGAATGTCTTCCCGGGTTTGCCGCGGTGCCATTGCCGTCACCCGGGACGCTGCAGACATCTCACGACCAGCCATCGCCAACGCCTGCACGCTGACACCTACCCGCTCCGCCAGTTCCCGTAAATACAATTCCCGCTTTACCGGGCTTGCCAGCAGCGAAATCTTCGCCGCCACACTTTCCGCCGCACGCGCCCGGCTTTCACGCTCCTGGCCGGCTTCGCGCAGCGTTTTTTCCATAAAAACTTCAAGAACCGGCCGCGCCTGGGCAAAACGCTCCGCAAAAGCCTGAGCTCCATGTTCCTGAATGAAGGAATCCGGATCGGCGCCGTCTTCCAGCGTAATCACCGTGGTTGCGACATCGGTTCCCAGCAGGATTTCCATGGCGCGCAGCGTCGCTTTCCAACCGGCACTGTCGCCGTCAAACAACAATGCAACTTTTTTGCCATGACGCTGAAGCAAAACTGCATGCTCGGCTGTCAGTGCGGTGCCACATGTCGCCACCACATTTTCGAAGCCGGCTCCCGCCACCGCCAGCAAATCGAAATACCCCTCGACGATGATAACCTCGCCCGCCCGGCTCATGGCAGAACGCGCCTGTCCCAGGCCGTACAGCGTCCTTCCCTTGTGATAAACCGGTGATTCCGGCGAGTTGAGATACTTGGGAGTCTCATCCGCCAGGGCACGTCCACCAAAGGCCACCACGGCACCGGAACTGTCCACCACCGGAAACATCAAACGGTTGCGGAAAAAATCGCGATCCCGTCCATCATTCTTGCCCGGCCGCAACAGCCCCAACTGCCGGCCGATTTCAGGATCGTAGCCTTTTCCTTGCAGATATGCGGCCAACGCATCCCAACGATCCGGCGCAAATCCCAGACGAAAATGCCGGGCAGTTTCCATTCCATAACCACGCCGTTGCAAATATTCAAGGCCGCGCTTTCCTTCCGGGCTCTGAAACAGGATATTTTGGTAAAATTCCGCAGCAAGCTCATTGACGCGCAGCAGCAATTCACGGCGCCGGGCACGTTCCTGCGCACGGCTGTCAAAGGGCTTGTCTTCCACCTCAATGCCGTAACGTGCTCCGACAGCCTTGACCGCCTGCCCAAAGCTCAAGCCTTCAAGCCGCATGAGAAAGGAAAAAACGTTGCCGCCCACCCCGCAACCAAAACAGTGAAAGATCTGACGGGCGGGACTGACATTGAACGAAGGAGTCTTTTCCGCGTGAAAGGGGCACAGTCCCTGATAGTTGGCACCGGCGCGCTTCAGGCTCACATAGGAGGAAATAACCTCCACAATGTCCGCGCGTTCGCGCACCTCGTTGATTTTTTCCTCGCCGATCATGAGGCGCTCCGTCCCCTTTCCCGGCTTTCAGCCCACAAAACGCGCGATGGTGACACCGGTGCCGCCGTGTGCCGCATCCGCGCAGAAAAAGCTCTTGACCCCCTGCTCCCGCGCCAGCTGCTCATGCACCGCGTGCCGCAGAATCCCCTCGCCGCTTCCATGAACAATCGCCACCTCGTCGATGCCATGCAGGCGGGCATCATCCAGAAAACGCCGCAGGGCGGGGATCGCATCGTCCAGACGCTGGCCCACCAGTTTCAGCTCCGGGAAGAAACGCCTTTCACCCGAATCATGCGCACCGCTCCATTCAACCGCGCCACGCTTCCTTCTGCCCGCACCTTCACAACGTTCCAGCCGTGCAAGCGGCAAAAGCACCCGTTTCCCGTTCAACAGCAGTTCCGCCGTTTCTCCCCGGACCGAAAGCAGGGTGCCCTTCTGCCGCTCGCTGCCGCGCAGACGCAGCGCCATTCCCGGACGAAATGGAATGTCGGCCTTCGCGCCCTCCATTTCCGGACCTTTTTCCAGCTCGGCAAACGAGCGTTTCAAGGCGTTCATCTCGCCGCGTATCTGCGCTTGCCGGCGGGTATCCGGCTTTTTCCCCGCCGCTTCATCCAGCAACTGGCGCAGCCTCTGCTCCACGGCGGCGATACGGCGGCGGCCCTGTTCCAAAAGCCGCGCGGTCAGAGAAGCTTCCCGCACTTCCAGCTCTTCACGCAGCGTCTGCACACGACGAAGATGCTGGGCAGCCTCCAGACGATCGTGACGCGCAGCCTCCAGTTCCCGCTCCATTTCCAGCTGGCGATGGTTGAGCGCAGCCAGCAGATCGCTTCCGGCCCGTTCTTCCCGTCCCAGATAGCCTGATGCACGTTCCAGAAGCTCTTCGGGCAAGCCCATCAGACGGGCGATGGCAAAGGCGTTGCTGGAACCCGGAGCCCCATAACGCAACTGGTAGGTCGGCCGCAGGGTGACATCGTCGAAGATCACTGCGGCACTTTCGATACCTTCGTGCAGAAAAGCATAGCTCTTTAAAAGATTCAGATGGGTGGACAGGACAATTCGGGCGCCCCGGGAACGCAGCGTATCCAGACAGGCCATCACCAACGCGCCCCCCTCCGCCGGATCGGTACCCGTACCCGCCTCGTCCAGCAGCACCAGGGATTCCGGCCCCGCCTGTTCCAGGATAGTGCGCATCCGTGCCAGATGGCCGGAAAAGGTGGAAAGATTGGCCTCCAGACTCTGTTCGTCACCGATATCGGCAAAAATTTCCGGGAACAGAAAAAGACGGCTGTCCGGATGACAGGGAATGTACAGGCCGCACCGCGCCATCAGCACCAAAAGCCCCGCGGTCTTGACCGACACCGATTTGCCGCCGGTGTTGGGCCCGCTCACGATCAACGTGTCGTGCCGCTCGTCCAGCAAAATATCCATTGGCACTGGCGCTTCCGCCCGCAGGCTTCCATCCGGCGAAAAGATCAGCAGTGGATGACGCGCCTGCCGCAATTCAAGCACGGACTTGTCCGCCAAAGCGGGCGCCACCGCCTGACAGGCAAGGGCAAAGCGTGCACAGGCGCCTGCGAGATCAAGATTCGCAAGAATCTCCTGATTCGCCGTCAGCGGAGCCAGCTGCTGACGGGTCAATTCGGTGAGCTCTCTCAGGATGCGTTCCATCTCGCGCTGTTCGCGGCGCAGCGCAGACTGCAGCTGATTGTTGTCATTCAAAATAAAGGCCGGCTCGATAAAGAGCGTCTGGCCGCTTGAGGATTCATCGTGAATGAAGCCGCGCACCAAACCGCGAAAATCGGCACGCACCGGTACCACATAGCGGCCATTGCGCTGGGTGATATAGCGTTCCTGAAAAGCCTTGGATCGGCTTTCCGCCGTCATCAACCGCTCCAGCTTGCCGCGGATGGCCTCCCGCAGCATCCGGATCTCGCGGCGAACCGCATGCAGTTCTTCCGAAGCGCTGTCCATTATTTCGCCCTGGGCATTGAGACAACGGCCCAATGTCTGGCGCAAATGGGGCAATGGGGTAAGGCGCACGGCCAGCTCCAGCAACGCCGGGACATTTTCCCCATCCAGACAAAACTGGCGGCAACGCCGCGCCGCATCCAGGGCTGCCGCTATCCTGGGAAAGACCTCCGCCGCCAGCACCGTGCCCGCCACATGCAGTTCCTGAAAAACCGCGCCCAGATCCGTCAGACCTTCCAGAGGCAAACTCTGCCCCTTTTCATACAGGGCCAGCAGCTCCCCAATCCTTTGCCAGGCCGTTTCCACTGCCGCGCGGCTGGGCAGGGGGCCAAGCCGCAAGGCCCTTTCCCGGCCCGGTTCGGTTGCGGCATGGCGGGCCAGCAAGCGCAGGACCTTGAAGTATTCAAGCACCTGCAGGGTTTCGTGCGTCATCTTGTCAAGGGCGCATCGGAAGCCTGCTGTCCATCCGGCTGCGGTCCTTCAGAAACCGGACCGGTGGGGGACTGATCTGCCGGAGGAAGCTCCGCCGGCTCCTGGCTGGGGGATGGGGAAACCGCGGGGGAATCCGTATCGGGATAAAGCCCCAGCGAAATGAAAAGATCGCGGTTGAAATCAAAAGCTTTCTTCCCCAGCTCAATCAGCGGAGGCGCCAGCTCCGATTTTTCAAGAACCGGCTGCAGGAAGCGCGGCGTACCGGCAATGCCGGTTACAACAAACAACGCAATCGCCACCAGTACCACGCCTTCACCTACGCCAAACACGCCTCCCGCCAAATGGTTGACCTCTCCCAGAAACAGCCGTTTGACAACCTTGGAAAGCAATACCCCCACAAGGCCAAACAGCATGACCGTCACCAAAAAGATCACCAGAAAGGCACTTATGGAACTGACGACCTGAGGCACACCGAATATCTCCCTCAGCATTTTTCCCAGCTGGGGATAGAAATTGTTCGCCAGTACCGCTCCCAAAATCAGTCCGATCAAAGAGCAGATCTCCCGCAACAGGCCGCGCCACATCCCGCGAATCAAAAAGATGATCCACACCACGATGATGGCAATATCCAGGAAGTTCAAATTGCTCAAAAAATTCAAATTCAGGTTCATGACGTTTTCCTCCCACTGTTTTTCCCTGCCGCACGGGAACGCTTTTCCTCAAGGCCCGATGTCCCGAAGCGCCGCCGCAGCTCCGCCCAGATTTCGTCCGGCGAAATGTCATAGTAACCAAGTAGAACCAGCACATGAAAAAAGAGATCCGCCACTTCGTGGACTATCTCCGCCCGCACACCGCCTTTGCCGGCGATCGCGGTTTCCGTTGCTTCCTCGCCAACTTTCGCCAGAATTTTGTCCAGTCCCCGGCTCAGGAGCAAAGCCACGTAGGATTCCTCGGGAGATGCGTTCTTGCGTTGCTGGATCACCGCATAGATCTCTTGCAGAATCGCCTCATCCGCCATCACAACCGCACCTCGATCCCGCGCTCGCGCAGATAGGCCTTGCATTCGCCGATGGTGTATTCACCAAAATGGAAGATGCTGGCCGCCAGCGCCGCATCCGCCTGCGCCTCATCCAGTCCCTGACGAATATGCTCCAGCGTGCCCACGCCGCCGGAGGCAATAACCGGGACGGCAACCGCCTGGCCAACCGCCCGCGTCAGCTCGATATCGTACCCATCACGGGTGCCATCGCGATCCATGGAGGTCAAAAGAATTTCTCCGGCGCCGTTTTCGGCCACGCGCCGCACCCACTGCAACGCATCCAGTCCGGTGGGAATACGCCCTCCATGCGTATATACCTCCCAGCGCAGCGGCTGACTGCCGGGCACACGGCGGGCATCGACCGCAACCACGACGCACTGCGAACCGAAGCGCTCCGCCGCGGCGCGGATGAGCTCCGGATGCTGCACCGCGGCAGTATTGATGGAAACCTTGTCGGCACCGGCATTCAGCAGATGACGGATATCGTCCAGTCCGCGAATGCCGCCCCCCACGGTGAGCGGCATAAAAACCCGTTCGGCGGTTCTCCTCACCACATCCAGCAGAATGCCGCGCCGCTCGCTGGATGCGGTAATGTCCAAAAAGACCAGCTCGTCCGCACCCTGGGCGTCATAATTTTCCGCCGCCTCCACCGGATCGCCCGCATCACGCAGCCCCACGAAGTTAACGCCCTTCACGACCCGGCCGTCACGCACATCCAGACAGGGAATAATTCGTTTGGTTACCATCAGGCCCGCCCCTTGACCAGTTTCACTGCTTCCGACAAACGCACCGCGCCGGAATAGAGCGCCTTGCCGACCACCACGCCGGTCACGCCCGCAGGTTCCAGAGCCATCAGACGCCGGATATCCTCCAGGGAGGAGACGCCGCCGGAAGCAATCACCGGAATGGAAACCGACTCGGCCAACTCGCGGATAGCCTCGAAATTGGGCCCCATCAACATACCGTCACGCGCGATATCCGTATAGATGAGCGCGGTCACGCCATGTCCTTCCAGACGCTTGGCCAGTTCGGTCGCGCGGGTGGTCGTGACGTCCTGCCAGCCATGAATGGCGACAAACCCGTCGCGGGCATCAATACCCACCACAATTTTACCGGGAAAGATCTTGCAGGCCCGTTCCGCCAGCTTGGGATTTTTCTGCACCGCAGAGCCGAGCACCACCCGTTCCACGCCCAGCTGCAGGTAGCTGTCGATGGTAGCCAGATCCCGGATACCGCCGCCGACTTCGGTGGGAATGTCAACCGCGTCAACAATGGCGCGGATCGCCGCCCGGTTGCGGGGCGATCCGGCAAAGGCGCCGTCCAGATCCACAATATGCAGCAGCTCGCCGCCCTCGTCGCGCCAGGTGCGGGCCTGATCGGCCGGATCGTCGTTGTACATCGTGTCCCGCTCCATTTGCCCCTGCTCAAGCCGGACACAGTTTCCCTCTTTCAGATCAATTGCCGGAATAATAATCATGGATGCCTCTTTTCAGTGGTCGGGTCTTTCATCTTCATCCGATTCGTTCCCCAACCATCCCGTCAAATTGCACTGCAAAAAACACAGCTTTCCGCCGGGGCAGCCCAGGCCGTCCCGCACAAGAAGCTTCTCTCCCAGTTTACCTTCTACATCCTGCCAAAATTCTCGAGGATCTTCAGCCCCACCCGCTGGCTCTTCTCCGGATGAAACTGGCAGGCCACCACGTTGTCACTGCAGACGCTGGAGCAAAAAACCAGGCCATGCTCGGTGGTGGCGGCCGTTACCCGCTCATCGCCGGGAACCACGTAATAGGAGTGATCGAAATAGACGAAAGCGCCCTCCTCAACTCCCTCAAACAGCGGCGAAGCGCCGTGCAGATGCAGCCGGTTCCAGCCCATGTGCGGTACCTTCACAGGCCGGCCGTCCCGTTCGCGTGCATCGTGGGGAAAGCGGATCACCCTGCCCCGCAAAACCCCCAGGCCTGGCCAGCGTCCAAACTCCTCGCTCTCCTCGAACAGCAGCTGCATTCCCAGACAGATGCCCAGAAAGGGACGCCCCGCCCTGATATGCTCCAGCACGGGTTCAACAAAACCGCCCGCTTCCAGATTGCGCAGACAATCATGAAACGCGCCCACGCCCGGCAGCACCAGACGATCCGCGCGGCGTACCATTTCCGGATCCGCGGAAACACGTGCCTCAAGTCCGACCCGCTCCAGTGCCTTCTGAACACTGCGCAGGTTGCCCATTCCATAATCAACGACAATAACCATAGATTCTTACAACTGTCCCTTGGTGGACGGCGCGCCCACAACCCGGGGGTCCAGACTGGTCGCCTCGTCCAAAGCCCGTCCAAAAGCCTTGAATATCGCCTCGACAATATGATGCAGATTCTCGCCGTACAGAACCCGGATATGCAAGGTCACCCCGGCCTGCCGGGCAAAAGCCGTAAAAAACTCCTTTGTCAGTTCCACATCAAAGGTGCCCAGACGCGCCTTGGGCAGATCCGCCGTAAAAACCAGGCAGGAACGCCCGGAAAAATCGACGACGACGCTCACCAGCGCTTCGTCCATGGGAAGAAGGCGATCCCCGTAGCGCCTAATCCCTTCCTTGTTGCCAAGCGCCCGGCGAAAAGCCTCGCCCAGCGCGATACCGGTATCCTCAACGGTATGGTGCGCGTCCACTTCCACATCGCCTGTCGCCTCCAGATGCAAATCGAACAGGCCATGGCAGGCCAACTGGGCCAGCATATGGTTGAAAAAGGGAACCGGCGTCCGGATGTCCGTCTTGCCGGAACCATCCAGCTCCAGTTCCAGGAAAATGCTCGTTTCCGCGGTCTGCCGCTCGACGCAAGCCGTACGGGCCATAGGTCATCCTTTCCCGCTGCCAACCAGAACTTTTAGAAATTTTAAGGCGGGGCCTCAGCTCCTCCCCGCCTGTACAAGAAAATGTCAATGTCCCTTGCAGGAGCAATGTGCGTGCGCGTCCTTGCGGCGCAGGGAAACCGAACGGGCATGCGCCTGCAAACCTTCGGCCGTGGCCAGCCGGATGACATCGTCCGCCAACGCATCCAGACCGGCACAGCTGATGTTGATGATGCTGGAATGCTTGACGTAATCCTCCACCGAAAGCGGTGAATGGAAACGCGCGGTGCCGCCGGTGGGCAGCGTATGGTTGGGGCCGGCCAGATAGTCTCCCATTGCCTCCGGCGTGTAGTGCCCCATGAAAATGGCACCGGCATGGCGGATATGGGGCAGCAGCTCGAAGGGATGATCCACCGCCAGTTCCAGATGCTCCGGAGCGATGCGATTGCTGAAATCCACCGCTTCCTCCATGTTGCTTGCAACAATAATCGCGGAATAGCTGCCCAAAGCCTTTCCGGCGATGGCTGCGCGCGACAGTTGCGGCAGCTGTTTTTCCAGCTCTCCGGCCACCTGCTTGGCCATCTGGGCCGAAGTGGTCACCAGTACCGCCGACGCCCGCTCGTCATGTTCGGCCTGCGACAGCAGATCGGCGGCAAGATGCTCCGGATTGCCGCTTCCGTCGTTGATAATCAGGATTTCGCTGGGACCGGCGATCATGTCGATACCGCACTGTCCAAACACCTGACCCTTGGCGACTGCGACATAGATGTTGCCAGGGCCAACGATCTTGTCCACCCGGGGCACCGTTTGCGTGCCATAGGCCATGGCGGCAATCGCCTGGGCGCCGCCCATCTTGAAGATGCGCCCCACGCCGCAGATATCGGCGGCAACCAGCACGTGCGGATTGATTTCGCCATGCGGCATGGGGACCGCCATGACGATATCCTCCACGCCGGCAACCTGGGCCGGAATGGCGCACATAATAACAGAGGAGGGATAGGCCGCCTTGCCGCCCGGTACGTACAATCCAACCCGATCCAGCGGAGTAACCTTGGAGCCGAGCAACACATCCGGATCGTCCGTGGAAATCCAGGTCTCGGTCTTCTGCTTCTCATGAAAATCAAAGACCCGTTCCGCCGCCAGTTCCAGACTTTCCTTTTCCTCGTCCGTCACCTTCTTGTAGGCGTCTTCGATTTCCGCATCCGAAACTTCCAGCGTTTCCGGCGTCAGGTCCAGATGATCGAACTTTTTGGTCAGCTCAAGCAGCGCCTCATCGCCGCGCTTGCGCACCGAATCGATAATCTCCCGCACCGTGCCGGCAACTTCTTCCTGGGCAAAAGCCCCGCGATTTACGATCCTCTCCAGCGATTCCTCAAACCGGGAGTCATCAAAACGCAAGGTTTGAATTACAGCCATTCTTCTCCTCCTTGATAATCCAGATTCCCTTCCCTCTCGGGAAAAAGGGGATAAAATATTCACGCATTTTTTCAATATATGAATTTCTATATGCTTTTGTCGCCGGCAGGCACTTGCCGTATTGCCAAAGGGAACTCCCCCAAAAAATAACCGGCGACTATCTGCATTTTCCAGCATACTCAATCTGGAAGAAAAGCGCCAAATAAAAAAGGCAACCTGCGATAAACATGCCACATGTTGCCCTATATGCCGTCATCATCAGCAAAGAAGCTTCCTCATTCATCAGTATCTTCAAAGAAACCAAAGCGCGGATAATAGGCCAGTGTCGGTCCGTCACCTGTCCGCCCGTTGCGGTTCTTGAGAAGGACAACTTCCACCAGACGCGGATCCTTCTGCTTTGCCTTACGGGCGTCAAAGCCTTCTGTCCCAGCGTCTTTGAGTTGCAGGCCGATCAAACAGTCCGCGCTGTACTCGATCGCGCCACTTTCTTCGAAACAGGCAAGATGAACGGGCCCCCCATAATTTTCCCGGTTGAAACTGGAAATCGCCATCACCGGAATCTTGAAGTCACGGCTCATGCGCTTCAGCTCCAGCACTGCTTTATCCGTGTTTTGTTTGTCCGTGGAGCGGTCATTGTACGGCGCTGCAATCTGGAGATAATCCACCAGGACAAAAGGCTTTTGACCTGTAAGGCGGATATGTTTTGCCACCAGTTCCCTTATCTGGCGAATGCCGATATCCCCCGCGCCTTCATGGATGAAGATGCGGTCGGCATATTCGCCATAGGCTTTTATCGCTTCGTTAATCA
>JAEEGI010009292.1_pt1 | contig 21570 bp, 10 predicted proteins | sample 8958751 | NCBI WGS metagenome assembly JAEEGI01 (sample SAMN16246545, study PRJNA631951) | gut metagenome | biome: gut microbiome; feature: rumen; material: KS-attached | host: Bos | place: Iran: Karaj | collected 2018-10 | reverse complement strand
TGTTGGGAGAACTAGAGGGAAAAGTTATATTAATACTAACCCTAAATTTAGAGAAAAAGCTGCTAAATTAATTCAAGCTTGGTGGAGAGAATTAAAAGAAATTTATAATGAGAGATTAAATATGATTATTAAAATACAATCTTTTTGGAGAGGTAGATGGGTTAGAAAATATATGTATGATATATTATATCTTAGCTTTATGTATCAAAGTTTTTGTCAAATTATTCAAAAGGTTTTAGTGAGACATGTAAGACCTTATGTTTTTTATAAATTAACTGAAGAACAAAAAAAATCTAAAAATTTATTAAAAAATTTATTATTGAAAACTAATAGATGGAATATGTTAAGAATTAAACCATATTTAGATAGATGGGTTAATTATATCAGAAAATTTCAAGTTAGAAATAATAAAGGAAGACAATTGTTTGATATCAGAAACAATAACGAACAAAAAAAGAATAAATTAATAAAATATTTTGATAAATGGTCCTTACTTACTAAATTATTTAATAATGCAAATAATGCTGATATTGCTAACAAAGAAAAAAATAAATACATTGGGGCAAATAAAATTATAGATGGATTAAAAAAATTAACTAAAAGAAATGCCTTTAAAAGTACTAAAACTAAAATTTTAGAACATTTAAAAAAAGAAGCTAAAAATAAAGCATTGAAAAATTTAGTTACAAATAAAAAATTTGATAATAATAAATTAAAAATATATTTTGATCGTTGGAAAAAGAAAGAAGATAATGTTAAAGTGGCATCATTAAAAAGGAAATTATCAACAAAAATTTTAACAAATGAAATAAATAAAATAGAAAAAGATAAATTAAAAGATGCATTTCATGCAATAATAAGAAGTAATCCAAAACCAAATGTAATAGAAAAAATAATAGTTCAAGAAAGAATTATAGAAAAAGAAGCAAAAGAAAAAAGTTTTAATAATTCTTTATTTAAAGGAGCTGAAATGTTAGAAAAGGCAATTTTTAGACTTACATTTAAATATCCTTTAGATGCAATAGATGATAAAGTGAATGGAGAAAATATGACTGATAAGTTATTAAGATTAATTAAAATTAGAGAAAAAGTTTATAAATATATTTTAAAAAAATATTTTAATAAATGGACTCATCGAACAGATAAAAAAGGAGATAAAAATATAATGAATTCTTTTATTGCAAGATTAATGATAAATTATGCTAATAAATTAAAAAATAGAATTTTAAACAAAAAATTAAATCAATGGAAAAATAATTCAATACCAAAAATCACTGAAGAAGATACAATAAAAAAAATAAAAAAATTAGATGATTTTTCAAGAACACTTTCAAAAAAATCAACTAAAAACTTTGGTAAAGAATTTATAGAAAATTTAAAATCAACCAAACCAGTTCCAAGAGTATTTCAAAAAGCATTAAAAAAAATAATAGATAATTACTTTAATAAAGATACAAATAAATTAAGACATTACTTATACAAATGGAAAGATCAAACAAGAAAAATGGAAATATATGATTTAAAATTAAAATATTTATTAGCTATAGGGGGAAGAAATGATTTAAATAATAAAAAATTAACATTAGGAAGAGCAGTTCATAAATGGTTGATGAATTTAAAAGAAAATCAAATTGTTACAAAAATTCATCAAACTACATTAAAAGACAATAATAAAAATATTGCAGCTTTATTAATAAAAAGTTTAAAGAGAAATTTATTAAAAAATGATAAAGACTCAATATTAAGAAAAGCTCTTAGAACTTGGTTAAAAAAAATAGGAAATATTCATAAAGTATATAATAATTCTATTAAAGAAGCAATAGATCATCTTTTAAGAGCAAATATATTAAAAAATGGGAGAGATTTATTGCATAATAACAAAGGGAAAATAGTTTTAATCTCAAAAAAGAGAGAATTAAAAAATTTATTACCATATAGAAGAAGATATGAATTAATATTATTATTACATTATATATTAAAATGGAAAAATCAAATGTTAGCAAAAAGAGCAGCAGCAACACATAGAGCATATAGAAAAAATTTTTTAAATAGTATGTTCAGTAAAAAAGATAAAGAAAGATTAATAAGAGCAATTTATAAATGGAAAGGAAATTGCAAAAGTAAAATTAGTCATATTCCAACTTTATATGGTTTAAAACAATTAACTAAAACTTTATGTAAAGATGCTTTTGAAAAAATAAAAAATACTCCTTCTAAAAAACCAGTTGATATTGAACAAATAAAAAAAAGTGGAAAGACTGTTACTCAAGCTTTAATGGAAGGAGATATTAATATGGCAAGAGTGATTGCTTTAAGAAAAATTTTCTTAATGAATTATTTAAATAAATGGAGAAAAAATATTAAGAGAGAAATTTCAGCTGAACAAGAAGAAGAAAAAAAAGAAGTTAAAAATATTCAAGTTAAAAAATTTTTAAAAGGTCCTATTCTTAGAATATCAAAAATTCCTTTAAGGAAATATTTTAATAAATGGAGAGATAATGTAAAAGATATTTCAAATATTGATATTCAAAGAATAATTTATATGAAATTAGTAAAGAATATATATGATAAATATTTAAAAGATGTAATGAGAAAAAATTTATTTAAATGGAAAAATTCAATTCATAAAACAAATAAAAATTTATTAGATGGAAGAAAAGCAATTAATTTATTAAGGAAAATAATTACTCAACCAATTTTTGATGTTTTAAAAACAAAAATAACAGAAATTGAAAAAACAGAAAAGAAAAAAGAAGATATTTCAAAAACTTTAAGAAATTTATTTATACATAGAAATACAAATAAAAATAAAATCGATTTAAGCAAATATTTAAATAAATGGAAACAAGTATTAAGTGGAGATAATGAAACAAAAATTAAAACTTCATTATTAGTGAATCTTGCAAGTTCTCAAAACAGAAAAAAGAAAGATAATGCTATAAATCGTTTAAGAGAAGTTTTATTAAAATGGAGAATAAAAATAAGTCCTCAAGAAAGTGTTTCATTAGATAAAATTAAGAAACTTAGAGAAGGAATGGAACAATTAAATAATGTATTAAAAAGACCACATAGTCAAAATATATTTAATGAAATTAAAACTAGAACTAAAAGAGTTGGAGGAAGTAAAATTTTAAGTAAAATTATAACAAAAATAACTCCAAAAGTAAAAAATAATATTTTAAGAAAATATTTCAATAAATGGAAAGAAAGATTACAAGATGATATTAAAATAGTAAAAAAAATAAATAAATTAGTAGAAAATGTTTTTACTAATCCAGATATTTTAGAAAAATTAAGATTGAAAAAAAATAAAACAAATCCATATAAAGACTTACCAAATATTTTAAAAGAATTATATAAAAATAAAGTAAATAAAGCACAAAAAATAATAGATTTCTTCAGATCAATTAAACCTAGAAAAAATGATAAAATTGAAATAAGAAATAAGAAATTAAATTTAATAATAAAGAGAAAAGATGATTCTTTAAAATTAAGACATTATTTCTTTAAATGGATTAGAATTGCAAGAATGCAAAAAGCATTTGAAGATGCTTTAATTATTAGAAAATTCTGTAAAATAAAAGTTAAACATGTTAATAAGAAAAAAGTGAATATTGAAGAATTTGTTGAAATTCTAAAATATTATATTCTTAAAATTATATTTGATAAATTACATATTGGAGGAAAGAAAAAAAGAAATACAACAGTTTTATTAAAAATAATTTCTAAAAATGAAATGACCAACAAGAAGAATTTAAAAGAAGCTTTTCTAAAATGGAAAAATTTAATTCCTGTTTTAAAAAAAATAGATGCAGCAACGAAAATTCAAAGTAATTTAAGAGGATTAAAAACAAGAAAAAGTAAACAAAATTATAATAAATCTTTAAACAATTTGAAATTGCTTTATCTTAAAAAAGATACAAATAACATAGATTATTTAAGATCATATTTAATGAGATGGCTTCTTAATTCAAAAAGAATTCAAACTGATATATATTTAAAAAAAATTCAAAAATTTTTAAAAGAAAAGAAAGTGCATTATACAGTTAAAATTCATACAAATAAATTAAAAGATTTCTTTAGAAGATTATTAATTAAATTTATTATTAGTGGATTTAAACATGTTACAAAAACACATAAAGATAATAAAAATTTCGATGAATTACTCAATACTTTAATTAAAATTTTTACTAAAAAATCATTTGATGATTTAACTGTGAAAATGCAAAATAAAAATAGATTAATTTCATTGAGTAAAATAATTCCAAAAATAAGGGATATTCTTAAACATTATTTTATTCCTTTATATTTAAAAAAATGGAAAGAAATTGCAATTGATAAAAGAGATGAAAAAACAAAAATAATTCAAAACTTTTTAAGAAGTAAAAAAAGACAAAAAACTTTAACAATAAAAAAAGTAAGGAAACAAAAACTTACTGTTGATTTAGAAAAATTTGTAAAAAAGAAATCAGAAATAAATGATGATATTTTAAGAAGATTTTTGAAAATTTGGTTTTCAAAATCAAGAAAAACATTATTAAATGAATTAGCAAAAAAAATTCAGAAATTTATGCATAAACAAAAATCAAAAAAGCAAGAAGTTAAAAAAGTAAGTAATAACAAAATTAAAAATCTCTTTATAAAATATATAATAAATCAAATAAAAGAAGTATTACAAGAATCAAATAAAATAACAAATAAATATGAAGAAGCATTAAAAAAAATAATGGGAATTGATAAAAGATATATGACAAATAATTTATTATTATTTGCACATGATAAGATTAAAAGAGAAGTATTATTAGATGTTTTTAATTCAAATATTAAAAGAGATAATAAAGAACTTTTAAGAAGATATTTATTAAAATGGAGAGATCATAAAGATTATTATTTAGATAGAGTTAAAAGATTACAAAAATTTTTTAGAAAAACTCATCATTTAAAAAAACAACAAATTATAATTAAAACACATGATAAACTTCTTTCTATATTTATTAAACATGATGAAAATTTAAGAGAAATTAAAAGAAGTATATTTAGAAAATGGCAATTAAGAAATCAATTAATTAAATGTAATGATTCTTCAATGATTATACAAGAATTTATTCTTTCAAGATTATTTAAAGTATTAAGAGATAAAATTTCTCATTTCTTTGTTCATCTTTCTAAAAAAATAATAGAAAGAAAATTAAATCAATTAGCTAAATTTAGAAATTTAAGAAAAGCTCTTATTCATACTTATTTAAAACGTGTTATTAAAAAGAGTCAAGATAATCATAATAAAGATATTATAACTAATACATTAAAAAAAACTTTAGAATCAAAACATTTTAAAATTAAAGATATATATTTAAGAAATATTTTAAGAGATTGGTTAAGAAGATCAAAAGAAATAACAAATCAATTTAATAATGCAGCAACAAAAATTCAAAATTTATTTAAAACAAAAAAAACAAGAAAAGAAGTAGAAAAGAAAAAAAGTGGTTATAATTCATTGAAAAATATTGTTAATGTAAAACTAATTCCTAAAAATCCTAAAAACCCAATTAGAATTTATTTATGGAAATGGTTAACAAATACTAAAAAATTAGGTGCTATTGAAATGTCTAATAAAATTAAGAAAATGTTTAAAAAAGTGAAAAAAGTTGTTAATAATCAAAAAAAAGAAAAAAATGATAAAAATATTGTAAATGGTGTTGATATATTAAATAAATATAATCCAAATAAGAAATATGCTTTTGATTTATTTAAAAAATATGTTAAGATGATTCTTCTAAATTCAATTCTTAATAATTTAAAAGAAAATAGGAAAAAGAATATAGAAGATTTTTTAAAGAAATTGCAATCTAACGCTAAAGAAAAAAAATTAAATGGTTTAATAAATGTTAATAATAATTTATGGAAACAATTAATTAAAAATGCAATTAAAAAATGGAAAGAAAAAAAAGAAGAAATTAAAAAAGATGAAGAAAAAAAAGAAGAAGAACAAAAAAAAGAAGAAGAAAAAAAACAAAAGAAAACAAATAATTTAACATCCTTTGTGAAAAAGAAAGATGAAAATAATAAGAATATATTAGACATAGCATTAAAAATATGGAAAAGAAATGCAGCACAAATAAAATTAGAAAATGCATCACAAAAATTAAAAAAGTATTTATCAAATAAATTAAAGAATTTAAAAACAAAAAATAATTGGAAGAAATTATTTGATTTATTAAAAGACAAAAAAAATAAAAAAGATAAAAGAAATATTTTAGGAAAATTATTATTAAATGGAGCATTAGATATATTATCAAAAACATTAAGATCAAAATCAAGAAAAGAAACCTTAAATGATGTAAATAGAAAAACAAAAAAAATAAAAAAAATGAAAACTTTAGATTCAGCATTAAATGGAGCAAATGATAAAAATTCAAATTTCCTTTTAAGACAGTATTTAAATAAATGGTTAAATATAAAAAAAAGAATAAATCAAAAGGAAAATGCAACTTCAAAATTAATAGAAGAATTAGATAAAATAAATAAAAGAAATGCAATTAATTTATTAAATGCTGCATTTTTAATTAAAAAACTTCTTCATGATATTCCATATATTAGAGCTTTAGATTTTATGAATAAACTTAAAGAAAAATATGAAATGAAAATGAAATTAAATGCATTAAAAAATTCACTTATAAAAACTAAAAAAGATCTTGATACTCAAAATAAATCTAATTTTATTAAATCATTATATAAATTATATTTAGCAAGAGCTATTGAAAAGATGATGAAAAAATTAAAAGAAATGGAAAATTTAAATAAATTAAAACATGGTAAAATTTTCTTAAAAAATTTAAAGCATGTTCATTATAAAAAATTAGAATATAGAGAAAAAATGAGGAAAGATGGAAGTAATGATTCAAAAAAAACTACATTACAATTTAAAGTTCATATTTCTTCTAAAAAAAGTAAAATAATGGATGAAGAAAATAAAAGTACAATAATTTATATTATTCCTCATTTAATAAATTGGTTAAATAAAAAAATAAAAGAAAGAAAAAAAAATGCATTTAAATCAATAATAAATGAAGATAAACATAGAAAATTTATAAAATATATGGAAGATAATGTATATAAAAAAATGAAGAAACCAAAAAATGACTTTTTAAATATTTTAAAAAATATTCAACACATATCTAAAACAAAAGGTCCATTAACAAATAAATTATATGAACTTCTAAGAAAATACATAATAAGAAAATGGATGAGTGAGTTAAATCCAATGTCAAGAGGATATAAATTATTTTATTTATTTAAATTATTATACATGTTTAAAGGAGTATCACAAAATCGTTATATAAGAGAAATAATACGTAAATGGCGTTTTGTATCATTTTCAAAAATAATGGCAAAAAGAAAATTAGAATTAATGTATAAAGACTTGCATGTATCATATCTTCAAATGGCAAATGAATTTTTTGGAGAAGAAGATAATATAAATTCAAGGACATTAATAAAAGAATTTGAAGAATTTGGAAATGGAATAGGAATATGGGGGAATGAGAATCCAAAAAGAATTCCAGAGGCATCATTTTGTCAGAAAGTTAATAGAAAATATGTTTTTGATCCAGTAGAAGTACAAAATGTAGATGGAATATATCCAGAAATACAGAAATTATATACTGAAACAAGTGAAATAAAAAGTCAATTAGTTACTCCAATGAAAAGTGCTCAAAAAGGAAAATCATCAAAAAAAAAAAATAATTATTATAATCAATTAAATAATGATGATGATGATTTAAATAATAATGTGTATTTACAAGATATGAGATTTGGAGCTTCTGCTGTTTCTGGTATTAGTTCTCATAGTGGAAGTAGAAGAACTCCAAAAAGAAAAGATAGAGATAGTGAAGATATTAAAGATAGTGGAAAAAAATTTTTTGGAAATAATTTCGATGATTTAGATTATTCTAGTAAAAATAATAGTGTCTATGAAGAAAGAAAAGATGATGATAGTGATAAAAAAGGTAGTTATAAAGTAAAAGAAAGAACTAATGGGAAGAAATAAATTCTTTTTCATATTTTTTTAATTATTTTTATTTAACATTTTTTGAATTGAAATTCAAATAAACATTTTTTTATTTTTATTTATAATATTTTTCATTAAGATAATAAATTCCGTTCTTTTTTTTAAACTTAATTTTTATTGAATTTTATCATAAATTTATTATAGAAGTTAATATTTCTCAAATGAACTCTTTGTATTCATAAAAAAAATAATCTAATTTCAAAACTAAGATTTAATGAGTTTATTAATAAAAAAACTATATTCTAATATAATGAAAAAATTGTTTTTATTTTTTTTAAAACATAGAAATGTCCTTATTAGATAAATTTTCTCCAGGAATTCTTCAAGGAAAAGAAGAAGAAGAAAATGAAAATAAAATAGATTTATTAAATATTAAATATATTCAAAGAACAGGATTTGCAAATGTTATAAATGATTTATGTGAAATGGGATATAATATAGATTCATTATCATATTTATTAGAAAATTATAAATTTACAACAGTTGAAGAAGCAATTAATTTACTTTCAATGAATGAAAATACTTTAAAATATAATCATAAATTTTATCCTTTGAAAAATCAATCTTATTGTGGAATTTGTAATGATAATATAAAAAAGCATGAAACTCAAAATTTAAAAACTGAAACAAGTAGTAATGAATGTTTAGATTCTTTAAATTCAAATGATAGAATAGATATTGATTCAAAATTAATATTAAAATCAATATCTTCTTATGATAATAATAAAAATATGATTAAAGAATATGGGAAAATAAATATTCCAATAGAAACTAAATTATCATTTGATAATCCAAATATATGTACAATATGTTATGAAAATTTATATAATAAAAATAATATATCTCATACTTGTCAACATTTTTTTTGTGATAAATGTATGAATACATATTTAACAAATAAGATAATAAATGGGGATGTTTTAAATATAAAATGTCTTTTAGGAGGTTGTCAAAGAATTTATTCAGATAAAGATATCAAATTAAATGTTAATTCAAGAATATATAAAAAATATAAAAATTTCAAATATCAAAAATTAATGTTATTAAATATAGAAAAACATTATGTTCAATGTCCTTATCCAGATTGTTCTGAATTTGTAGAAATCACAAATTTTAAAGATGAATTTGTAGAATGTGAAAATAAACATTATTTTTGTTATAAATGTAGATCATTAGATTATCATAGAAAATTTAAATGTCAAAATGATGATAAAATTTTATTATCAGAATTATATAATAATTATGATAAAAATAATTATAAACAATGTCCAAGATGTCAAATTTTAATTGAAAAAAATTCAGGATGTAATGAAATTAAATGTATTAATTGTGGATATATTTTCTGTTGGATTTGCTTAGAAAAATGTACTTCTGATCATTATAATATTTATAATTTTTCTGGTTGTCCTGGATTAAAAAATAAAGAAAATAAAAATAATAAATGCTTGAATTGTCTTACTCTTTTTTTTAGTTTTTTTTTGGCTTTTTTTTTATTTATATTTGTTATTGTATTTTTTTTTTGTTTTGGATGTTCATATGAATTTGTAAAATGTTATTATAATAAAAAAAAAAGTAATAGAAAATGTTTTATTATTATTTTATTAATTTTGTTAGGATTAATTTTACAACCATTATTTCTCATTTTTTATATTATGTATGGAATTGCTATAATAATAAAAAATTATTCTTGTTGTTTATGGTGTTTCATTTTATCAAAAAAAAAATAATTGTTTCATTTATTTAAAATAATAATATTTATTTTATTTTTTTAATTTTCTTAATTAAAAATAAAAAAGATAAATTTTTTCTTCTCTTTTTTCCTATCAACCATATAATTTTTTATTAAAACTTCTATATAAAAAAAAAATTACAATAAGGTAAATTAAAAAATTAATTTAAATAAAAAAAATGGAAATTGGAGATATTTTTGGTTGGGTGGGTTTAATATTATTAACAATATATTATTTATCACCCATAAAGGAATTTTATAAATTAATAGAAACAAAAATTACATATAAAGATTTCCAAGGAGAATTTTTATTAATATTATTTTTCAACTGTATATTATGGGGAGTATATTCTTTAAGAGAAGATTTAACTCAAATTTGGATTTCAAATTTTTTAGGTTGTTTAATAAATATAATTTTTATTATTATTTATCTTATTTTCTTAGGAAAAGAAAAAATTCATCTTTCATTAATTTATAATTTCATTCTAATTATTTTTTATATTCTATTATTTTATATTTTATATGCTATATTTAAAAATATTTATGTTGGAATTGCAGCAATAATTTTTAATATTTTAATGTCTGGAGTAAAAATTTATCTAATTTATAAAAAACAAAATAATATATTTCCTCTTATTTCTTCCATTTATAATTTTATTTTTAGTATGTCATGGACAATTTATGCTTTTTATCGCGAAGATACATTTTTAATTATTAATAATATTTTGGGTGTGGTTTTTTCTGTTTTAGAAATAGTTGTTAGGAGGATTTTTCATAAAAATAGCACAATTAAAAAAAGTGATGATAATAAAGAAATAAATAATGAAAATCAGAATGTTAATATTGCTCTTGTTAAAATATAAATTTAATTATATATTTAAAAAAAAAAGTAATTTTTATTATATTTAATATATAATAATATTAATTTTTATATTTTGAATAATTTTTTTTGAAAATAAAACTTATATAGAATCTAATGATTCTGTTCACCTTACTTATATATTAAAAATCATCATATTATTTTAAAAGCATTTAAATTTTTCATCATTTAATATTTTTATTTAATAACCAAAAATTAAAAAATTATTTGTTATTCAATAGTTCCTTGTGTAATTCTTTTCAAATAATTATTATGATATTTTTTCATATATTTTTCATCAATTAAAATTTGATCAGTAATAATTCTTTTATTGGTTTTTTTCTTAAAATCATCAATGTATTTTTTATTATTATGATAAAATAAAAATCTATCATTATCACTTGAAGGAAAAACTGAATAAACTCCACTTGAATTAGTAGGAAATTCTTTTTTAATTAAGCTATTTTGAAAAAGATTTTTTTTATCTTTATTTTTATAAACATTTCTACTATGTTTTTTTTCTTTCTTTTCTTTATTGATCTCAATAGAAATCATTTTTTTTGATTCGCTTTCACTTCTTTTATCCATTTTAATACTACTAATAGTAACTTGAACACCTAAATCATTATAATTATTATTTGATTTATTGACCATATCTCTGTATGATTTATTATTTACATTATTATTTGAATAATTTATTAAATTACTTTTTAAATAAATGCCACTATTATTATTTTGAAAACTATTGTTATCATATAAATTTATTGCACTTGTAATATTTCTATTTTTCTTATTTATAATATCATTGGTATTAGTTTCTTTTATATTTTTATTTTCAATTATTTTTAATTTAGAATTATTTTTATTATTAATTGTTTCATTATCTTTATCTTTATTAATTGAAATATTTAAATTTTGTAAATCTGATTTAATAATTTCTTTGTATAAATTTCTATTATTTGCAGATTTAATTTCTCTTCCAGTATAACCTTTTTTAATTTTAGAATTATTTCTAAAAGAATTAAAATTAATTTTATCTGGATTAATTTGATGAGAAATTTTAAATATAAATTGATTTTCAGTTAATCCATCATATTCATCATATTCTTTTCCTTCACTTAATATTATTTTTTCTTTTGGATTTTCTGGTTTTTTAATAGATCTTTCTACATATAAAAAAGGAATATTAGAATAAATTTTTCCTTCATTATTAGGAAATAATTCATTAATAATTAATTTTTGTTTTTCTAAATTTATTTTACTTAAATTAGATTTAGATTTATTATGATTATTAGTTAAAAAAATATTTGATTTTTTTTCTTGAGTTTTGAAATCATTAATTTGAGTTTGAGGATATTGTTTAAAACAATAATTTTGAATTTGAAAAGGATTTTGAAATTGAGGTTTATTTAATTTTTTTAGAAATGTTCTTCTATATTGAATATTATAATTCACATCAAATGGTTCTAAATTATGTTCTTCAAAATCTATTATTTTTAAACATTTTGGCTTTTTTCTATAAAAAGTTTTTGAATTTTTTATTTCTTCAAATCCTCTAAAAATTTTATGTTTTAATATATTCACTAATTTTTTATTTTGAATTTGATTTAAATTTAATCCTTCATAATTTTCTACATTTTTATTTATTGGTTTCATTTTTTATTTTTTTAAATAATCTTATTTTTTTTATTATAAAAAAATTAAAAAAAAAAATAATAGTTAAATTAAATTATTTTTTAAACGAATTCTTTTTCCTAAATTCATATTGTTTATTTTCATCTTCTGATTGTTTTGCTAAAAAAGTTAATTTCATAAAAAATTCTTCAGAGTTTTTGTCTAAAATTTCAATTTTTTCTTTAGTTAATTTAATATGTTTTTTTAATAAATTAATAGAACTTTTTAATTTTTCATTATCAGATAATAAAGTAGAATTAATTTTATTATATTGTTTAATTCCATCATTTAAAGCCATAATATCTCTTTCAATTTCTAATATTTCATTTTTAATATTTTTACATTCTTCATTTTTTTTTCCAATTTCAAATTCCATTTTATTATTAATTCCTCTTAAATAAGGTAATTCTCTATTAAAATAAATTTGTTCTTCTTGAACTTTATCTGATTTTTCTGAAATTCTCATTTTTTCTTTTTCAATTGATTTCATTAAATTACCAAAATTTTTTTTTTGATATCTATTCATTTTTATATATGAAGATAATAATTCTACATTATTTTCTAATTCATTTTTATATCTTAATCTTTCTTCTAATTCTTTCTTTTGTTTTTCATATGCATTATTCTTTATTATTTCTATTAAATTTTCCATTTTTTTCACTTTGTCCATATATTGTTTCTGATATTCATTTTCATTTATATAATCTCTTATATAATTTGAATTATCGTTATTTTTAGATATTGAATTTGAATTTAAATCTTGTAATCTCTCTTTCATTTCAATATTTTCATTTTTAATATTATATTTATTTATTTCATCATTTGAATTTTCATTGTTTTCATACTCATTATTTATATTTTGAACATTCATTTTTTTTATTATTTATGAAAAATCTTATTTTATGAAATTCAATTAAAAAATTAAAGATTTAAATAAATTATAAATTTCCAAAAAAATAAATTTGTTAAATTTCAATTTTATTTAACATACCAGTAAAAAAAAAATAAAGAAAAACCAATTTATTTAATTTGATTTCTATTAGCTCTGAATTTCTTTTTAGCTGCAGCAGTAGCTTCAGGAATAATAACAGAATATCTTTTTCCATATTGTCTTCTTTTTTTTGCTCTTCCTACAGGTAATTTTTTTAATCTTTCTTTTTTTTCTACTTTTGGTGTTTGTTTTCTAACTTTCCCTGCTCTAGTTAAAGAACCATGCTTCTTTCCCATTTTATAAATGATATTTTAAATAAAAAATAAATATAAAATTATTATTAAAAATTATTTTTATATATTTTTAAAACTTTCATTTGTTTCTTTTATAAAAATATTCAAACAATAAAAAATAAATTAAAAAACAAAAAAGAAATGAATTCAAATTTTTTTCATTTATTTAGATTAATAGATATATTTGGAATTCCACCATTATTTACAATAAGAGGCCATCAAACATTTCAAACAACAATAGGTTCAGTATTAACATTAATATGTAGTTTAATAATGATAATATATGTATCAATATTTTTAAATCAAATGTTTGCACATAAAAAACCAACAATATTAACAACTGTTTATAATGATGAAGTTCCAAATTCAATTAATTTAACTAATGAAAATTTTTATTTTGCTTTTGGACTTCAAGATAAAGAATATACTAATTATATTGATGAAAGTATTTATAATGTTTCTGCTGTTCAAACTAAAGTTATTGCAAGAAATAATCAAACTTATTATTATAGTTATCCTATTCAAATTATTAAATGTTCACAATTTAAATTTAAAATTATTCCTGAATATTTTACTAATTTACCTTTAAATAATTTATATTGTTTAAATGAAAGTTCATATGAATTAGAGGGAGAATTTAAAAGTAATTTTTTTACTTATCTTAAATTAAATTTTTCTAAATGTAATAATTCAACAAAAAATAATTTTACTTGTAAAAGTAATGAAGAATTAAATTATATTTTAACAGGAGGTTTTTTAGGAATCTTTATGATTGATTATACTATTGTTCCTAGGAATTATAAATCTCCTTTTCATCCTTATGGAAAAAATTTATATAGTTCTTTTTCTATTAATTTTTTCAATGATATTTTTTTATATTTAAAATCAATTGAAATTCTCACTGATTCTGGTTATTTTTTTGAAAAGAAAAAAAAAATAAAATTTTCTGTTTATGATTATATATTTCCTAATATCGATCATAGAATTTCTAATGATTTTTTATCTTTAACAATTAGACTTTCTTCTAAAAGAGAAGTTTATGAAAGATCTTATATTAAATTACAAACTATTTTTTCTAATGTTGGAGGAATGTTAAAAATGATTTTAATTTTTGGAGAATATTCTATTTATTTTATTAGAATTGTTTTATATAAAAATTATATACTCGAATTTTTTAATATGGATGAAAGTGAAATAAGATTAAAAAAAGTAAGAGAACAATTATCTCATATGAGAAAATATTTATCAAGTCAAAGTAAAATAATTGTACATAATTCAAGTGGAGTGAGTATAAATAATAATTCATTTAATCATATAAATAATTCTTATGCAAACATTAATATAAATAATATGAATAATGTAAATAAAAATTATAACACGAATAAAAGTATAATTTCAAACAATAATATTAATGAAGACGAAAATAATAATAGAAAAATAAATGATTGTGAAAAAAAAGAAAGAATATTGTCACATAAATATTTATTATCACCTTGTTTAACTCCTAATTGTAAGATAAATAATAGTCAAAGAAAAAGTTTTAATGATTTTTGTGAAAATATAAGTCCATCAACACAAGGAAAATTTCTACAAACTTTAAATTCAATATCAAAAGAACAAAAATCTTTTTTTGAAAATAAAAGAAAAACAATGGTTGAAAGAAAAAATTCTGTTTTTAATGAAGAAACAAATTTTCCACTCAGAAAAAATTCTACAATAAAGAATGTAAATTCAATAAAAAAAATAAAACAATTAAGAGAAATTTCATTACCAAAAACAAAAGTAAGAATTATAAAAATTCCTAGTTTTTGGTCTGATTTTTTATGTAAAAAAAATACATTTGATACAATTAAACAAGTTCAAAATAATTTTAAAGAAATACAATTTTTATTAGATATTGTTCATTATCTTAAATCAGAAAATACTTTAAATATTATTATGAAATATTTTTTTGATGAAGAACAAAGAAAAGTTTTAGCTTATACTTATTCTTTTGATATTGATTTTGAATTTGAAAAAAAAGGTTATGAATATATGATTAAACATAAAAAAAATGCAATTGATAATGAAAATATTAATACTACTGGTATAAAATTTAATAATTATCTTAATAATTAATTTGTTTTGAAACAACACTTTTTTTTTTTATATATATTTACTTAGTATATGTTTTTAAAGATTGTATATTCATTTATAATACAATTTTTTTAATTTAAAATGTGAAATAGAAATTAAATGTTATTTCATTTGTTATTTATTTTATCTTATTTAGATTTTGTATAATTTATTTTTATTTAAAACTTAAATTTTTATTATTAATCATATTTCAAAAAAAAAACAGTTTAATTAACTTAAAAAAAAAAAATAAAAAAATGAAAAACGAAAAAATTGTTGTTCAAATATTATTAATAACAATAATAAAAGCATTAAAAATGAAACAAATATATAAACCAGAAGAAAATGTAATTCAAAATTACAATATATCAGATTCAAAATATTATTTCGCATATGGAGAATGTACTTCTTCAAATTGTGATTCATGTATATCATCAATAGTATGTAAATGTCCTTTAGGTTATGCTCAAAAAAAAAATGTTGAGGTTAATATTAATCAAAAAAGTTGCCAATATAAATTAAAAAAACAATGGATTTTTTTCTTATTAGAATTATTTTTTCCTTTTGGAATTGGTCATTTTTATGCTAAAAGAATTTTATATGGAATTATTAAATTATTATTTTTAATTATTATTATTTCTTGTGATATTTTTGTTAAAAGATTAATTAAAGGATTTAAAGAAATTCAAAATTTTAATATTGGAATGTATTTAGTATATTCTTCCTATATTTTCTGGCAATTAGTTGATATTGTTTTGATTGGAATTAATCAATTTACTGATGGAAATGGAATGGATTTTGCTACTTTAAATTATGATGATTAAAATTTTTATTTTTTCATTTTTAATTTTATTAAAAATAAAAAAATATTTTTTAATCTATTTATTTTTTTAAATGGATAAAATTTATGAATATTTTTGGAAAACAGAAGATATAAATAATAAAAATTATGCAAGGAAATATGTTTACAAAGCATATGATAAATTTGTTCAACATATGAAAAATCCAAAAATAACAATTCAAAAAATGATAAATAAAATAAAAAATTGTAATTTCAAACAAGAATATCGTCCTTTAGTATGGCAAATTTTTTTAAATGTTCTTCCTTTTAATAAACCAGAAAAATGGAAAGAAATAATAAATGATAATAGAGGAGAATATTTTAAATATAAAAATTCTTTAATAACAAAAGAAATAAATGATTTTATTGATATTGAAGAAGAAAAAGGAAATGAAAATTATGAAAAAGCAAAATTAAATTTATCTAATGAAGATTATGAATTAATTTCTTTAATTAAAATTGATATTAATAGAACTTATCAAGATATGCAATTTTTTACAGATAAAAAAATTAAAAAAATACTTATTTTGATATTATATATTTATTCTAAAAATAATTCTAATATAAGTTATAATCAAGGAATGAATGAAATTTGTTCTATTTTATTATATACTCTTTATCAAAATTATTATTTAACTGAAACTTTCATTAAAAACGACGAAACTTTTTTATATTATATTATTCATTCAAATAATGAATTTTTAGAATGTGATGTTTATACTATTTTCAAAAATTTAATGAATAAAGATTTATATATTTTTTATTCTTATAATAAAAAAGAATATAGAAAATCTTTTCTAAGTCAAAAACCAGTAAATGAAAAATTAAAATTATCTCTTGAAGATATATTAAATTGTAATGATAGTGATATTAAAAAAAGAATGTATAAATTATTTTATATTGATTTAAAAAAAATAGATACAACATTAACTAATTATTTACATATTGAAGAAGTTGATCCAGATTTATTTTTATTAAGATGGTATATTTGTATTTTTAGTAGAGAATTTCCAATTGAAAAAGTTATTTTATTATGGGATATTATTTTTATGTATGAATTTATTCAATTTCATTATAATGAAATTAATGGAACTTTAAAATCACAACATTTAAATTTTATTGAATGTATTATTTTAGCCATTTTTAAATGTTTAAAAATAAAATTTGAGAAAATTAATGACAATAATCAATTTTTAGATATTTTATTACATCAAGTTAGTGATATTGATATTTCTTTAGTTTATGATAAAGCTATTAGAATTAGTAATAATTTATATGGAAATCAATTTCCAGAGTAAATAAAATTTTTTTTTAATTTATTTACACTAAAAATATTTATTTTATTTTTTATTTTAAATAAAATTAATAATTATTATATTTTATTCTTTAAAAAAAGAAATCATATAATTTAAAATGTCAAAACCTTTTATTTCATTATTAATAATAACATTACTTATATTATTATCAAAAAGTGAAGAAATAAAAGAAGTATTTCCATATGAAAATTATCATTTAATTTTAAATAAAGAAAAGCCAATTGAAGTGTTAAAATTTAGATTAAATAATTCAAATGATGAAAAAGGAGATTTAATAATTCATTTTCAATCAGGAACAGGATTTACAGTAAAAGGATTAGTGACATTAAATTTAGAAGAAGTAAATTGTATTTTAGAAAATAATACTTGTTCAAATTATAATAATTCAATTAAATTTATTCTTCAAAGAAAAGATTTTATAGTAAAACCACAGGAATTAAATTTAAAAAAAGAAAATGAATTTATATATTTTGTTTTTAAAGATAAACATTATTTTTATGAAGATTATGTTTCTATTTACAAAGAAAATGATGATATTGAAATTCAAGAAAATCAACCTTATCTTTTAAGTAGATTTTTTTCTTTGGGTTATAGAATATGTACTTTTAAAGTAAAAGAAAAAAATAAATATTCTTTTGAAATAAATAATTATGATAAAGACTTAGTTACTATTTATACTAATAAAACAGAATATAAAGAAATTTATTCTAGTAATGATAATTTAATAGAAACTGTAATAAGTCTTTTCCCAAATAAAACTTATTATATTAAAATAACAAATATGAGAAAGGAAAAAAGACCTTATTATAAAAATAAATTTCTTATTTTAATAACAAAATTTGAAGGTTTTAAACCTTTAGAATTAAAAGAAGGACAATTACATTTTGAAAAATTTGTAACATTTAATAAATATTTTTTTTATTTTGATATAACAAATTATAAATTAAATGAAGAAAATTATGTAACATATAGATTTGATTCAATAAATGAAAATATAAATAATGAAATAAAAGCAGTTATAGTAACATCAAATGAAACAAATATAACTGATTATAAACAATTAATTCCTGTAAAAGATTCAAAATCAATTTTTTCTTTAGTAGAAAGTCATAAATTTAAAGATAATGTTTATCATTTAAAATTTTCTAAAACAATTCAAAAACCAAATCAAAGAACTTTGTTATTTATTGCTTTAAAATTTTCTCCTAAAAATTTAAATGATACTTTTATTTATCCTGATGACTTTGAAATTGGAGTTGGAAAAAGAATGGATTTAAAATATTTAGAAGAACAAAATTTTAAATATAATGATCAATGGATTGAACATAATGATAATATTAATGAAAATTCAATTCCTCATTTCTATAAATTTATTTTAAATGATACTAATCATAATATTTATAATAGTGATAAAGAAGAAAAAAGTATTATTATACAAAGTGGAAATGGAACTAAAGTAAAAATTCAAACTGAAAAAAATAGTACTTTAATTAAAGAAAAATTATCTGATAATACTATTTTATTAAGAATGAAAAATGATAAATTTTTTACTATTAAAGTTGAACCTGAAAATAAATATAACAAAAAAAATCAAACTTTATCTTTTAAAATTTTTTATACTAATCATACAATTCATAATTTAATTAAACCTGAAAATTTAAAATTATTAAATGAAAATTCTCCTTTATTAAATGATGATTGTACTAATCAATCTTATATAATCACAAATGAAAAAATAAAACATTTTATTCCTTCATTTAATGTAGAATTATTATTTCAAAAATATTATTTAACTTCAATAGATAATAATATAATAATTGATAATCCAAAAGAATTTATTGTAAGAGATAAAAATATGATTCCAAATTTACCAGAAGATATAAATATAAATCAATTAAATTGTAAATCTATTGTTATTTTTAATCAATATCCTATTCAAGTTAATTCTTTTAAAAATTTAATTAATGATTATAGTTTTACTATTAAAAAAGATATTCTTTTATCTTATGATAAATTTCTACTTAATTTAAAACAAATGGATGGTAATAAAACAAAAGAACATAAATTTGAAATTAATTATAATGAAATAAATAATAATAATTTAAATAATAATTCTTTAAATGAAGAATTTACTCAATTAATTGGAAAAAATATTAGCGAAGGAATTTATAGAGTTGAAATAACTGGTTATGGAAAAAAAAATGATAAAAAATTTATTGAAAAATATAAACCTAAAAATATTCAAATCAGAAATATTAACAGTGAAGAACAAAAAAATGTTTTTTCAATAAATTATTTCGTTATATTAATTTTTATTATTAGTGTTACTTTACTTATTTTATTAGGTGTTATTCGAGAAAATAAAACTTATGCTTTAAAAAAATCATTTGATGATTATATTGAAACTACTGATGAAGAAGATTAAATTTAAATTAATAATGAGTAATTTGTATTTTTAAAGTTTTAAAAAATATTATTTTCATATTTTTTTTTATTTATTCCTTTTTAAGGATCAAAATTTTTTTTATAATTAATTAAATTTCTAATATTTTTTAATATTTATAAAAAAGTATTTTGGGTTATTTTTCCACTCATAAAAAATAATATAATTGAATTTCAAATTTACAATTATAAAATATTATACATTAACTTAACTAATTTCTTTTTCTCTTCTTTTTTTCTATTTTCTTCATTACAAATATCAATAATTGCATAATCATGAGCAGAAGAATTTAAAAGATTATTACTACAAATTTTTTTTTTAACATTTTTAATTTTTTTATTTCTTAAATCTGTAATATAATCTCTACCATAATGAACAAAAGTTTTAGAAGTATCTTCTTTAATAAATTCAAAATTTGGAGTATAACAAAAAAAAGGTTCAATTGGTTTAAATTTCATAGAAATTTTTTTTCTAAATAAATTAAGAGTAGATTTATTTTTTTTTTTATTTAAATTTCTATATTGTAATTTATCAATTTTTTTTGGAGTACATTTTTTACTATTATCATTATTAATATTATTTATTATTCTATTTTTTTTTTCTTTATAGGAAGGAACAACAATAATATTTTTATTTTCTTTTGATTTTATTGGTTTCAAATTTTTCTCAGAAAAATTTTTATTTTTCTTTTCTTTTTTTTCATTAAAACTTCTTTCATTATCATTATTAATCTTATTATTATTTTTTTCAAAACTTTTTGGAAAAATAATATAATGAACATTAGGAAAAATAGCATTATAATTAGGAGAATAGCTTAAATTATTTTTTTTATGTCTTTCTTCTAAAATATTTTTAATTCTCATTTCTCTTTTTTTTATAAATTTTTCTTTTTCTTTTTGAAAAGAATAAATTTGTTTATTTGAAATTAATTCATTTAAATATTTTTTTCTACTTAAATTTCTGTCTTCATCACTTCTTGAAAGCTCTTCTAAAAAATTTTTTAATTTTTGCTTTTTCAATTCTATATTAATTCCTTTATTAATTATTTTATTTCCTTCTTCATCTAAATAAAAATCATAAATAATTGGTTTTATTTTTCTAGAAAAAAATTTTTCTTTTTTCTCAATTAATTTATTAAAAATTTTTCCCATTTTAGAATAGGACATTTTATTTTATATTAATTATAAAAAAAATAAAAAAAAAAATATTTTCAAAATGATAATTGTTTAACTTTAATTAAATAATTTTTTATTTAAAAACATTCCTCATGAAAATGGGGATTGGGGATTGGGGATTGGGCC
>JAEEGI010009287.1_pt1 | contig 21578 bp, 17 predicted proteins | sample 8958751 | NCBI WGS metagenome assembly JAEEGI01 (sample SAMN16246545, study PRJNA631951) | gut metagenome | biome: gut microbiome; feature: rumen; material: KS-attached | host: Bos | place: Iran: Karaj | collected 2018-10 | reverse complement strand
TCGCCTACCATTTTGCGGAAGTCTGCCCATGAAATTGTGTCGAGCGGCTTTGCATCCGGGTTTTTGCGCGGGTCGTCCGTGTAAACTTTTTCTATGTTAGAAAGATTTACGACCGTCTTTGCGCCGAACTTTTCCGCAAGCAGAACAGCATCTGTGTCTGTTGAAAAACCGGGTTTCCAGCCGGCGGCAACGAGAATGCGTCCTGTAAAGTCTTTTGCAACTGTCGGGTCATAAACTACGTCCTGGTCGCAAAGGTCAGAAAAAATCGCTTTTAAAAGCTGTGCGTTAAGGCGTGTCGCCATAATGCCTATCCAGTCTGCCTGATTGTCGTCTTTTGCGTTGCCGCCGACAGCCCTGTAAGCGTTCTGGTAGACTCGTGCCGGCGCACCGCCGCCCACAACAAGAATGAGTTTGCGGCTTTTGTCCTCGGCGAGCCATTCTCTAATCATTGCAGAAAAATCATTCAAAAAAGCGGTGTCCGGTGCGTCCGGCACGACGATTGAACCGCCTACTGATAATACTTTAACCATCTATTTCCTCCAAAAAAATCGAGTTTGCGGCAACTGATGCGGCCTGCCAGAAAAGCACTGCGCGCATTTTGCCGATATCTTTGCTAAATCTCTGGCGTAACTTTAACAGCTTCCCATTTAGTTGTATAAGTTTTTATTTCTGAGGAAGCTTCCTCCCAAACAGACTGTATTGCGTAACTTCGCGGGCGCGAGACATTCCTTGCCGTTATGTTAGAGAACTTTATGGAATTGCTGCCCCTAGAGATAGTTATGTGCGAAGAATCAAGGCTTCCAAAGTAAAATGCAGCCGGGTTTTCTGCCGGTGTTTCTATTTCAAAATCAAGTCCGGCTCCCATTGCTGGGTCTGCCGGAACCCAGCCGATGTCGTCTATGTAGAATTCTGCCCACCAGTGGTTACGGCAGATTCCGTCCGCTCCCGCAAGGACTCCGGCAACGGGCAGTGTCGGTATGCCTGCCGCCCGCGCCAATGATGTGAAAATGATTGCTTCGTCGTAAGCATCGGCATAACCTGTTTCAAGAGAGTCAAATATCTCACTGTAAACAGGGCGCGGGTCATGAAGTAACTGGAAGTTAGACGTTACCCATGAATAGATTAGCGATGCTTTTTTCCAGGGCGAAGTTTCTTTTTTTATGATTGTCGCCGCAAGGTCTTTTATACGCTGGTCGTCAGAAGGAACGGCTTCATCAGGGAGTGTCCAGTTTTTACAGTACGCGGCGGAAACAGCTCCGGCTTTTGCCGCCTGATTTTTGTTCGTCGTTTCTGTTTTCCAAACGGTAATTTCGTAGCTGTCTGCAAGTGAAGCCGTTTCCGTAAGTCCCGACGTTACGGAAATTTGGTGAACGGCTGTTCCTGTGTAATCTTCAAGAACTGGCTTATGCAGGAATGAAACGCTCTTAACGTTGCGCTGCCATGCACTTTGTGCCGGTTTTGGCATGAAAATGTATATGGATGCTGATGAATTCGCTGTTATGCCTGTGGCGGACATCGCTATTTGAATGCGGTACGTTTTGCTGTCGGAGTACGTTTTTCCGCCAGCTGATTCCGTAACGTCGAAGAAAACTTTGTTGCTGTCGCCGTTTTCCGCGGAGATGAAAAGCGTTCCGGAAGCGGCTCCGTCTGGAACCCTTACTTTTACTTCGTGATCGCTCCAGAAAATGTAGTCAGAGTCAAATTCAGAGCATGAAATAAAGTCATCCTGTGCGTATGTGTTTGTTTTCGCCGAGAACCACACTTGTGACGTGTTTTTTATCGGACCGAAATTATTACCGTTTATCACGATTTCTGCGCCTACAGGGGCTTTTTTTACGCTTAGAGAGGAAATTTCAGGCAATACGGCTTTCCGTGCTTCCTCGGCGGAAACAGGCAGCGTCGTTTTGTCCGTAAAGACAGTTGGGTTTGAGCGTCCGGAAGACGTTATGACGTATACAAGGCCGTCCGTGCTGTGGAAGGGCAGCGTGAACTGAATCTCATCATCTGTCCATTTAAGATACGAGGACGCAAGAAGTCGCTCTCCGCTAAGTTCTATGTAGCTGTCTGCCTGTATGTTGCCAAAGTCGGAGCCTGTAATTGTGAGTACATCACCGCTTTCGCCCGTATGAGGCGTCATCATGGTTATGGACGGAGTTTTTTTAAAGTAAGTAGTGGATATAACCAGGATTATTACTGCTATTAGTATTACGGATAATAAAATAGCCGCCCGGAAGAGCGGATATTTTCTGAGAAGATATGAAAAAGTAACGGGCTGTTTCACTGTTGTCCTTCGGAAGAAAACGATGCAGGAATCTGTATAATCTTCATGCCCTCGTGGTCAGAAGGAGTGATTCCTGAAACGTTGCTCAAATCTATTGTTATTTGAATTTTATTGGTGCTTAAATCGGAGCCGAAAATGTCGATGCTCGCAAGAATCTGGCTTTGAAGCGCGCTCGTAAGATCTGCGTTATACAGAGCATTCTGAACGGCATAGTCGCCTGAGGCCGCGGGGGCAGAAACTGATTTTAGGCTGAGACTTCTTTCACGCACTGCGCTTGCCTTTTGCATAATTCCAGGCATGGATGCAAATGTGCTGAACGATGTCTGCTGTACCGGATTATTGCCACCGAGCAGACGCAATGGAAGGACAAGCGCGATTACGAGAGCCGCTGCCATTGCAGGAAGAACTCTGCGCATGAAGATGTCATTGCGTTTGTTTGTGTTCTTTACGTATCTATTGTAAGAGCGTCGTGCCTGAAGTTTTGCGAAGCTGTCTTCAAGTGCTTTTTCTGAAATGACGATGTTCGCAGAATCATTTACAAGTGCTTCGTGAACCGCTTTCATTCTGTTGAACTTTTCGCGGCATTTTTCGCATTCTGCAATATGAGTTTCGAGCGTTGCTTTATACTGCTCCGGAAGCTCGTTATCGAGATAAACAGAAAATAAATCCAAATCAGGACAGGTAGACATCTTCTTCTCCTATGATTTTTGAAAGCTGTTCCCTAGCACGGAAAATCCGCACTTTGACGTTACCCTCGGTTATTCCGAGAATCCTCCCTATCTCTTTGTAATTCAAGTCGCCGTATTCTCTTAGTACAAGAACGGTCTTAAGGTTTGCCGGAAGTTTTTCCAGAGCCTGTTTTGTTCTTGCGACGGTATCGGATTTCAGAAGTTCGGTTTCGCCCGATTCGCTCTTGCGGCGGTCCTCTTTAAGAGCCTTTTCGTAAGCCTTGCGTTCCCGTACCTTGCGTTTTGCATAGTTTAAGGATGCATTCTTAACGACACGAATAAGCCAGAATTTTGCCTCGTCGAGCGACGGGAACACAAGGGCTTTTTCGTTAAGCTTTATGAGCGAGTCGTGAACCAGATCCTCGGCGGCTTCTTCGTCGTTGACGATTCGCCACGCTATCTTGAAAAGAAGAGGCATCAGGGCTTCATATATTCTTCTGAAATCCGCCTCGTTGCCGCCGTTCACCGGAAGTGAGGCAGCGGAGTTATGCGGACTATCCTTACGTTCTAAAAACAACCGAATCTCCAGATGGTTACAGATAGTTGCGTATGTGCAAAACTACTCTTTTTTCCAAGTTGTACCCTGCGGGGTGTCAACAAGGATAATTCCCTTTCCTTTGAGCATATTGCGAATTTCGTCCGCGCGGGCGTAATTCTTGCTCTTTTTAGCCTCGTTCCGTTCCTGAATCAAAGCTTCAATCTCGGCGGCTTCTCCGCTTTCTGCCGGCGGCTGAGTCTGCTCTTTTCCAAGCTCCTGTGCGCTCTTTATGAGCAGAAGTCCAAGAACAAAGTCCATTCTTGCTGCAAGAAGAAGCTTTTCTGCCGGGGCAATCGCGTTGTCCTTAAGCGCAACCTGAAGCACGGAAAGTGCTTTTGGTGTTGAAAGGTCGTTTTCCATAGCTGCCTTGAATTTTTCAAGGTACTCAGCCGCCGGCGCAGACCAGTCTTTTTTTGCCGCCGCAGTCTTTTCGGCATCTTCTTCTGTGCCGTTAAAGCCAGCGTCTTTAAGGATATTAGCCACTCTCTGAACAAGCGCCTTGCGTGAGTTCCGCGCGGAATCCATCGCGTCCCACGAGAACGCAATTTGCGATCTGTAATGCGCGCCGAGCAGGAAAAGTCTGTAGTCGAGCGCATCATATCCTTTATCTATTAACGTCTGGAGCGTCAAAAAGTTACCGGAAGATTTAGACATTTTGCCGGAATCGTCAGAATTATCTGAATCCTTTGATTTTTGGATAACAAGGAACTCGTTGTGGAGCCAGTAATTAACCCACTTTTTTCCTGTAGCTCCCTCTGACTGCGCAATTTCGTTCGTATGGTGAATCGGGATATGGTCGATTCCGCCTGTGTGAATGTCGAAATGCTCGCCAAGGTATTTCATGCTCATAGCGGAGCACTCGATATGCCAGCCCGGATATCCGCGTCCCCATGGAGAATCCCATGTAAGAGCCTGGTCCTCGAATTTCGACTTTGTGAACCAAAGCACGAAATCGTACGGGTTGCGCTTGTTCTCGTCGATGACGACTACATCACGCTTTCCGGCGCCGGTCTTAAGCTCGTCAAGGTTCAGGTTCGCAAGCTTGCCGTAATCTGGGTATGTCGTAACGTCGTAGTAAAGGTTTCCGCCGGCCATGTACGTGTGACCGTTAGCCTCTATGCGCTTTATAAGCTCAATCATGTCCTGAACGTGCTCCGTCGCCTTGCACACTACGTCCGGGCGGCGGATGTTCAGTCTGTCGATGTCGTTGTAGAAAGCTTTCGTGTAAAAATCCGCAATTTCAAGAACGGACTGTCCGCGCTCTTTTGCGGTTTTAATCATCTTGTCATCGCCGTCATCCGCATCGCCGGAAAGGTGGCCGATATCAGTTATGTTCATTACGTGCTTAATGTCGTATCCCAAAAAGCGGAGCGTTCTGTCGAGCGTGTCCAAGAAAACGTACGGGCGCATGTTTCCTAGATGTGCGTAATTGTAAACGGTCGGTCCACAGCCGTAAAAACCGACGTATCCGTCTTTTATGGGTTTGAATTCCTCTAATTTGTGTCCCATTGTGTTATAAAGCTGCAGAGCCATTTTTTTCTTCCTCCTGAAAACTAGTACATGGAAATTTGATTATTTCTGCGATATAATCTTATTAACCATGAATAATCTAAGTAAAATATCAGAAAATATCAATATGTGCAAAGGATTCAAAGGAAAACTGCTTACGGATGAAAGCTTTTCAGCTCATACGACGTTTAAGACGGGCGGTAAAATTCCGCTCTATGCGGAGCCTGTAGACGAGGATGATTTGAAGCTGATTCTTGAGTTTTTCCATCAGCAGAATATACCGTCTTTTATTCTTGGTGGCGGCTCGAATATCGTGCCGGATGATGACGGAATTGATTTTGCGGTTATTTCGACCGGAGGTTTGTGCGGAATTTCGGTTTGTGCGGATGATGCGGGATGCTCGGGCAGCTTTGCGGGTTGCGACGGATCTTCAAAAAAAGTGTGCGGTGCGGATGATGCGGAAACTTTGTTCTTAACATGTGGCGCCGGAACACCGATACAAAAGATAACGGAGTTTTGCATAGAAAACAGTCTTTCGGGGCTGGAATCTTTTGCGGGGCTTCCGGGAACGGCAGGCGGAGCGGCGTATATGAACGCGCGGTGCTATGGCGTTTCCATAAGTGACGTGCTTCATTCCGTGAGGTACGCGAAGTGCTTGCCGGAAGGTGTTTCGTTCGCGGAATACACTATGAAAGAAACCGACTGGGATTATAAAAAATCCCCGTTCCAGAACACTCTTAACGTCATTACGAGCGTTTCGTTCAGGGTACGCAAGGGTGACAGCGCGGAGATACGGAGCAAGTCCGAGTCTTTTGTGGAAGACCGCAGAACTAAAGGGCATTTCCGTTTTCCTTCTGCCGGAAGCGTGTTCAAAAACAACAGGGATTTTGGAAAGCCGAGCGGACAGATTATTCAGGATGCTGGGCTTCGGGGGCTTTCGGAAGGCGGCGCACAAGTTGCTCCGTGGCACGGAAACATTATTGTGAATACCGGAAACGCGACTTCGGCTGATATAAGACGGCTTTCGGACACGGTCGTTTCCGAGGTGAAAAAAAAGTTCGGCTTCGAACTCGAGAACGAGATATTGTTTGTTTCTCAGGGTTTCGTCCGGTAATTACGGATGTGAAGAAATATAGAATCCGGTGTTGAGGTGGTCTGATAGTCATACAACATAGCGTGTTAAAGGACAAATGAAGCGATAGTTCATCGGTCTTTGAGTTTGTATGATGTGTGACTTGTTTGTCCCATTGACATTGGTATGTTAGGATTTTATACTTATAGAACGGTGGTGATGTAGTTTGTTACAGCTTTCTTTCGTTAACTTTAGAAAAGACTCCTTCCTTCTTGTAGAGGGAAAAGCTTTCAGTGATCGTTTTTATATAATTCAGGTCGGACGTGTAAGATGTTTCAAGGAAGTTATGGCTTCCCCGGAAGAGCAGTCTTTTCTGGGCCCAGGAGACTTCGTCGGCGTTATTCCGTGTATGTCCGGTCATAACCAGATTGAATCTGTTGTAGCTCTCACCGATGTTGTCGCAATCTCCGTCCGCCGTGATCAGTATACAGAACTTATCCAGAAAAACACGCCTGTCGCGCTTAAAATAATCCGTACATTCGCAAATAAGATGCGTATGCTCAACGAGACGCTTACTCGGCTTACCCTGAAGAACACTGTCGCAGCGTCACCGGAGCATCTTTTTACCGTAGCAAGTTATTATGAGAAAAACGGAATGCTCGATTTGGCGATATACGCATATTATCAGTATCTTAAGGCTTGTCCGCACGGACCAAATGCCGAGACAGCCAAAAGACGCTTCATCGTGCTTAAGCCGCGCTCACACGCCGTTTATTTTGAGCCGCCGCGCGAACCTATCCGGTTCTATCCAAAGAACACGATGGTTTTCTGCGAGAATCAGTCCGGACAGGATATGTTCATTATCCAGGAAGGTCAGATAAAGATTACAAAAGTTGTTCAGGGAAATGAAGTTATCCTTGCAGTTCTTAAGAAAGGCGATTTCTTCGGCGAAATGGCGCTGCTAGAGAATATGCCGCGTTCTGCAACGGCAATAGCGTATGAGGACTGCCGTCTTATGACTGTTAACCGTCAGAACTTTGACCAGATGGTAGCAACACAGGCTCAGCTTATAGCAAGACTTACAACAACGCTTGCAGAGCGTTTGTGGTCAATGTCGCGTCAGTTGCAGAACACGCAGATACCTGACCCGCTCCACAAGCTTTTCGACATGCTCGCGTTGCAGCTTGAAAAAGAGCGCGTTCAGTGCTCGGCTGGCGTTTCTTACAACTTCGACCTTACGCCGACCGACCTTGCGAATATGTGCGGTATTCCGCAGGAGCAGCAGCCAGGATGCTTGCATCAGTTTATGACAGATTCGCGCATCCGCTTGGAGAATAACAAAATCACAATTCCAGACTGCCTTGAAATAGTCAAGTCTGCCGATTTCTACCGCAAACAGGTGCGCTAAAATTATGAGAAAGCTGTCCCTGCTTTTCGTCGCCGCTATGTTGCTTCTCTCTGTAAACTTAGCAGCAGACACAACGGACTCTTCCTCTGAATACTATTCGATTCCTCTTCCAGACGGCTACCTTAATATCCACCTTGGCATGACATTTGAAGATACAAAATCTGCGCTTCTTAAGTATCCGGTTTTTGGCTTTCGCGGCGACAGGGATGTTTCGATTCTTCCCGGCTTTGACAGGCTTCTTATTGAAACAAGCGGAGAAGGGTATCTTGATAAGTGCTGGTTCCAGTTTTACGACAATAAGCTTTATACAATTTCAATAAACATCAATACACACGAAATGGACTATTATTCCGTATTCCGGACGCTTTGCCAGAAATACGGTTCACCTATAAGCTTCTCGCCGGAAAAGGCTGTGTGGGAAGACGAGAATGTAATAATGAGCCTTGAAAAACCGCTGTGCATTAAATATTCGGACGTGAAAGTTCTTGATGCGATTGAGAACCGTTCGTTTGTGGAACAGAGCGCGGCGGAAAAACTTCGTCAGGATTTCTTAGACAGTCTTTAAGATTTTTGCGTGATATGCCGCAAAAGTCGCGCATTTTTTTACCGGCGTAATATGCCTCGACTCGCGCGAAAAAGTGACTTTCGGAAAAGTCGTGCAATTTCTTTTCGCGCCTATTCCATCTCTGCGAGCGCGTTCTGCGCGATAACGTCATCCGGATCGTATTCAAGAACTGCGGAAAAGTACCGCCGCGCAGAAGAGTAGTCGCCTTCCTTTTTCGCAAGGAAACCTAAGTTCGACATTATTTTTGTATTTTCCGGGTCAATTTGAAGCGCGGTGAGCAAGTTCTTGCGGCAACTGTCGTAGTCGCCGGTTTCCATGCAGCATATTGCAAGTTCATTGTACGTATCGCAGTTGTTACCGCCGAGTTTAAGAGCCTCGTCGAACGCGCTCTTTGCGTCCTCGTATCGTTCCAGTCTGCGAAGCGCCCATCCGAGCATGAACCAGGCGTTCCATATCTTTGGGTTTTTCTCTATGAAGCTGCGAATCTTTTCCAGGCCTTTTTCTTCCTGCCCCATTGATATAAGGTCGAACGCGCTCTTAAAAAGCTCATCGTCTAGGTTGCGAGAGGAAATATCTTCAAGTATCTCTTTTGCGCGGTCTTTCTTGTATTTTTCGTTTTCAGAAAGCTTTTCGTCGTCCTGTCCCGCCACAAGAGAAAGGTATGTTTCCAGGCAGTCCTTGCCTTTCGAGTAGTTTTTCTGACGCAAATAGAAAAAAGCAGCGTTAAAGAACGCGTCCGGAAGCGGCGGATCTGCAGCCATAGCTTCTTTGTAATATCTGAAAGCCATGTCGTCGTAGGTGTCGGCATCATCATTTAGCCCGGACCGCCTGTAAGACTCTGCCCTCTGATCAAAGAAAAGTGCGGAATTAAGCACTGTCGGCATGTCGTCTGGGTCAAGACCGCGCAAAGCCTCGAAAATCTCTTCGGCAATGTCAAAATCTTCGTTCTTTGTTTTAAGGATGGCCGCTTCGGTCAGTTCCTGCTTTATGTTCGGTTTTGCCTTGTTTATGATACTTCTGTAGTAAAGAATATTGCTGTTGTCTTTGTCATAAGCAAGCACAGTGAGAATTCCAGCAAGAATCATTTCTGGCGTAAGCGTTGAAATGTCGAGTTTTGACTTGTCATAAACTCCTGCCTGAACAGGAAGCTGTACAGGCAGCGGAATTGTCGTGTCAATGTGCAAAGATTCCTTTGAAAGCTTGAAATCTTCGGGCAGATTTATAAAAACAATAGAATCGAGTGGGTTTGTAGGTGTCATGTTTTTCCTTATATAAGGTTATTTCGCTGCCTGTGTCTGCTGTGGCTGAATATGAGCGAATTTAGCTTTTGCCTGAGCTTCCGCTGCTGCCTGAGACATAGGCTGTGTTGGTGCGGCAGATTCCTGAGCAGCAAGTTCAGACGGACTGAAAACTGCAGAAAGCTGCTTTTTGCGGATAGCTGTAAGATACTGGTTTATGTGAAGCTTGTAGACCATCGGGACGCTAGTTTCATCAAAGCGGATGGAAAGCGATACAAGGTCTTTTCTTCCTTCAATAGCTTCCGCGCCGACTATAGTTCCTTTAATGCCGACAGGGTTGTGTACGTCTTCAAAATCGAAGCGGATAATTGCTTCTTTTTCAACAAGGAACTTTGCAAGCCCAAGAATGATAATTTTAGTTCCGGAGAACGAAAGGTCGCGGATTATGCAATGGCGCGGAACGTTCTGTATAAAGACGAGCGTTTCCTCTTTAAGAAGCTGGAGTTTGCGCTTTGAGTCTTCTGAAATGATGATACGCTCTTCTTTTCTGCGGATAGCGTTTATGTTCGCTTCAAGAAGCCGTCCGATTATCTCTATAAGGTCGTCCGGTGGTCTTTGTGTGAAAGAAAGCGTAACAAGAGAAAGGTCAGCGGATGTGGCGTACGGTGCAACACCTGTAACTTTTGTGTTCACGAAGAAACAAAGCGGCTGTCCGTCCGGCTGAATAAAGCAGAAACGAAGGCTGACTGCTGTATTTACTTTTGAAAGCTGTGTATATGCTCCACCTTTTGTACCGACAATAATTTTTGCCGAAAGGAAAGATGTCGAGTTAATAATGCATGGCCATTGTGCTCCTGCGCACTTAACATATATCTGCCGAGGATCCATGCTGAGGGTTTTGATGATTTCTTTTGTGAAAGTAATCTCCCTATCACGGTACATATCGTAATAGTTAGTTATTTGCTGAGCGGTAGCTATACCCATAAAGTAAATGATAGTTGATTTAGAGTGATTCGTCAATCAGATAGTTTCTTGCGTTCAAGGTATATTTGTTCACCTGTCGGAACGAGCCCGGATGTGGTTATACCCGCGCCCTGCAATACAAGAATGTCTTTATCCTGCCGCGATGTAGTATCTTTTTTTGTGATAAAAGTTCCTTTCAGAATTGCGTTATCATCTGGTGAGCGGAACTGAATAATTTCAGTATCAAACGCATACGAAGTTACGAATATGCCTGAGGAATTTCCTTCTCCGCTTTTAGAAGTCCACGTTGAGCCGCTGAAAGTTATAAAATATTCGTCCTGAATAACCCACGGATTTTTCGATTCTGAAAGATATTCGTCCAAAGAAGTGTTTATGCGCTCTTCTGTTTGCTCTTCTATGAGCTTCGTCTGCTTTTTGTAGTTGCCGTTCCAAAGCGAGCTTTCGCTTATGTTCATGCGGAGTTCGTCCGTAACAACAACTTTTATTTCGTTTATGGCGACGAGCGTTGTGTCTATTTGGCGTGAGACGGCCGATGTGGATTTGTTCTTTGTCGTCATTGAAAGTCCGTACCGGCGCATCCAGTCTGAGTTCCAGCTGTACACTTCCTGCGTTTCGTCCATGAAGCAAATAATTTCTTTTTCTTCCGGATTGAAGAAAATATAACGCTGTCCGTCATCATCCTTTGTTGTTTTGTACCATACGCCGTTCAAAAACTTAGAGAATGTTGATGTTGTGCCATCAAGAATTTTCGCAAGCTCCTGGGTGTTTATCTGATTTCCGGCTATTTTACGCGATGAAATAAGCTCATACGCTCTTTTGTTGGGGTTCCAGTTGTATATACTCTGAATTTGGTCAAGCGAGTTGCTTTCTGGCGCGGGGCTGTATTCCCAAATCTGGAAGCTTTCGCCTGTGGATGTTCCCATCTGGTAAGAGTCTGACCGCTGGCGCGACTGTATGGAGAATGTACCTTCTGAACTTAAGTCGGCAATTTGTATCAGATTGAAAGTTCCGTTATGCTCCAGCGGTTGGTATGCGCAGAGAATCGTCCTGTTGTTGTCGGAAAAGCCTGTGTAGATTATTGAGTTCGTGTGGTTTCCCGTAAGGTCGTTGAAAGAAAGCGAGAACGTACTGAACTTTGTTATTTTTGTTTCTATTTCTGCAGAACGGATGTAAGAGTTTGTGTTCGCGTCGTAAATGCCTATAAGCAGGAATACGTTGTCATGGCCTGTTTTTTTGACGGCGGATATCTGGTCATCCATCTGATCCTGTTTGCTGTGTTTTGCAAGCACGGCCTCGTATGTTTGCAGAAGAGTTTCTCCTGGCATCAGCTGTATGTGCGATATAAAAGCAGTTTCGTCCTGCTGCAATGAGCCTGTGTTGTTGTCGTCGTCCGAAAAGTTGTAATCAGCTGGTACGACGGTCTTTGAGTATATTATGTTCTCAGTCTTTTCCTCTTTCGGCTCGGTCGGCTTATTAAAATAGAAAAACGCGAGCGCTCCGGCTACTAAAAGGAAAACGATGATAGTAAGCTTTTTCATGCAACGTATTATAACAAAAAAGTTGGTTAGATTCAATTTACGAATTTTGTTGACGATTTTTTTTCTTGTTATTACTTTTAATTCGTAACTAAGCAAGAGTTTTTGGATTCTGAAAAGAACCCGTGGAGATATAGCAACAATGAAAGACGAGAAAACTACTGAAGAAGAATTAACCGAAGAAACAGTTCCAGAAACTGAGGCAACTGCCGCAGAAGCAGAGCCACAGTCAGAAGCGACTGAAGCTTCGGAAGAAAATACGGCAGAACCAGCGGAAGAGGCTGCCCCGGAGCCCACACCCGAACAGCAGATTGCAGATTTGCAGAAAGAGAATGCAGAGCTTAAGGATCAGTATCTTCGCAAATGCGCTGATTTTGAGAACTATCGCAAACGGATGTTCCGCGAGAAACAGGAAGCGTTCGACTATGCGAACACGAACTTGCTCACGGATCTTATAGCAGTTCTTGATGATTTTGACCGTGCTCTTGCGGCCGGAACTACACCGGAAGGTGAGCAGGTTGCCGATTTGAAGCCAGTCGTTGACGGAATCAAAATCATCAACAAACAGATGAGGGGATTGCTTGAGGCAAAGTACAATCTTTCCGTTTACGGAGAGAAAGGCGACCTCTTCAATCACGATTTGCATGAGGCTATCGCGACGAATCAGGGACCAGTTGCCGAACCGATTTGCGCGGAAGTATATTTAAAGGGATATAAACTTAAGGACAGAGTAATCCGTCCTGCTAAGGTTATGGTTCAAATGCCGGACGGCACCGTTAATGCGGAAAATGCCGCCGGTACAGAAGAGAATGGAAACGCTTAAAAAGCGAGTCAGAGCATAGAGGAGTATCAAAATGGGAAAGATTATCGGTATTGACTTAGGAACAACCAATTCTTGTGTTGCCGTTATGGAAGGCGGCGAGCCGGTTGTTATACAGAACTCAGAGGGCGGACGCACAACTCCGTCTATCGTCGGTTTTACGGCTAAAGGCGAGCGTATCGTTGGACAGCCAGCAAAGAACCAGATGATTACAAACCCAGAGAACACAGTTTATTCTATCAAGAGGTTTATTGGTCACAGATACAACGAGCTTACTGGTGAAGCAAAGATGGTTCCGTACCATGTTACGGACCACGGCGAGGATGTCCGCATCGACATCAGCGGAAAGCCTTATTCTCCACAGGAGATAAGCGCATTCATCCTTCAGAAGATGAAGAAAACAGCTGAGGATTACCTTGGCGAGACAGTTACAGAAGCTGTTATTACAGTTCCTGCATACTTCAACGACGCACAGCGCCAGGCTACAAAAGACGCAGGTAAGATTGCCGGTCTTGATGTAAAGCGTATCATCAACGAGCCTACAGCAGCTTCTTTGGCTTACGGTTTCAACAAAGACCAGAAGAACGAAAAGACAATCGCTGTTTACGACCTTGGTGGTGGTACATTCGATATTTCAATTCTTGAACTTGGTGACGGCGTATTTGAAGTTAAGTCAACAAACGGTGATACACACCTTGGTGGTGATGACTTTGACCGCAAGATAATCAACTGGCTTATCGATGAGTTCAAGGCTGACACAGGCATTGACCTTTCACAGGACCGCATGGCTTTGCAGCGTCTTCGTGAAGCTGCTGAAAAGGCAAAAATCGACCTTTCTGCACAGTCTTCTACAGAAATCAACCTGCCGTTCATCACAGCCGATGCTACAGGCCCGAAGCACTTGCAGAAGAGCCTTACACGCGCTAAGTTCGAGCAGATGACAGAAGACCTTCTTGAGCGCACAAAAGAGCCATGCCGCAAGGCACTTGCAGACGCAGGCATTTCTGCTTCTGACATTGACGAGGTTCTCCTTGTTGGTGGTTCAACACGTATGCCTAAGGTTATGCAGACCGTAAAAGAGATTTTTGGCAAGGAAGGCTCAAAGGGCGTTAACCCGGACGAGGCAGTTGCTATCGGTGCTGCTATTCAGGGCGGTATTCTTGGCGGTGATGTTAAGGACGTTCTTCTTCTTGATGTTACGCCTCTTTCACTCGGTATTGAGACAATGGGTGCTGTGTTCACGAAACTTATTCCACGCAACACGACAATTCCTACACGCAAGAGCCAGATATTCTCTACAGCTGCCGACGGACAGACTGCAGTTTCTATCCACGTTCTGCAGGGTGAGCGCGAAATGGCTTCTCAGAACAGAACGCTCGGCCGGTTCGACCTTGTTGGTATTCCTGCCGCACCGCGCGGAGTTCCGCAGATTGAAGTTACATTCGATATCGATGCGAACGGTATTGTTCACGTTTCTGCAAAAGACCTTGGAACAGGAAAAGAGCAGCACATCCGCATTGAGTCTTCAAGCGGACTTAGCGAGAGCGAGATTGACCGCATGGTTAAGGAAGCCGAGGCAAATGCTGAAGCCGACAAGAAAGAGCGTGAGCGCGTAGATGTTCGCAACGAAGCTGACTCAATGATTTACGCTACAGAAAAATCACTGAACGAACTTGGCGACAAGGTTGGCGGTGCGGAAAAACAGAAGATTGAAGATGCGATCGCAGCACTTAAGCAGGCTCTTCAGGGCGATGACGTTGAGGCTATCAAGTCAAAGACAGAAGCTTTGAAGCAGGCATCTTACAAGATTGCTGAAGAAATCTACAAGCAGCAGGGCGGCGCCGCCGGCGCTGGTGCAGCTGGAGCAGGAGCTGGTCCGAACATGGGCGGAGCTTCCGGAGCAAGCGGTGCATCTAGTGCAGGCCCGGACAAGGGTAAAGCCGACGACGTTGACTACGAGTTTGTGGACGACGAGAAATAACAATATTTTGGGTGCGGCACGGTGAGTGCGAAGCTGTTCGTTTACGGACGGGTTTGTGCGCCGGCAGCCGCCACCGAAACACAGGGCACTTTTGTTGTGGTTTTTGAAACTGCGCTCCAGTGCCCTTGTTTCGTTTAGTAAGGAATAAGTCATGGCAAAACGCGATTATTATGAAGTTCTTGGTGTTGCTAAGAATGCTACAAAAGACGAGATAAAAAAAGGCTACCGCAAACTGGCAATTCAGTATCATCCGGACAGAAACCCAGGTAATAAAGAGGCTGAGGATAAATTCAAAGAGGCGACAGAAGCATACGAAGTTCTTTCTGACGACGAGAAAAGACAGATTTACGATCAGTACGGATTTGCCGGTCTGGACGGAATGGGTGGCGGCGGTTCTGCTGATTATTCTCATGTGTTTCATGACTTCGAAGATATATTCGGCGGCGGATTTTCCGACGTTTTTGAAAACTTTTTTGGTGGCGGTGGCCGTTCAAGACGTTCCGGGGCACAGCGGAATCAGGGCGCAAGCCTTCGCTACGATTTGGAAATTTCGTTCAAGGACGCTGTTTACGGAACAAAAGCCGAGATTTCGTTCCAACACGATGAAGTTTGTGAAGCCTGTAAGGGAACAGGCGGCGAGAACGGAGCGAGCAGAAAGACGTGTCCGACCTGTCAGGGTGCCGGACAAATACGGCGCAGCGCTGGGTTCTTTTCTGTCGCTCAACCGTGTCCGACCTGCCAAGGTGCTGGAACTGTAATAGACAATCCATGCCGCACTTGTGGCGGAACAGGAACACAGAGTCACAAACGAAAGCTTATTGTTACGATTCCTGCCGGCGTTGATGACGGCAAACGCATTACGATTCCGAAGCAGGGTGATGCCGGAAGAAACGGCGGTGCGCCAGGCGATTTGGTGATTATTCTGCATGTTGAGCCGCATCAGTATTTTGAGCGGTCTGGTCAGGACTTGTACTGCGCTATCCCGATTTCTGTAACACAGGCAATTCTTGGTGCGGAAATATTCATTACGACACTTGATGACAAGAAGATAAAGCTTAAGATACCTTCAGGCACACAGCACGGAAAACTCTTGCGCCTTAAAGACGAAGGCGTACCGTATACAGGCAGCTCCAGAAAGGGCGACTTGTATATAAAGCTGCTCGTTCAGGTTCCGCAGCATCTTTCAGCGAAGTCTCGTTCGCTGTTGGAAGAAGTGGCGCGGCTTGAAGGCGAGAACACAACGCCGAAGCTTATGGCACTGTCCGAACTGCGCAATAATCAGTAGTGTGTTTGAGTGTCTCGGCGCGGCCCTATTGTCCAACGCCGAGACCGAATAGTGCGAAATCCCCACGGCACGGGTCGTCCGGCCATATTTCTTTTAATTCGCTGGTTAAGGTGAGCGCGGTTTTAAGCGTCGCACCCGCCTTTTCCGGCAAAAGTCCCATTTTAACAGATTCTTGAAGAACGTGAGTGTCCAGCGGAATTATCAGGTCTTTCGGCTGAGCCCAGCTCCAAAGACCCGTGTCCACAGGAGAGTCGCGGCGCACCATCCAGCGCAGGAACATGCAGAGTCGCTTTGCTGCGGAAGTTTTGCCTTGCGGAACGATGCGGCAGCCGGAAAAGGCGGCTTCCAGCGCGAAAAGCAGGCGTTCTGCGGGCGTTTGCGGCAAACTGCGCCTTTCTGTCTGTGCGCGGCTGGCGGCGGTGCTGTCAGTTTGGGGTGCAGCCGGCGCGCTCTCGTACAGCGTTTTAACGCAGTTTCCGAGCGTACCGTGTTTTTCGAGTATTTCGTGGAGCCGCGCGAAAAGTGCGGTCATGTCGCTGTACGAGTAAAACCGGTAGAATTTCGCATTAGCCGCACGCCTTTTGTCGCTGGCGGTCAACGTGGCAGGGACGGAACCCGCGCCAAAGCTCGTGGCACTGCACGCGCATGCACCTTCGCAAATTGCTGCCCCCGCGCCAAAACTCGCGTAACTTCCGGACCGCAGCCACTTTTCCGGACCACCATGCCTGTCCGCTTCCTCAAAGATGCACGCAATCTTAGGTAGAAACTGGTCTCTACGCCCGAAAGCAAGCACCGCCGCGATAAACGCCGCGCACTCAACGTCAGCCACAGTGGAATACCGTTTCAACACACAGCTCGGATCGCCGTCAGAAAACTCGGCTGTTTCGTAGCATTCTGCCAGCTCGCGAAGCTTCCGGGCGACATACCTAGGAACGTGCTGCACTTTATCGCTCCCGCAAGGCCGTTCCTCAGAAATCCGCTCGCCGCCAACAAACTCATGCTTGCCGTCAATAGACGAGCATCCCACACGCGAACCGCTCATTTAAGCAAAGCCTGCTTTGCGTTGTCCATCGCGGCTATAACCTTGTCGCACCACGCATCGTACTCAGGATCCTCATTCTGACACTCCTTGTGCGTCGTAACATAACGTACCGTGTTTGCAATGCCCTGATCCATACGAACTGTCGCGACAAAATCAGGCACGAGCCGTTTCAATTTAGTATTGTCAAAAATTACAGAGTTCGACTTGTCGCCAAGAAGACCACCGCGTAAATCCCAGTCTTTAGGGCTTACATCCGCAATAAAATCAGACGGCACGTAGCATGCTTTAAGCGGAACGCCGAGTGTGTCGGCAACTACGCGATAAATCTGGTTCCAAGTAACAGACTCGTCGGACGTAATTTGAACGGCTTCTCCAATCGCGTGGATATTGCCCATCAGCCCTACGAAGCCCTTTGCAAAATCGCTGTTGTGCGTTACGGTCCAAAGTGAAGTGCCGTCGCCCTGAATAATGACGCGCTTGCCTTCTATCATGCGCTTCAATATCTGCCAGCTACCGTTCTTTCCGTGCGCTCCCATCGGGACAAAACGCTCGTCATAAGTGTGGCTCGGCCGGATGATCGTTATAGGGAAAGCTTCTGTGCGGTATTTTTCCATAAGAAACTCTTCGCACTCAATTTTGTCGCGCGAATACTCCCAGAACGGATTGTAAAGAGGTGTGCTTTCATTGAGCACGCAGTTTTCAGGCGGTGTCTGATATGCAGAAGCCGAGCTAATAAAGAAATATTGCTTTGTGCGACCCTTGAAAATCTCGTAATCGCGCACTACCTGTTCTTTCTTAAATATGATGAAATCCGCAACAACATCGAATTTCATGTCGCCGAGCGCGTCCAAAACTTTCGCCCTGTCTCCGTTAATATCAACATGTATAGTTTTTACGCCTTCTGGTAAAATGGCATCTCTGTTTCCTCTGTTAAGCAAATACAGCTCCCAGCCTGATTTTACAGCCAGTTTCGTGATGGCGGTGCTTATTGTTCCGGTTCCGCCGATAAAAAGTGCTTTCATCGTTTCTTCCTTCCTTCATTAATTTCTGACGTTGCGAATCGTGGTGTCCTTTAATGATACTCTGCTTTTTCCGTTTGCGCCATTATTTTTTTTTGTTGCACAACTATCGTTATACCGATATAATGATTATCGAGGTATCGTTAAAACGATAGTTGATGTATGGCGACTATAACACTTTATCATGGTTCGGAAAACGTAATTCAAAAGCCTCTTTTTCATGCCGGAAATCCCAAAAACGATTACGGCTACGGTTTTTATTGCACCGAAAGCATTGAGCTTGCAAAAGAGTGGGCAAGCTCGGAAGAAAAAGATGGATTTGCGAATCAGTATACGCTCAATATGAACGGACTTACTGTTTTGAATCTTTCTGACGGAAAATACAACATTTTGAACTGGCTCGCGATTTTGTTACAAAACCGCACGTTCAACATAACCGCAGACATCGCCATAGATGCAAAAGCATACATTTCGGAAAACTTTCTTATTCAATATGAGCAGTTTGATATAATCCGTGGATACCGGGCAGATGATTCGTATTTTTCGTTCGCGAATGCTTTTCTTAACAACACGATATCGCTACAAAAACTTAATAAAGCGATGTATCTTGGCAAGCTTGGCGAGCAGATTGTGCTGAAATCAAAAAAGGCTTTTTCAAGAATCAAATATGTTTCGAGTGTTGCCGCCGATCGTTCTGTTTACTATCCCCAAAAGATGAACCGCGATTCCGCTGCAAGAAAAGCGTTTTTTGAGATGAGGTCAGCGGGCGTACCGGCGGCAAAAACTGGCGCAACTGGGGCAGCGTCGTCCGCAACAATGGCAGTATCTGCGGCAAATGACATTTTCGTTATGGATATACTTAGAGGAGGCTTCAAAAATGATGACCCGCGCATACCCGCAGTTTTATTTGAATGACGCGCAGCAAAACCTTGGCGTTATGTTCGATTATGCTCTCCGTACTTTGCGCTATGATGGCGACAAGTTTTTTATTTATTTCATTCAGTCTGAAGTTGCCGGCAAGTTTGAGCATGCGAACCCCAAATACATTTCAGGAATGTCGGGTATTGAGCTTTGCGAGAAGGTGCTTCAAAAAGTCGGGATGGAAAAAATTGCCGTGAAAACCCAGCCGGAACGGAATGCAGAAATCCAGATAGAACAAGGAGTTGAGTTTTGGGCGGGCTGGGCTATGGCGTATTATCAGTGGTATTCAGGACTGCGCTTTTCTGATTTGATGGAATACGGCCTTGTGCCTTCGGAAATAATTTCGCGGTATATTTTGCATGAGGCGGATATATCAAAGTTCGTGGAAGCGGCGAACAAGATAATCCTGAAAAACAAAGAAGTTTCTCCGACACGCCTTCAAAAGCTGCGGAAGGCACAAGGACTGACGCAGGCGGAACTTGCCAGAATAAGCGGAGTTTCCCTGCGGATGATTCAGCTTTACGAGCAGCGGCAAAGCGATATAAACAAAGCTTCGGGCGAGGCAATTACTGCGCTTGCACGCGCTTTGAACTGCAACTTCTACGAGATTATGGAAATCAACCTGAACGAGTAGAGGCGTTTTTCGCGCCTATTGACATTTTTTTTCGTTCTTTGTATTGTCAAAAAAAGGACGCAATACAGAGTGTACCAGCTCGGCATCGTTCTTATCTACTTAACAGGAGGTACTCTATAGATGAATAACACAGACACAGTTGTAGCGGGTAATCTCCTGGTCTCTGCACATAAGTAGATTCCTTTCATTCCCGAAATAATCAACAAATCAGCACATTTCTGCCCGTCGTTAATGCAGTATTTGTGTCTTTGTGTATCTGGAAGGATTTGCAATGTTTCCGATCCATTGCAGCCTTTTCTTAGTTTCTGCTGTCATGAGATTAATTTCTCTTTCAGTGTTAATCCGAAATAATTGTTAGTCATGAAAAAAATTACGTTTAGGTTTTACTTGAAAAAATATGCTGCGTACTATGTTACGTCAGTGGTGGTGCTTACGGTCAGTATTCTGCTCGATTTGCTGCAGCCGCTTATTACTGAGCATATTGTTGATGATGTTATTATCGGCGGTCGGATGGAGCTTTTGTGGAAGCTTCTTTCCGGCATTATCGCGATGGGTATAGGAAGATGTATCTTTCAGTATGTTAAGGAGTTCTTTAACGACTACGCCGGTGCAAAAATCGGCAAGGAGATAAGGAATCTTTCATTCCAGAAGATTCAGTCGCTTTCCGCGGATTTTTTCGACAAAAACAATACCGGAGAGCTGATGGCTCGTGTCCGTGACGATGCGACGCGCGTTCAGGATATGTTCCAGTACATCGGCATTCTGCTTGTAGAGGCGGGAATTCGCACGGTAATCGCGCTGTTCTTTATGTACAGGCTTAACTGGCAGCTTTCGATTATCCCGACTTTGGCGATGGCTGGCGCGGCGTTCGTGACTATGCGGATGTCGAAGAAGCTTGATCAGGGCTACGAGGAGATGGCGGAGGAAAACTCCGTGATGAACAACGTCGCCCAGGAAAATATTGCCGGTGTTCGTACTGTAAAGGCTTTTGCCCGCGAGAAGTTTGAGATAGAGAAGTTCCGTAAGCATAACCACAAGTATTACGGGATGAACATAAAGCAGTCCAATATTTTTGTGCGGATGAACCCGTTTTTGCAGATGATTACGTATCTTCTGCCGGCGACGATGCTGCTTACGGGCGGCTACTGCGCGATAAAGGACATTATTACTGTTGGTGAGCTTACGGCGTTCGTCCAGTTTTCTACGAACATCGTGTGGCCAATGGAAATGCTGGGCTGGCTTACGAACGACTTTTCCGCCGGCAGGGCGTCGCAGAAGCGTCTTAACAAGATTTTTGAGGAAACGCCGACAATACAGGACGCATCTGACTGCGAACGGCTTGATGCGGTTAAAGGTGATGTTTGCTTTGACCACGTTTCTTATGTGACTGAAAGCGGAAAGTCCGTGCTTTCTGACGTGAGTTTTTCGCTCCCTGCCGGCAAGACGCTCGGCATTATGGGCGCAACCGGCTCCGGCAAGACGACGATTATCAACTTGCTTAAGCGCATTTATGACTCGACGGACGGACGCATAACGCTTGACGGCGCGGACATAAAGAAGCTGCCGCTCGACCAGCTTAGAACGAGCGTTGCGAGCGTTGTTCAGGACGTTTTCTTGTTCTCGGACACGATAAACGAGAACGTGAAGCTCGGTCAGAAAAAGACGCTTTCGGACGCGGATGTTTTGTCCGCGCTGGAGGCCGCTTGCGCCGGAGACTTTGTTCGCTCAATGAAAGACGGCGTTGGTACGGTTATCGGGGAGCGCGGCATTGGTCTTAGCGGCGGGCAGAAGCAGCGCGTTACGATAGCAAGGGCGCTTTCTCACCACGCGCCTGTTCTTGTGCTTGACGACTCGACTTCCGCGCTCGACACGGAGACGGAGCGCGAGTTCCAAAAGACGCTCGAAGGTCTTACGGGCATGACGAAAATCATCATTGCGCACCGCATAAGCGCGGTTCGGAACGCGGATGAGATTATCGTGCTTGAGAAAGGCTCCGTGGCGGAAAGAGGAACGCACAA
>JAEEGI010009285.1_pt1 | contig 21579 bp, 20 predicted proteins | sample 8958751 | NCBI WGS metagenome assembly JAEEGI01 (sample SAMN16246545, study PRJNA631951) | gut metagenome | biome: gut microbiome; feature: rumen; material: KS-attached | host: Bos | place: Iran: Karaj | collected 2018-10 | reverse complement strand
TGCGATGAATTCCATGAACAACAATCCAATAAAACGTACAAGATCATGATTAAGAGCAAAGTAACCGTCATCGGAAACGTGACCCGTTCCGCTGACATCAAGAACGGTCGTGACGGCCAGCCGTTCATCACCTTCGGGATGCGCGTCCGTCTGGAGGACGGCGAGTCTTCCGCGGACCTCGATATCAGCGTCGCCTACGACGGCGAGGACGAGGACGTCCTGTTCACCAACAAGGGCGACCGTGTCAAGGTGCAGGGCGTGATGACCTTCAAGAAGATGGGCGACGCGACCTATTACAACCTCTCCGCTGAGAAGGTTAAGAAAGCCGGGGATGGCGAGAACGACTCCATCAGCGGAACGCTCCAGTTCCGCGGGACGCTCGGCGCCAAGGGCGTGATCCAGCACCAGGGCAAGAAGGGCGCCTTCCGCCACTTCGACGCCTACAGCGCGGAGAAGGTCGGTGAGGACCAGTACTCCTACATCTGGGTACATTTCGTGGACTTCGGGGATGACCAGCGTGTCTGGCTGAAACCGAAGACCAGGATTAAGGCCGAAGGTGAACTGGAGCTTCAGGTCTTCAAGGACAGAATCAGCGTCAACTGCCTTGTTGAAGATCTTTCCCAATGGGTTAAGGACGAATCCAAACAGTAGCGGCCATGGCGGACAAGAAATACAACAACGACGGTCCATCGGCGGCCGACAAGGCCCTCGAACGGTTCACGGAGCTGATGATCGAGAAGATCCAGACGCTTCAGGGAGACTGGAAGAAGCCCTGGTTCACGCCGGGCGCGACCCAGCCTCCCCAGAACCTGTCCGGGCGCCACTACAACGGCGGCAACTCCCTCATGCTGATGCTTCAGGCTGAGAAGATGGGGTATGAGATTCCCGTATGGGGGACCTTCGACCGTATCACCAACTTGAATTACGTCAAGGACAAGAACGGCAATGTGTTCCAGGCCCGTGACAAGCATGGGAACAAACTTCCCATGGTGACCGTCAACAAGGGCGAGAAATCCTTCCCGGTCTTCCTCACGACTTTCACCGTTGTGAATCCGGAGACGAAGGAGCGCATTCCCTACGACGACTACCGGAACCTGTCCAAGGAGGACCAGGCCAAGTACAAGGTCTATCCGAAACTCCAGGTCTTCAACGTGTTCAACGTCGCGGCCCAGACGAATCTTGAACTGACCCGTCCGGAGATGTACGAGAAGCTCAAGGCCCAGGCTGCCGGGATGATGCAGCAGCAGGGCGACCTCAAAAGCCATCCGGCCATCGATCTTATGATCGACGAGAACCTCTTCTTCTGCCCCATAAACCAGATCAAGGGCGATAAGGCCTACTACTCCCCTGCCAACGACCACATCGTCGTCCCGAAGCGCGAGCAGTTCGTCGACGGCGAGGCCTTCGCCACGAACACGCTCCATGAGTGCGCCCACGCCACCGGTGCGGATAGCCGACTGGCCCGTCATTTGGGCGGGAATCCCTTCGGCTCTCCGGAATACGCACGGGAGGAACTGATCGCCGAGCTTTCGGCGGCGGTAATCTCCAGCCAGTACGGGATGAGCAAGCACATCAAGAGCGACAGCGCCCAGTACCTGAAGTCCTGGCTCGGTTCCCTCCAGCAGGGTCCGGAGTACCTCAAGAGCGTCCTCGGCGACGTCCGGCGTAGCTCCGGCTTGATCACCCAGCGCCTCGAAGCTATTCAGCAGGAGATGGCCCGGGGCGAGGAGGCGGACTACGGTAAGTTCCGTTCGGTCAAGGCGGAAAGCCAGCAGCCCGTGCAGGAACACCAGGTCCAGGCGGCCAAGGAGGCCCAGCCTGTCGAGCAGGAAGAGGAACGCCCCCACTACGGACGTTCTAGATGATCTAACAGACGGATGGCGCCATGGGCAGGAAGAAGAAACACAAGGATAAGGGAGTGCTGGAATATGTCTCCGTGAAGAACCGGAAGAATGTCAAGGCGCTCATTCGTGAACTAGGATTGGTCTTAATAAAGGCGGAAATCGTGGAACCAGAACGCTGAACGCCCGATAAGAAATGACGGCTGGCTCATCCAATGGTGGGTCAGCCGTCATTTTCCTGTTTCTTATGTTTACTCAGTAAGTTCCTTCAAGATCTTGTCTACGTCCTCTTTGCTGAATGTGAATACATGGCCGAAAACGCCGACAGAGACTTTCTTGATCTCCTTGCCGGTATTGAACTTGCCTACGCTATAGATGAAACGGTTGTCGACGGTTAGGCCGCTGTCCAGAATCCATCCTGAAATCGATGTTCCCAGGGATGCCCCCAGAACGGCGAGACCTTCATCACCATCCTTGGTATTCTTTTGGATGTTCTCGTTGAGCTTTACATTAATGACCGAAAGGATAGCGTCCTTGTGGGCCTGCTTGTCAGGGCATGTCACGACCGCGATCCCGAGAAGGGCGACAACGACAGCAGCGGCGATAATCCAGCCAAGGCTCTTTCGTGGCTTCGGTTCCCTTTTCACGCTCAGGTAATCATCGACGGCCTCCTTGAACAGGCGCTCGAAATCGTCCAGGTTCTCCGCCTCTATCATGGCAATCTCCGGAACGCCTTCTACGTCGCCGTAATACATCTTCTCCCCATCGGAGAACTTCGGTGTGCAGTAGTAATTTCTGTATTTCATGAGTCCGTTTTTATCCTACTAATCTGAAGCCAATTCCAAGCCGATTGAATCCAGGTACTTTATGATCTCGTGCAAGGTGCAGCGGCCAAGTGACCAAAACCCCAGCAAAGCGTTTGGGGTATACTGTACCAGATGCCCGATCATAGTGATATCATGTGTTCGCAACACATTTTTGGCAAGGTTCGGAAGTGGCGTATCCTGAATCTTTGTAAACATGATGGGCGCCCAGTCATCCTTAGGCCTTAATGCTTCCTCATTGAGGAAGTCTGACCAAAGATTCGCGATCACGTTCTTGTTCTCTTCAATGAAACGTCGGAATAGTTTCCGCTCCAATCTTGGCAGGCCGAGGGACTCCATGGATAATTCATAGAAGTCTTCTATCGAGACACTTTCAGTCGATGCTATAGGGGTTTCACGTATCATATCCGGTCAGTCGATCAATTGATTGGCACTCTTGCAAAGATACTTTTTCTTTTGGAGAACTGGAAAGAAGTCAATAACTTTGTCCCGTGCATCAAGAGTCTCCCCCAGAGGAGCACCAACCGAGCAGCCAGAAGCCACGGTGGTAAAGCGATGCGGATGTTCAATCAAAAAAAGTCTGTATCATGGACAAGTACAATTTTTTCAAGCAGGGCGGAGAGCGCCCTACTGCCGAGCAACTGCTCGACACCAAACTGTTCTACCAGCATTCCACAGAAATCTATGCCCGCTTCGATGAATGGAAGGACAACGACAAGTTCTACTTCATTCCCCTCTTCATGGAGATGACCTACAGTTGTGCCGGATGGGCGGCAGAAATAGCTCCTGATCCGGTATGGCTCGGGTCATTTGTTCGCTGCACGCTGGAGCACCCTGAACTTTTCCAATACAAATGCCCCAAATGCGGAAAGATGGTTTTACCTTACCGTCACGTCGGTTCCCCGCTAAGCGGCAGAGTAGACCTCGAAGGTCGCTGCACCTGCGGCTGGAAGGGCTTCGAAAGTGTCTCTGGTTGGCGTATCAGAGCCACGGTCCTGCGAGACCAGCTGGCTCGCGATAAGGTCCGGTACCGGAAATTCCGATTACTGCATCCTTGTTTCCATTCGTCATGCACGGCGTTCCTCCTTGCCATTTTCTCGGTAAAGGATCTTTCCGATTACACCGAAGAATCACTGATTTCCTAGTAGAAACTCCTGACCTCGTTGGAGACTCAAACGGGAATGTCACAGACTAGAGAATCTTACGTTGCCAAAGAGACCCAAGAGGAAGAAACTCCTTCCTTCCATAGGTAAAGTTAAATTTGAGGATAGCATCACATAATGCTATCATCATTTTGATCATCTCATTTCATTCTTGTCCCTGCATATTTAATTCGCTCGGTTATTGCTGTCTTGAAAAGTAACGGCCAAAACAGTCGGTCCAAATATACGGAAACAACCGGTATGTAGATCTTGCGTAAACGACCAGCTAGTCATAACATTACCGATGAAATCACGAATTATGTACTCACTACTGATGTGAGGAATTCTGAATTCAGCTTCATCTATAGATATCTGTTTGCTGATTAACTGACATAGGACTTTAGCAATAGGATTATCAGAATTCTTTATTCTTTCATTCTTCAACTCATCAGGATTCTTTATAAAGAAGTCAAGAAGACCGATTAGAAGCTTTGCCAAATCCGTGTTTTCAGAAATGATTGGTGCGTATTTGGACGCAGCTTTCAATCCTTGTATTTCACCTGCAGTTAAGTTGAATAGTTCTGCCCACAAAGTGATGATCTGATCTCCATCCGGAGTTTCATATGAGTGCGAAAACAAATCGATCCATGCGTGTATAGTGTCAAACTTGCCATAGCAGAGCTTACTATTGTCCCTCCAGTCTTTCCATCTCATATGAAGTCCGTTACTGTACAAATGAAGCCCAGCCGAGAAGTTCAACGGTAGAGAACGAAGGCTGTTTACAATAATCTCCGTTGCCCGCGATTCATTCCCAAATGCATTATCAACCAGTGAAAGAGACATTGCAATAGCTATAGGTTCTTGCATATATCGATGGAAAAGAGGATACATCGGATGTTTAGAAATTGAGAATTTGTTTTTATCATCCAATGCATTCCAACACAAAGGATATACTGTGTGGAAAAAGAATAAAGGAAGCGGCATTTCTTCGCATACGACAAGGACCTCTTTCCCGCTGGAGGAAACACCCTTCTTTACAAAAAGACTTAATGGATAGAAGCTAAAAGAGTCTTCAAGAAGATAGCGATAATGGCTAAATCCATGATCTTTAGTAGCGATGATCCCGGATTCATGATCATTATTCTTCGGCGGTATCTTGTCGGATGCCTTGAAGAATTTTTCACGGATTTCATGTATCTTATTGTCAAGAGTTTCCTTATTGATTAAATTGAAAGGGATGCACTCAAATGACTCGTTAATCCCAAATTTAAGATCCTCGTCATATTTGGCGAGGAGTCTCTTTGTTTCATAAATATTCTGTTCCAACCAATGTGGAAGAATAAACTCGGAGGGATAATTGAAAAACATACGAAAAGATTTCTTCTGCGGGTTACCTTTTTTCAATAGCTCTCTTTGGCTCAATCACTTGTGTGAGTACCACTGAAAGATTTCGGCGACACATCGCAATCGTTTATTAATGCCCCGAAACTATATCGGTGCTCACATTGTGATTTCTAATATCTTTTTTATTCTTTCTATTAGTTCTTCCGTATCAATATAATAACCTTGCGCTCTTTCAAAAGTATCTCCATTTTTGTAGAGTAAATCACCGTGTTTCTGTAGATTTTTTGCGTCTGGAGCGCCGATAATCATCGATGAAGAGATGGGATCATTGACTCGAAGTGCAACTCGTCCATTTAACTGGGCTTTTGTTGTCGGAGGAACCAGCTTAGCTTCAGGTCTCTGCGTACAGACTACAAGATGAATTCCTCGGCTTCTTCCTGTTTGAGCAATTCTCTGAACCTGAGTATAGAACTCATCTCGCTCCTTTTTATTTGATAGTTGGTCAGCCAGATCAGCGAACTCATCAATTACTACAACAATCGGAGGGAGTTTCTCTGTATTCTTTTTGTTATATTCGATGATATCTCTTGCCCATGCATCTGCTAATAAATCACCTCTTCTTGCCGATTCTTGTGCGACGAAACCCTTAATAAGATCCGTCGCTTCCCTGGCTTCTGCTATTACTCTTCCAGAATACAGCTGTGGTAGCTTCTCAAAATAAACGAAGTCTTCCCTCTTTGAAGATGACAATATAAGAATGATATCATCTTTATGCGGATGGGATTGCAGGAGTGCGATTAACAAGGTATACAGGAATACAGTCTTTCCTGAACCAGTACTACCGCCCACAAGAAGATGGGGAATAGACGCTAGATCTAAAACTATATCTTTGCCTTCAGGGGTCTTCCCAAGAGCAAAATACAATTGTTCAAGGGAGTCTCCAGTAGGAATAGAATCCTCCACATCCTTGTATAAGACTTTGTCTCGGTGGAGTCGAGGAATATCCAAATTCAGTTCACCGGAGTTCATTATTGTCCTGATAAGTATCCCAGTGCGTTGCATCTCTCGTCCGATATCATCAAGACGGCTAGTCATATTGCTTAGACTTTGTCCTTGTTCTAGTCTAAAACGAAGTCGGACTAACCCGGGTCCTACAACAGCATTTTCGGGAGAACATTCAGCCACGCGCACATGGAACGAAGAACATGCACGCTTAAAGGACTTAACAAGCTGTTTAATATCTTCATCAGCTTCAAAGTACTTGACCTTAGTCTGCACGCGTTCTTCTTCTATAGCTGGAGTGTCTGATGGAGTTGAGCTATCTGCATTATCATCTTTTACTTGTTCTGTCGTTACCGCAGATGTATCGGGTTCTGATGACGATACTGAAGGTTCTGTTTCGTCCTCTTCCGTTGAGTATTGCTCCTGTGCTTTCGCAGTCAAGTCCGCAAGAGAATCTCCAAATATCTCCTTTTGGATGTCTTTCGCCGCTAACTGCACAAATTCAATTGGATATTGCTCTTCCCCATCGTAATAACAAGACTCGCTCCCAGTACCATTGGCTGCACTTAATTTGATATGAAGTAGTATGCCAGAGACACTCACCTTGATAGATCTGTCTTCTGCCGGTCGGAAGGCTCCCTTAAGGATGCCTTCCCATCGTTTTTGCCATTCGGGATCGTGGATATTTCTAAAGCATTCCGAAACAATTTGATACTTGAGAACCTCTCTTCTTGCGGAGACGAACATTTCTAAAGATGTCTGTTTCGTGAGGCCAAAGATCTCATTGATCAAGGAAACGACCTTTGCTACCTGGTCGGCTGCATGTCCTTGAATGAAAGATTGTTTGTCATGCTTTGTAATGACTGCCTCTATTGATTCATCGTGGGTCTTAACTTCAAGCGGATTAATATGCAGAGTATTATTCTCAGAATCGAACCATAAACCGAGAAGGTCCGCGCGTTCATCAGAGACATCCTTGTTTCCGGAGAATAGCCAACAACGTGCGTTCTGAGTGTCTAACGATACTACAACAGAATCTTCGTGATGCTTGTTGTACCAGGAAGCAGAGAAAAGTGTTCCGATCAGCCCTTTCTTGCGAGTCTCAATTGCTTTCACATCTGCCCCGAACTTAGGAATGCTAATCAACCCTGTAGATGAAATGTGCCCATATTTGGACAATATATCAACAAGGACGTCCGTTTTAGGAGAGATGTTATATTTCCTCAATAAACGCTCGTAGTCTTTTATAATTCTGGTGTCCTTTCGGGCCCAGATATTCACCGTTCTCTTATCATATTGTTTCTCTCCAATAGGAATAGAATCCTTGGGCGTATAGTTGCTCGTGCTTCTGTCCCCTACTACCAACCACTGGGCAAGTCCTTTTTCTAGCGCAGAGACGATGTTTGAGGTGTCGGTATTACTGTATGAGTTAACGTGCGGCTCCAAATTAGGCGATGTCAACCCCGAAAGAGATAACATCTTATGATATCCTCCGACCAAACCACTATCTGACTCCATTGACGGGTAAAGACGTCCATGGTGCCCTATTGAATCGTAATCGTAGTTGTATGTAACGACAAGAGGGTTGATGTAAAGATTCTGACGCTGGCCATAATCAACAGTAAAAGAAGACTGGTCAAAGTAGAATGCAATATGAACAGGATTCTTTACTAACTCATCCAGAACTTCTCCAGAACTATTCAAGTTCTTAATACCTAAAATGATTCTATTATCACGAATCAGTTCTCCTACGACAGAGTCACCTCCACCAGCGAAGTCCAAGTGTGAGAGTTCAGTATTCACATTTTGTCCCTTCGTAAGATATATATTATAGACAACACGTCCATTCCCCTGTTGCTCGAGATGATCAGAAATCATATGTAAGACCGCAAGGTGATCTGGAGCATCAACTGTACATATACGAATTTCATTTTTCGAATACGGCGCATACAGACTCCACCTAGAAAGAATTTCCTTAACTGATTCAATTCCGTTTACACCGAGATACCGATTGGTTTTATTCTCGAAAGTCGGTAACATCTCAATATTACCAGAGCATGGAAGAACCGCAGCCTTACCATCGGTGATATTCTTATCAACAACTACAAAATTTAGCACCTGCGGCAAGCTATTGACCACCTCCTTCAACGAACTCTTCTCTTCTTCAGTGATGGAATCGGGGTTCGTTATAAGTTTGGCGACCTCATAATACCTCCACAAATAAACGGGGTGAAGAGGTAAAAGAATTGCTTTATACTCCGTTGGGGTCTTGAAGTAAAGAATATCAAGCCTCATTAATACCTGAGCGATATGAGTTGTCGTCGTATCTCCGAGCTTCCTCATCGTGTCAAACCTTCGGTCGAAGAGCAGATACAGCTCAGTCCAAGTGTCAACATAGTTAATGAGAGTATCTCTCCCCTCTTTTACTAAACCGAAGTAAAGTACCGGTGATGAGAGTATGAAATCCATATTCTCGACAAGCTTCCCTCGTAATTCGCATAGCTTGTCTATCAAGTCGCCAAATGAATCGTCAGGATCGCCTAGACTCTTTTTCTTAAACTCGTCATCAAATCTCCTCATGAGAGAGAACAACGATGCATCACTATAGCTGGTATAGTCATTATTCACCTCGGAGGGACGAAGAAGATGTGTATCGTTATCCTCGTTATAAATAGCTGATTTCAGGACGCTTTCTTTCGTTGTTACAACAGCTCCCCAAGTATTCTCATTGCAGACCTGTCCTATGAGTTGACGCAGCTCACTTTTGGGTAATTTGAATGAAATGGGTCTTCCATTGTGACTCAGATCATCGTTGAAACTCGTTGTGTCACCAGAAGAAATGTTCTCCTTAATCTTTTCAACGATATTACTCCATTCTTCAAGACTCTCGGGATCGGCATCAATTAAGGTGTCCCCAATTAAGTCATCAAGCTCTTTCCCTTTAATTTCCTTCACTTTATTGTTGACGGGGAGAACAACATCATCCTGATCAACTGGTTTGCTCTCTGCTGCCTTTTTGGAAACCGTAAATAGGTCAAGAACATCATCGTATGTTAAACTCTTGAGGATCTTACTGTCGCCAAACTTAAAGTAGTCTTGCAATAGATGGTAAATCTTCCTTAAACGAGATTTCTCTTCGGCGTCCACTGTCCTGGCCAAAGCAGCAGACATTTTCTTGCGAAAATCATCGCTCAAATAGCTCATTTGAACTATGAGCTCCCTATTTTTCGCAAGACGAAACTCAATATAATCTGTCTTTGAAGAGATATCCAGGATTTTGGGGTCGTTAAGCAAATTAAGACACCACAAATTATTAGGAATACCGCAATTGTCCTTCTTTGTTGCTGAGTGCTCAGAAACCCTTGCCACAAAATCTTCTAACAATGGTAGTGAAACAGTGTTTGAGATTTTAGACAATCCAGTCCAGAACCGCCTCTCCGCTTCGTTTTGACTACCTTCTTGTTGAATTCGGAGTAATTCCAAACCCACAGATAATGAAGTTATCTCATCAAAATCAGCTAGAGAATGGAGTTTCTCTGTTTCATCTTTAACAAACACGTATATGTGCCCAGCATACTCGGGGCGACTCCGCCACCAAACAGCCTTTTCAATCTTTGTAGTAATAGTAAAGCGATCCTCTTCACACGGCTCTACACCATCGTAACCTACAATTGAGAAATAAAAATGCTCTCCTTGATGCTTGCTAAGTAGATCAGCAATCACTTCAGAAGGATTGACCGAGTCAACGCCTTTTATGATTAACCCAAGTTTAAATGTTGAATACTTATGGGTTAATAATGAGACAATTAATTCACTACGCGTCATAACTAGATTTGTTAAGTCTGATTTGGAGAATACCATCTGCAAGAAGTTCAGCAAAATTCATATCTTGCAGCATTGAGGTAAAGGAGGAGAAATTATCTTCAAGTGAGTCAGAATCGACCTGTAAAATCATTCCATTTGTTTCCATATGCTGTATGTCCGTTATAGAACCGCCGACCACGATCCCTAGGTTATCCCAGAGTCGGGTTCTAAGTTCATTACACGAGATAATGTCTCCGGGCTTCACGCAGCAACGAATCATCAATTCAACTATGTCTTGGGAGAAAACAAACCTCTTGTGAGGATGCTGCGGATCGAGAGGGTAAAGAAGTCCCCCGCGAACACCTATGCTCTTCATAAAATTTACTGGACTAGTATCGCTCTCAAGAGCAAGCATGTCATAGATATACTTCCCCAAGATATTGCGTTTTTCGTCATCCGACTCAGCATCTTTTGCTTCGTCAATAGCAACCTCCCACATCTGCTCAAGTTCGGCCATCTGCCGTGTTTTTGATGTGTCGTATTTGGGACATGGCGACTCAAAGAGTTCCTCAATGGAATAATCTTTGAGTTCTTGGGCGTAGGCCCAGGCATAGAATCGAGCAATCGAACTATGAATGAGAGTATACGACATCATTGATGCATTCGAGACACTGGATAACCGAGTTCCCGCTTTGGATGAAAAGTCTGCCAGAATGGGTCTTACTTTCCCGTCCGAACAGTAAAAGGCCTCTAGCATAGACATATACCTTAGGAGCACAAAGATGCAGAAGAAATTGAACATCCTTAATTGACCTAAGTAGTTCTGATTCTGACGGAAATTACTTAAAAGGCAATCTCCGGATCTTTTTATGCTTTCCATGAATGCCTGTAGCTTGTCTGGGTTATTCTTGAAGAGCTCAAACTCATCAAGGTTATAACCGACATAATTATCGCTTAAGACGTCGTCGCTACAAACTGGTGAGAAAAGGAGACTGATAGGATCTTTGGCATCCTTTAATATCCCCGTAATATAATTGGCTAGATCGGGGCAGCTCTTTTTTATTAGCTCAGCGATGAATTCCCCATTCTCCTCATATGTGCCTTTCCCCGTTACAAAGTAATGAGAACCAGCAGAGAAAGAGACCATACCATCTCGAACCCTTGAGTTATTATTGTAGAATACGCCATTGTCTGCTCCAAGGATATCTTGCATCGCTTTTCGGAGAGTCTCAAGATCTTCTTTTCTGATACCTGATTCAATGGCGTCATCGTCTGTTAGCATAGTATACACTTCTTTCAGCTCATTACCAATCGGAGTAATGCCTTTCGCATTTACAACATATGATAGTCTCTTTATCTTCTCCGTATCATACACTTTTCCAATTAGAGCCCTGAACTCTCCGCCGGCCATATGGACCGGTTTCAGTTTGTTCCCCCTTGGTCTTATACCGACAAAACGTTCATCGACTTTCGTGCGAATCTCTCGTAAATATATCTGTGCCATACTAAATAATCGTGCTTGAAGTAATCTGCGTATATTGCCTTGACTCTATATCAATCGCTACGGATATCTTCTTTTTTTGTTGAATATCAACGATAGTAAACTTGATATAGCCAGGATCCTGAGCATCGGAGGATTGAAGCTGATCCATAAAACGCCACACTTTTTTCACTCTGTTTGTCTCGACAAACATAACTGGTATTCCTTTCTCGGTACCCTGAAGAAGTTCAAAGAGATTGAAATCAATCTTCAAAGCGACATCTTCATGACCTTGCCTACAGAGTAATAAATAGTTTGGCATATAAGAGATACCTTCCTTCATCAGAGGATGAATCTGGGGCTTTAAAATCTCCAAATCTTTAATTCTTAGAGAAGAATTCGACAATAAGACCTTTCTACCACCGTTATCAAAACGATGGCCTACCCAAACATTAAGCTCTGAAGGATTCTCACACGTTCCAATAAAGAAGTAGTTCAGTTTCCGTATCAATTCCTTTTTTTGGCTCTTTTCATCCTCATCAAGGAGAGCATGGAACTTCGCTAAATTATCGTCCATAATCCCTATCAATGCTTCTCCGTCATGATTAAAGAAATAGAACTGCCGTTTTCTCGTTGAGAAAGTATCTACGTCAGAGCTATCAATGGAATCATTCGGAATAGAAATCTCTTTAACCCAACTGTCTTCCTCATAATCTCCTTGAAGGATTCTTTCATCCCATGTTGGATGAGATACTTTAACAGGGTCAAAGGCCTTCTTGACGACATCAAATAAAGGACCTTTGCCACTCTTTTCCCCATAAATCAGTTCAATCAACGAGTACCTATTCTCTCCTGATGTTTTGCTTAATGCTTCGCAAGTACGATCTCCAAAAATAAGATAGGAGACAAAAGATTGTAGCTCTCGGAGGGTCGCATGGTACCCAAGCATAGTTACTCTGTTAAAGACATATGATATCCTATGCTGGAACAGATCCGAATTGAGTAATCTACGAGAATAATGGACATCACATGACGCTTTAAGTGGGCACTGATCGCATTTTTGATAATGCCCCGAATTTGTAAGTTTGCTGATGACATTCTTGAGATTCTCTTTTGTGAGGATATTCCGTTTGCTCAAATCATATACAGAAACTCTTTCTTCTTTAATAGCCTCGATATCTCTATATACGATAGAGTTACACATTAGATTGAATGCCACTTCGATAGGTCTGAAACCTTTGTCTTTGGCATACTCATATAAGCCAAATAGCACTGCAGCATTAATGGCTATAACATATTGTTTCCCTTCCTTACGAGCATTGTACCAGTTCGCGAACAGTTCGTCATAAGATAAAGTGCTTGCGTCTAGTTCAAAGACGACATTGCTGTTGGTCTTTGAATACTTTTCAAGAAGAACTTTTATGAGGTGTGTCTTCCCATCACCAGCATTGCCGGTCAAAACCACATCATCGCCCTCTTTGATATTGTCAATGACAGCTCGTTCTAATGTCGATGAGATATGAATACTATCAAGTTTCTTCTTTGAAATAGAGTCCGCAAAGGCACTCTTCCCCCGATAAAAGCCACGAATAAAGTCAAGCGAGGAGTTCTCTTTATCGGAGGTGCTCTGTAGAATCGTGTCCGTCATTTCATTCCAGCTATATGAGTCAGTCTGTTCAAGGCTATTGCTAACAAGAATCGATTCGGGATCAAACTCCTCTAGGCGTGAGAATATCGGCTCATACTTAATACGGCTAGCAAGCCATCGATTAACCCAGAAATCCATTATTTTCTGTGTGCCTTCTTGATAATTCTCAAAATCAGTGTAATAACTAAGTGAAGAGTCATTACCCATAAGGTATTCAGAGGTGTTCTTTGCCAAAGCCGCTCCGTATACAATTCTTTTCATTGCATGCTGCATGAATTGTTGCGTTTCATCGGAAGTCGTTTCCAAAATATCAGATAGACTTTGTGATAACAGTCTTAACTTAGGGCTTGCTCCTTCACCGAAAATATGATTTATATGGTTAAAACCAGCAATATGTTCTCTAACTTCAGCAAGACTCTTGCTGGTGTTATCACTGATTTGAATAGTTCCGTAGCCACTTGTTGTGCCTAGTTCTTTCCATTGAACATCGAAGCTACTATTAAAGACCTCACCAGGTATCCTCAGTCGATTGTACTGGCTGGATCCAACAAAGTACAACGATGTAGTACCTATAAAAGCGAGATCTGCAGGTCTGCAAACTTCTTCCCCTTTCAAGCGAGTAGCTATATCGCTGGCTTTATTTCCATATCTCTCTTTATAATCATGAGCTACCTTAGGCGACAAAGCCGCCAGAGCAACAAGCTTTCCGGCAAGAATCTCATTGTATGGCTTTACGGCTCCACACACATTCAATTCTAGCATACTCGAACCTATATGTTTCGCCTTTTGTGCAGCGAAAGCAGTTCTTATGGCTCCTGAGGATTTTTCCTCCTCACAGAATTTCAGATAATCCTCTAATCCTCTGGGATGGAATTGTTCAAATACTATTTTAGCGTCCAAGAACTTCGCTAATTGTTCTGCGCGTTTTCTTCTATACAACGCCTTTTCTGCAGCCAACGAAATCTGTCCTAATTCACTCTGTTCTTCATCGTCATCAGAGATAAGCGCATCTTTTCGTTCCAGGTTTGCTTTATTGACCTCTTCAATGAGGCGCTGAACGACCTTAGGCGTTGGATTCTTTATCTCATGTTTGGTGCATAATTCATCCCACTTGATAGAATTAATGCCATCCTCAAGATAATTCTTTAATTGTTGGAACAGGTCATTTGCGGCATAGTTCCCTGATTGAAGTTTCTCTTTCAATGCAGGGATGGTCCAACCTATAAAGTTATCCCTATCGTTAATTTGAAGCGCACAGTTCTCAAGGGAAGCAATGCCCATTACAGCATGCTTAGGATGAGCTGCATCACGAATTAAATACAGCATGGTTCTTCCAGGTGTAGTAAGAGCCGGCGTAGACCATGTAAGTCTAAAGTATCTCCAAATATCAGAAAGCTTCAGATTTGTGAATTGATCTTTCTCTCCTTCATTAACTAATTGAAGATAGGGTTTAACTGTTTCGGTAACACTACAAGAGCCATCTTTTGCCTTCTTAAGTCTCTTCGAAAGCTCCTTTCCATCAGCGATTAATTCGAGAATAGAATGCTTGTTGCCTCCAGGATTCTCCATCGAGCGAATAAAATCGGATGAAGCTTGAAGACGACTTACTCGACTGTTCTCCATCCAACTGCGGAGAAATGCCTTTGATTCAGGAGAATGGATTGAAGACGCCTGAACTGAATCACTATGTTTCGAAAGCAGTTCCATTAAGTTTGGCATTGTAAGAATTAGCTTGCCATCCCTAAATCTCGGCACCCAATGGGCCTTTACTAGATCCCTTAAGAGAAGCCAAACTGCACGATATATCTTACGCTGTCGAAGATTTGTAGTGCATTCATTCTCGACCCACTGAACTTCTTCTTTCGAAATGGAATCCGTAGAGTCAATATCATGTAATAGTTGTGCTTTCTCGTAAAACCTTGTTCTAAAGAGACCTTCAAGCTTAGGGCTGAAGGCAACTTCTTTGATTTCAAGGTTGTCATTTATATTTCCCATAAAATGCTTGTTCAAATTACTCGGTTAACAAAGAACGCTTTTCTACACCTAGCAGTGTCGCAATCCTATCCAAAGTCTGAAGATCAGGCTGAGCTTTATTAGTGCACCATTTCGAAACAGTTGCAGGATTCTTCCCTAACTGTTCCGCCAGCCACTTGTTCGTCCTATGCTTTTCCGCGAGGACGACCTTAATGCGGTTTAAATCATTCATTTATGTGAAAATGTATTAACTTGAACACAAATATAATGATTTTTATCGACAATTTAATAGCTTTTAAGGTTGAGCGTATTACATGCCTTTATAGAATCGAATATATACCCTATCGAAAAGATTTGTAACTTTGAATACTCTTTAGGATAAATATGACTAATCCATAATTTCTATGGAGACTCGTACACACCTCGCAGCTGAGAAGAAGCGCTGCAACTCACATAACTGCGCCCAGTCGGTCGTCTGCACCTACTGCGACCTCGTGGGACTTCCCGAGCAGACCGCCCTGGACATCGCAGGAGCCTACGGCACGGGCATGGGCAACATGGAAGGCACCTGCGGCGCCATAATCGGTGCCGGCATGATTGTCGGCTTGGCTACCAAGGATCGCAACCTCTCCCGTTCACGGATGAAGCAGATTATGGAGAAGTTCCAGGAGCGAAACGGCGCTACACGTTGCAAACTGCTGAAGGGCGTCGGAACCGGCAAGGTCCTTCGCGACTGTCCGGACTGCGTCGCCGATGCTTCCGAGTTTCTCGAAGAAATCATAGACTTATGACCTTTTTTCTCGAATCCCTCGCCGCCTGCGCCCTTTTCTCCCTGTTCGTCTTCCTGATGTCCAGGGACCCGGTGAAGACGGTCTTCAACTATCCCCCGGCGATCATCGAACGTTGCCGGCAACTGGGCCTCGTCAATGACAGCAACCGTCCCGGCGGACCGGTCTTCTACGCGAAAAAACTCACCGCCTTGGTCGTTTTCGGCGTGCTGCTGGGCCTGCTGGTTCGGTACGTCAACGGCTGCACGACCTTCTGGGGCGGTTTCCTCACGGCCTATGCCCTCTGGAATGTCGTGAACTGGTTCGACGCCATCGTGCTGGACTGCCTCTGGTTCTGCCATGACAAGCATTTCGTGATCAAGGGAACGGAGGATATGACGAAGGACTACCACGACTACTGGTTCCACATCAAGGGCTCCCTTCTCGGCATGGTTCTGGCCATCCCGTCGGCCCTTATCGCTGGACTTATAGTGATACTATGATACTTTGACACTATTGATAACTAAACCAACTGATTGAAATGGACAAGCAAGCTAGAATTGAAAGGATCTCCCTGATGGAGGACAGGTACGACGAACTCACACGCGTGCTGGCGGGACTGGAAGAGGCCGTCGGCGAATACGAGGATTTCAAGGACGAACTCGAAATCCTTAGGGACTATATGGATTCCGGAGAGTGGAAAGATGACTATGAAGCTGACGAGGCCGGACAGGTTCCCTCCGATCTCAAGCGTGGTGTCCTCTCCGAGGACGGCCTGTACAACCTGCTGCACGACGCGGAGCAAATCATCGCCCACGTCAAGGAAGTGTTCGCCGACAAATAATCCTCCCAGGTGTCACGGTTTGGCACAAACGATGACTATCTTTGCACTCTGATTTACCCTTCACTTCATGAAACCCTACCCGCTCACAGATAAGGACAGTATCGATCTTCTGATGATGGGATCCGTCAAGGCCGGATTCCCGTCTCCCGCCGAAGAGGTGAGGGAGAAGCTGGACCTGGTGAAGCTGCTGGTTCAGCACAGCGCATCTACCTTCTTCTTCCGCATCGACGGCATCTCAATGGTGGACGCGGACATGGACGAGGGTGACATCATCATCGTGGACCGGGCCGTGGAGCCTTACAACAACTGCAAGGCCGTCTGTTTCATCGACGGCGAGTACACCGTCAAGCGGGTGGAGATCCACGAGGGCGGGGCCTTCCTGATGCCCTGCAATGAGAAGAACACCAAGTACAAGCCCATCCCGGTAGGCCCGGACAACGACTTCCTCATCTGGGGCGTCGTCACCTGGGTCATCAAGAAAGTATAAGACAATTGCCATGAAACTCCGCTTCCTCTTCCTTCTCCCTTTATTCCTTTTCCTCGGTTGCCAGCCTTCGGTGACGGAAAGAGCCATCAGGCAGCAGCTGCAGGATTATCCGGAGTCCCGTGTACAGGACGTCTACAAGAGTTTCTGTCAGGACAACCTCGGCCCCGGGCATCTGATTCCGGACCCGCAGTCCGCGAGGAACTACCTGGAGTCCGAACTCCGGACGTTTCGTGAAGATCTGGACAGCGCCCGGTATGATGCCCCGTCGATCATGTATTATCCGGTGGGCGACAACGGGAACTACGTCCGGGTGGACCTCAGCGTCGTGCTGGACGGACTCGTCAGCGAGGAAGCCTACCTCGATGCGTTCGTGCGCAGCGCCAATGAGGGGAAGCGTCTCACGGAGGAGCAGTGGGTGGCCAAGTGGAAAGAGGTCGAGAAGGTCATCAGGAAGCATTTCCCCGACATTCCGGACGCGCAAGCCGACCTGGAGATGATTGACGCCTATGTGGAGAAGGGCGACCTGATCATGCACCACAGCGAGACATTCGGTGAGGCCTACAATCCTCATTACCGGATCATTGCGAGGGATATCTTCGAGAAAGAGATCAAGCCCCTTATCGACCGCTAGGATTCATGTACGCCCTTGCCGACTGCAACAATTTTTTCGCCTCGTGCGAAAGGGTTTTCCGTCCGGAGCTGAACGGGAAGCCTGTCATCGTGCTGAGTAACAACGACGGCTGCGCGGTAGCACGGAGCAACGAGGCCAAGGCGCTCGGCATCAAAATGGGCGATCCCCTCTTCAAGATAAGGGATATCGTGGAGAAGAACCATGTCCACGTGTTTTCAGGGAACTTCGCGCTATATGGCGACATGTCCCGAAGGGTGCAGGAGGTGCTCAGGTGCTACTCCCCTTCCATCGAGGTCTACTCGATCGACGAAGCGTTCCTGGACCTGGACGGGATGGACGTGGATTTCGACAAGTACGCCAAGGAGATCTCCCGGGAATGCTGGAGGCAGACCTCCATCCCGGTATCCGTGGGCATCGCTCCGACGAAGACCCTGGCGAAGATCGCCTCGAAGCTTTGCAAGCGCTATCCCAAGCTCAAGGGCGGCTGCTACATGCACCGGCCGCAGGACATCGAGAAGGTCCTGAAGAATTTCCCCGCAGAGGATGTCTGGGGCATCGGCAGGAGGATGATGAAAAAGCTCGAGGCCATGGGCGTGAAGACCGCCTGGGACTATGCGAGCCTTCCCGAGACCACGGTGCGGATGCTCTTCCACCTGCCCGGCTACAGGACGTGGAAAGAGCTGAAGGGCATCCCCTGCATCGCGCTGGAGGACATGATCGAGCCGAGGAAGACCATCTGCGTGTCGCGGAGTTTCAGTAAGGAGATCACCAGCCTTCAGGAGCTCGGTGAGCAGGTGGCTAACTTCGCCGAGAGCGCTGTCACGAAGCTCCGCTCGCAGCACTCTATCGCCCTGGAGATGGTCGTCTTCGCCATGACGAACCGTTTCAGGCAGGACGCACCCCAGGCCTATGCCAGCAAGTACGTGGTCATCCCCGACGGGACGGCTGACCACCGGATCTTCATAAGGCATGCTCTGGAGGGTTGCCGGGATCTCTTCAGGGAAGGCTACGGATACAAGAAAGCGGGTGTGGTCATCACGAAGCTCGTGCAGGAGGAAGGTTTTGCCCATTCCCTTTTCTCGGACATGGACGCATTGGGAAAGGAGTCGAGGCTGTCAGAGAGCATCGACTCCATCCACAAGGCCTTCGGCCGCGGCGCGGTCCTTCTTGGGTCTCAGGGCAGCGGTGAGATCAGGATAAGCCGGGAGCACCAGAGTCCGCACTATACGACCCTCTGGAGCGATATTCCCAAGTCTTCCGTCCGGTAATCAGTGCTGTTTCTTCAAACGGCCGGAACGCCCTTTTCCTTCCATCTTCATGGTGCAGTTGATCACCCCACCGACAGTATTCACTGCATAAACAGCTCGATCCGGCAGTTGCGGTTCGCTGACACCGGCTCATAGACCTGGGTCCCTCCCTCGGAGAGGACCTCGATATGGTCATCCGGCACTCCCCTTTTCATCATAAGTGACGCTACATGTTCGGCCCTGGCTTTCGCGAGTGCCTCATTCTTCTCTGCCGATCCCGTCGCTGAATCAGCTGCGCCGGTTATACGCACGCGCAGGTTCTGTGCTATGGCTAGATCCGCAGCGGCATTCACGCTGAGCAGTTGCGGGGAGTCCGTGACATACGTTCCGGCTAGACGGAAGAAGATGAATACCGGAGCGCCTATTGGCACCTCTCCCATCTCCATTTGCTGAAGATACGGCTTCAGCGGGCTGGCACTTTCCTGTACAGAAGGCGCGGAAGACATCTCCGGAGAAACCGTATCGGATGATTCGGATTTCTTTGATAGCGGGACGATCTTGCCATCCTCGACCTTCATCCCGGTGCCGATCGAACGGAACAGTTCGACCTTCCCGTCCCAGGAAGGGTTGGCAAGTCTCTGGCGGAGCGAGTTCAGTCCGTCGTAGTCGTTGACAGGGTGCCGGTGGCATCCGCAGTCGCAGTTCTGGCGGATCCGGACATCCGGCCGGACCGACGTCGTGTCCTGTGCCCGGAGCGTCATGGCCGCCAGGCAGAGGACGGATAGGATTATCAAATGTCTTTTCATTTCGATACTCTTGTTAATGGTTTTACTTGATTTCAGTTGAGTGGCGTGGCACTCAGCGTTTGAGCTTGTGTCCAGCAGGGGCCATCATCTGTCGGGATCGTGCCAGGCAGCGTCGGATCCATTGGCGGTCATCCTCATCCTTGTCACGTCCCCAGCCTCCCGTGCCGTGGCCGCCGCCTCCGCCCTTGTTCTCGGCGAAGGTCGTGGCCTGGTCGACCATGCCCATGAAGAGGAGCGACGCGCACGTGATGATGTTCACGCCCTGTCGGCTCATGTCCTGAAGGAGCGAGTCGTCGATGGCAGAGAGCTGCTCGGTCGGCACCGTCCTTTTCAGTTCCTGGAAGTCGCGAAGGACAGTCCAGAGCGCCTCCGTCCCGACCTTGTTCAGGGTAATCTGGGACACCTTGGAGGTGGCATCCTTGATCTGGTGCTGGAGCTCATCCTGCCGCTGTTCTGACGCAGTAACCTGGCGCTTGAGATCAGCGAGCCTCTTCTCCGCCTCCTTGAGTTTGCCACGCTTGTCAGCGAGTTTTGCCAGGATATCGTCCAGCTTCTTCTGGAGGGACTCTTCCTTCTGCTTGAGTGCGTCGCGCCGGTCCGTGCCAAGGCCGTCATCGGAGAGAGAACGACGGATGGAGTCTATCTCTGCCTCGATGCGGGCCCTACCGGCCTCCAGGTTGGAGACCATCGTATTGAGTCCCTTCATGCTCTTGGACGCCTGGGCGATCTGCTGATTCAGGGTCTTGAGGGTGGCACTCTTGCGGTCCACCTCCTTTTCGAGTGTACTGCATTGGCTTGACAATTCACGCCGGTACTCCTCATGGCTTTTCTTCTTCGCATGGGTCACGGCGACACTGTCACCGCGTTCCAGTCCCCACTTCTCATTGACCTTCCCGAACATGTCATGGAGGGCCAGGGAGCGTCTGCGGAATTCGTACTTATTCCCTCCGGCGAAGACCTGGTTAAAGGAAATCAGATTGTCCTCCGTCACCGGGATAAGGTCCGCGTGAATGTGCGGCGTGCGCTCGTCCAGATGTACGATAAAGGACAGTATGTTCTCCTCTCCATATTTGCCAGCTAGGGTATCGTACATATCTTTCGCCCAGCGCTCAATCTCCGGCCGTCTTCTGACCCGGCTATTGTCAGCCCCAGGAGACAGATCGACCTCCTGTTTGCCAAACGCCAGCTGGCACAGGCGCTCGTGCGAGCCGCTGATGATGAAATCCACGACGGTCCGGTATTTCGGATTGTCGGGACATTTCTCGTTGGGATCCTTGAGCTCCCGTGCGGTTATGTTCTCCCGGAACTTCTCCGGAATAGACTTGCTCTTGTCCACGGCCTGCACTTTTCCGCCCTTCACGATCTCGAAGTTCAAGGCGACTCGGGTCCTGTCGATTCGGCCATTCTCGTTCGCCCTCTCCCAGCCTCTCTCGGTCCAGCGACGCTGGTGCTCGTTGCTCTGGGCCGTCGTGAATCCCTTCTTCGCCTGGAAGTGTACCACCTGTTTCTGTGTTTCCATTTTGCCTAGTTTTTAGCGTTTCTTCATTCCCTTTTCTCTAGTGCCCAGCTTGCTGCTTGTTGGCACTTGGCAACTTGACCGCAGGTCAGGTTGGTATTAAGTTACCAACTTCCCTCTAATCCTGGCAAACGGGCAAGCCCGCTGCCAAAGAGTGAGTTGTCTTTCCGGGGGTTCGCCGGGAAGACGGGACTTCCCCGGAAAGGCCGTTTTCCGGCCCGA
>JAEEGI010009282.1_pt1 | contig 21582 bp, 18 predicted proteins | sample 8958751 | NCBI WGS metagenome assembly JAEEGI01 (sample SAMN16246545, study PRJNA631951) | gut metagenome | biome: gut microbiome; feature: rumen; material: KS-attached | host: Bos | place: Iran: Karaj | collected 2018-10 | reverse complement strand
CGATGGCGGCTTCCTGGCGGTCGTCAACCAGAGCGGGCATGTGATCCTCTCCCCCGAGGAGGAGGGCGTCTTCCAAGTGCAGAACAGCGCCAGGGCTTCAGACCTGCGGGAATCGGAGAACGGCGAGCTGGCCGCCCTGGTGTCCGACGCCCTCCGGGGCAACACCGATGTGCGCCGCTTGACGATAGACGGGCAGAACTGCTATGCCGTGGGCGCTCCCATGGAGACCGTGGGCTGGACCCTGATCGCCGTTTTCAGCGAGGAAGCGGCCTCTCAGCCGACCCGTATGCTGCGGGAGAGCTATGTGGAGATCGAGGGGGAGGCCACGGACCTCTACCGGGACAAGAGCGCCGCCGCCAAGCAGACGATCATCCTGATCCTCCTCTGCCTGATGGCCGTTTTCTGCACCGCCGCCCTCATCCTGAGCAAGCGCATCGTCCGGCCCCTGAACGACATCACCCGGCGCATCTCGGAACTGCGGGAGGGGGACCTGGAATTCCGGATGGACAACGCCTACCGCACCGGGGACGAGATCGAAGTGCTGGCTGAATCCTTTGCCGCCATCTCCCACAAGACGATGCAGTATGTGGACCAGGTGCGTGAGGTGACCGCCGAGAAGGAGCGCATCGGCACGGAGCTGTCCCTTGCCACCCGCATCCAGGCGGATATGCTGCCCAACAGCTATCCCGCATTTCCGGATCGGAAGGATTTCGATATCTACGGCGTCATGGATCCGGCCAAGGAGGTGGGCGGGGATTTCTATGATTTCTTCCTGATCGACGATGACCACCTGTGCATGGTCATCGCGGATGTGTCCGGCAAGGGCGTCCCCGCCGCGCTGTTTATGATGGCCTCCCGCATCATCCTGGCCAACAATGCCAAGAGCGGAAAATCCCCCGCCCAGATCCTCACCGACACCAACGCCGCCATCTGCTCCAAAAACCGGGAAGAGATGTTCGTCACCGTCTGGCTGGGCATCCTGGAGCTATCCACCGGCGTCCTCACGGCGGCCAACGCGGGCCATGAGTATCCCGTGCTGAAGCCCCCCTCCGGGGAGTTTGCGCTGTATAAGGATAAGCACGGCTTTGTCATCGGCGGCATGGAGGGCGTGAAGTATCGGGAATACACCCTCACCCTGGAGCCCGGCGCCAAGCTCTTCCTGTATACCGACGGGGTGCCCGAGGCCACGGACGATATGGATTCCCTGTTCGGCACGGAGCGGATGCTGGCTGCTCTGAACGCCGATCCCGGCGCTTCCCCGGAGGGCGTTCTGAAAAATATCCGCCGGGCTGTAGACGACTTCGTGGGGGAAGCCGAGCAGTTCGACGATCTCACCATGCTCTGCCTCCATTACATGGGGCCGGAAACAGATAAGTCCCCGGAACGCCGGGAGTGATCCATAAACATCAAACTCCGGTGCGCAGTTCACGCACCGGAGTTTTCGACTGATTTGCCGCCTGGCGGGCCCGGTCCCGTCTGACGCGATCCCGGCCTGCCGCCCGGTCCTGGGTCTCGTATTACAGGCCGAAGCGCTCTTGGTTGTACCTGTCGATCTCGTCGATGATGATGGGCTCCACGTGGGGGTAGATGGTGCCGGGGCCGCCGTAGGTGTGGCCGGGGATGAAGTTGCCCAGCTCCCCGTATTCCTTCAGGCAGCGGCGCACCTCGGTGCGGATCTCTTCCTCGGAGGCGTCCCCCCGGTCGATGATGGAGTCGATGCCGCCCATAAGGGCCATGCGTCCACGTAGCTGCCTGGAGATCTTCACGATGTCGTTGGTGGGCAGCACGCCCTGCCACACGTCGATGCCGATGTCCGCCATGTCCTCTGCGATGGGCTCGCAGTAGGAGTCGGCGTGGTGGATCACCAGCACGTTGTTGGCATGGAGATAATCATAGAGCTTCTTATAGGGGGCCTTGAAGAACTCCCGCCAGGTGTCGGGCTGCATGAAGAGACTGGTCTTGCTGCCCCAGTCGTCATGGGAGAGAATGGCGTCGGGATGGAGGTTCTCCACGATGAGCTTCATGTATTCCAGGCGGTACTGGCATACGACGTCGATCAGCTCATGCATCTCGTCGGGGTACATCAGCAGGTTGCAGAGAGTGTCCTCGAAGGTCATCAGCATGTGGAGCTGCTCAAAGATGCCGGTGCCCATAACGGTCACGCTCAGATAGCTGTCCCGGTCGATGGCGGCCAGGTTGGCTTTCGCGGTTTCCCAGCCCTGGGAGCATTTGCCCCGAAGATCGGGGACCCTGACGTATTTCCGCCACTCCTCGATGTTCTGAATGACCTGGTTTTCGGCCGTGACGATGGGAATGGCTGCGGGGGCGTCCTCGGGGAAGGAGATGTGGGTGCCCCAGGCGTCGATGGATTCCGTGCCGCGGATGCGGTTGCCGCGGATGAGCTGGAAGCAGGGATCTCCGCCGATGGGCCGGAAGGCGGTGTAGCAGCTGGGGAGCCGGTCCGGATGTCCGCCCTTCCGGACGGTCTCAAGGAAATTCGCTTTCGGGCTGAGCATGCGCGCGTCCTCCTCTCGATGATGCCGAATTTTCCTGCTTGCATTGTAACAGCTGCCCTTCCGGCCCGTCAAAGTCGGAAAAAGACTGTCAGATATTCCAAAATGGAATGACAAGTCCGGCTTTGCCTGCTATAATTCGAATAACAGACCGAAAAGGAGAGCCCGGCATGAAGGATATCGACCTCTACAGCCTCCAGATGGCGGACATCGCTCTGTTCCTCAATGTGGCGCGCTACGGCAGCTTTACCAAGGCGGGGGAGAAGATGTTCGTGAGCCAGTCCTGGGTCAGCAAGCGCATCGCCCAGATGGAGAAGGAGCTGGAGCTGATCCTCTTCATCCGCAGCAGGCGGGAGGTGATCCTCACCCCGGCCGGCCGCATCCTGGAGCAGCGCTTCCAGAGCGTTCTGGATGGGGTGCTGGATGCCGTCCAGGCCGCCCACGCCGCCCAGGCCGGGACCTCCGGCGCGCTGCGCATCGGCTTTCTGGAATGGGGGGACGTCTCCTTTTTTCGGAAGATCCGGCAGTTTGCCCGGGAGCATCCCCAATACGCCGTGGAGACCTATCGCCGCAGCTTTGCCAGGCTCCAGGAGGATGTGGCCGTCGGCCGTGTGGACCTGATCTTCACCACCTCCTATGACTGCGACCGCTTTTCCCCGGAGGAGTTCTGCATGCGCAATGTCCGCCGGGTCCCCGTGGTGGTCTACATGAGCCGGGAGGATCCCCTCGCCTCCCTGGAGGAGATCGAAATGTCCCAGCTGCGGGGCCGGCCCATGTTGATGGTGGACCAGGAATCCTCCACGGGCTACGGAGCCTTTGTGACGGAGCTGTTCAGCCGCAGCGGCATCAAGCCCCGGGTGGGGCAGTACGCCCACGACGGCGGGGAGCACATCGGCAGCCTTCTCATCGGCAAGGGCATGCTCGTGGCGACCCGGTCCTTCCTGGAGAATATCTATACGGAGGAGATCGCCCGGGTGCCCATCCGCGGGGAGTACGCCTACATCACCGCCGTCTGGCGCCGGCGGAATACGAACCCCCTCCTGGAGCAGTTCCTTTCCCTGCTTTCCGAAGGAGATCCGGTAGAAGGAGACACGAGACCATGACCTTCAGTTCTCTTACGTTCCTCTTTCTGTTCTTTCCGGTCACATTTCTGCTCTATGCTCTGATCCGCAATCCCACGGCCCGGAATATCCTGCTGGCGGCGGCCAGCCTGGTGTTTTATGCCTTCGGAGAACCGGCGGCGGTGATCATCATGCTGATCTCCATCCTGCTGAACTATCTTTTCGGTATCGGGGCGTCCGGCACGAAATGGGATAAGGCGGCGGTGCTGCTCGCGGCGCTTCTGAACATCGGCCTGTTGGCGGCGTACAAATATACCGGGTTTCTGGTGGAGATCTGGAACGGCGTCACCCGGATGAGCGTCCCCGTGCCCCGGATCCGGCTGCCCATCGGCATCTCCTTCTTCACCTTCCAGGGGCTCAGCTATGTCATCGACGTTTACAGAGACAAGAAAAATGTGCAGCGGAACCTGTTTTCCGTGCTGCTGTATATCTCCTTCTTCCCTCAGCTCATCGCAGGGCCCATCGTGCGTTATTCCGACGTTGCCGCTCAGATCCGCCGGCGGGAATTCAGCCTGGAGCGCATCGGGCGCGGCGTCTGCCGCTTTCTCTTCGGCCTGGCGAAAAAAACGCTGATTGCCAATCAGATGGGGCTGATTGCGGACCGGGCCTTTTCCCTGGCGCCGGGGCAGCTTTCCACCGGCGCGGCCTGGCTGGGCGCGGTCTGCTACACCCTGCAGATCTTCTTCGATTTCTGCGGCTACAGCGACATGGCCATCGGCCTTGGCTGCATCTTCGGCTTTGACTTCAAGGAGAATTTCAACTATCCTCTCGTCGCCGGAAGCATCCAGGATTTCTGGCGCAGGTGGCATATCTCCCTGTCCGCCTGGTTCCGGGAATATGTCTACATCCCCCTGGGCGGCAACCGCCGGGGGAAGGCCCGGACGATGCTCAACAAATGGATCGTCTTTTTCCTCACCGGCCTGTGGCATGGGGCCAGCTTCACCTTCATCCTCTGGGGATTGTGGCACGGCCTCTGGCAGATGCTGGAGACCTATCAGATCGTGCCCACGAAGAAAAAGTGGTTCCGGCCCCTGGGGCATGTCTATACGCTGCTGGTGGTGGTGCTGGGCTTTGTGCTGTTCCGGGCGGATACCCTCTCCCAGGGCTTCGGGGTGCTGGGCGCCATGTTTTCTCCCTCGGTGGGCGACCCCGCCGCCTGCGCCTCCTTCTTCGCCCTGTTTTCTCCTGCGGCGATCCTGTCCTTCCTTTTCGCGCTGCTGCTTTCCACCCCGGTGTTCCGCCTGCTGCGGCAAAAGGCGGAGAAAGCGGGGTGCGCAGAGGTCTATAACTATGCCTCCTGCGCCGGGTCGCTTTTGCTTTTCGCCCTGTCGGCCCTCTCCCTGGTGTCCGGCAGCTATAACCCGTTCATCTATTTCCGCTTTTGAAAGGGGGTCGGGACAAGATGAAAAAAGGCTTCCGGATCGGTTATATCCTCCTGTTTTTCGCACTTCTCTGCCTTCCGCTGCTGCTGATGCCCTTCTTTAAAAACGACGCGAGCCTGGAAAAGCGGTCGCTGGCGAGGTTTCCCTCCTATCTGTCCGAGGGTGAGCTGAATCTCGGGTTTTCCGACCAGTTTGAAAGCTGGCTCAGCGACCATCTGCCTCTTCGATCGCAGCTGCTTACCGTCTCCGGCGCCCTCCGGGGGGAGCTGCTGCAGGAACAGACCTCGAATGTGATCGCGGGAAAAGAGGGATGGCTGTTCTACGCCAGCGAGGCTGAAGACTATATGGACGTAAACGCCATGTCCGACGCCCGGCTCCGGGCCCTGGCGGTGACCCTTTCGCTGCTGCAGGAACAGACCGAGGGCACCGGCGGCCACTTTACTTTTGTGCCCGTGCCCAACAAATCCTCCGTCTACGGGGAGTATATGCCCGCACGCTACCGGCGCGCGCAGGAGAACAATCTGAAACGGCTGCAGGCCCTGCTTCCGGAATACGGCGTGCATTTCACCGATATGCTGGCGGTCCTCACCGAAGCCAGGGAGGCGGGCGTCTATCATCGGCGGGATTCCCACTGGAATTACCGGGGCGCCCTGCTGGGTGCATCTGCGATCCTGGACAGTCTCGGCCGGAGTCACGGGGACTGGTCCGGCCTGCCGTTTTCCGTGGAAAAGAACTGGCGCGGCGACCTGGACAAGCTGCTGCTGCCGGCGGGCGGCGTGATGGACGAGCAGATCGTTTACGAGGCTTCCCACGCCGCGTTCACCTTCCGGCAGCCCCGGGGCGTGGAGGATCCCCAGGCGCAGCTGGAGAGCTTTATGAGCGACCGGGAGGAACGGGATATGCTCTTCGTGACGGAGAACGGAGAAAAGCGGGACGGCAGCAATCTGTTCATGGCGCGGGATTCCTTTGGCCGAGCGTTGCTTCCCTGGATGATCGACAGCTATGAGACCGCCACCTTCCGCCGGACGGGAGCGCCGGATCTGCGTTTTCTACCCGGAGAGACCGACGTGGTTTTTGAAATCGCGGAGCGGAACCTGGAAAGCATCCTTCAAAAGGCGCCGATGCTCTACGCCCCGGTACGGGAGGGGATCGAAGCGGAGGGCCTGCCTGCAGGCGAGCTTCTTCGGACAGCGGCGGACCTGTCCGACGATCGGCAGATCTGCGGCGTGTTCCCGGCGGACACCCTGCCGGGAGACGGGAGAGTATATCTGCTGCTGGAGCGGGAGGGAGAGACGGTCTGCCTTGAGGCGTTCCCGATCTGTGAGAAAAGCCTGTTCCCGGAGGGCGAAAGCGGCTTTTCGGCCTATCTTTCCCCCGAACTGGAGCTTTCCGGGCGTTACCGCATGACCGTCGTTGCAGGAGGCACGGTCTATCCCTGCGAACCGGTGGATTTTTAGCTGCGATCCATCGCCCGGGATGCCCGCACAGACCGAAAAGCCGACCGGTCCGATCCGTGCTGGTTTCTTTTGCATCACAGGCCGCCCTCTGTCCGTGCCTCGCCGGCATCCGCCCCGGAATCCTTGAAAAGTACCTATTGCATGTTGCATGCAATAGGTATAAAACAACAATGTTGTAAAAGGCTGCATCCCGTTTCCCGGTACAGATTGACAAAAGGGGAATGCTGTGCACGATCCGAAAGGCATGTACGCACCATATTTGATCGCTGAGATTGCCCGCCCCACCGAAGGCATCCGCCTTCGGTGGGGCGGGTTGCGCTTTGATTGCATTAAAGACAACCCCCGGCTATGCCTGGGGAAAAGAAGAGCTTATAGCGAGGGGCAAAGTCGACAAGAAATAAGCTCCCTGTTAGAGTAGGAGTGGTTTGCCGACCACACAACTACAAATAGCAGGGAGGTCCTATCGTGAAAGATAAAGACAGGTGAGTATACCGCCGAAATACAGCGTCTCACAAATCATGGGATATTTGAAAGGCAAGAGCAGCCTGATGATTTTCGACCGGCATGCAAATCTGAAGTACAAGTATGGAAACAGGCATTTTGTGCGAGAGGATACTTTGTCGATACAGTAGGGCGAAACAAAAAGCAGATACAAGAATACATCAGGAACCAATTGAAGGAAGATGAACTGGCAGATCAGATGAGTCTCAAGGAGTACGTGGACCCGTTTACGGGTCGCGAGAACAAGAAGGCATAAAGAAAGCCCCTTGAGGGGCAGCCGGAAAAAGGAATGCGGTCGGCAAACCTTTTCGGTGCCCCTTTAGGGGCTCTTGTCTGAAAAATGCCCTTATAGGGCTTAATCAAGCCTCCGGCTTAGCCGGAGGTTTTGACTGTAAAAGAAAACCACCGGCCCGGCCGGTGGTTATGATTCCTTTTTCCATGATGTGTGTTTCCGCAATCAGGAAAGATCCTTCAGCATAGCATCTGCCAGAGCGGCCCGGTCCTTGATCTCCAGGTAGCAGAATCTGCCTTTAGGGTCGGGTCGCAGGAAGGTCTGGCCGGGCTTGTCCGTCACGTTCACCTCGGCGGTGCAGCGGATGAACTCATAAAGCTCCGGGTGGAGCAGGGCTTCCACGGCGTTGGCGTCGTACATGGCCACATAGCCCTCACCGGCGGCGGCGTCCAGATAGCCCCGGAAGATCTGGGCCAGCATATCCCCAAACTCGCTGCCCTTGCCCCGCTGCAGAATATCGGCCTGGGCCAGCTTGGCGTCCCGGCCCAGATGCATGGGAGCAAAGACGATCTCCGCGCCGGAGCGGACCACCGCATCCAGGGCCTCCGGGTCGCAGTAGGCGTTGAACTCCGCATATTCGGTGATGTTGCCCGTCCCGTCCGCCGAGGCGATCATCGCATAGATGCGCGCAAAGGACTTGGCGGCGTCGGGGTGGCGGGCCAGCAGGGTGGCGATGTTGGTAAGGGGACCCAGAGTGATCAGCGTGACCGGTTCTGCGGCAGCCTTAAGGACCCCATACATCGCTTCGATCCCATCCTCGGGATCCAGCTTGTAGTCATGGGGAGGGATCACATAGTCGCCGATGCCGCTGGCGCCATGGACGCTGGCAGCATCCGTCGCCTCCCGGGACAGAGGACTGGCGCTGCCCCGCACCACCGGGATGTCTCCCCCGTACTTCTTCGTCAGAAACAGGGCGTTGGCGGTGGTATATCGGATGCTGACGTTGCCCGCCACGGAACAAACCAGCCGGATATCCAGCCGCGGACTGCCAAAGGCCATTTTCAGGGCCAGAGCATCGTCCACGCCGGGATCTGTGTCAATGATAAGGGGGATCTTCTTTTCCATTCGACACGCCTCCTTTTGAAAACTTCAACAGACTATACGCCCGCTCCGTATTCCCGCTTTTTTACGATCATCAAGAGGGACAGACCTCCGACAAATATCCGCAGCCTGGAGAGAAAACGGAGTACGTCATAATCCAGATTCAGCACGAGCCTGACCGACCTGGTTGCCAGGCTCTTTCCGCCGTATTTCCAGGTCCCCAGATTCTGCGTTTTGTTTTTCGTGAGTATGCGCAGCAGGATCAGACTAAGGTAGAAATACGATTCGGACTGCTTGACAAAACCGGCGTCCGCGACTGTCTTCTGCAGCGTTTTCCGGTTGTATCGCCGGAAGTGCTTCAGCTCCGTATCGTGAAGGGAGAACAGCTTCATAAAGGCCGGGACCGTAATGAGGATCGTGCCTCCGGGCTTCAGCTTTTCGCCGATCTGCCTCAGGAATGAAGCGTCGTCCTCCACGTGCTCCAGCACGTCCATCATCAGGATCAGATCAAAGGAGCCGTCGGGGATGCCGCCGATGTCGTTGGTCCAGGAACAGGCCCCCTCCGAATACGGCTTTTCCAGATTGACGTCATACCCCAGGACGGACCGGACCCTTGCGTCGCCATGCAGCAGCACCCGGTCAAAGAAACCGTCGCCGCAGCCCACGTCCAGAACGCGTTCCACGCCTTCGATCCGTGTGATCTCTTTTAAAATGCATCTGGCGCGGGATAATTCCCAGGGGTGCTTGTTGGAATTACCCGATACTTCTCTCAAATCCATACAACAGCCTCGGCGTTACGGTCAGTTTATTTTCTTCGCCCCGTGGATGTTCGTGCGCTTTATAATGTAATGGGGCCTGCGCTTGGTTTCCACATAGGCTTTGCCCAAATACGCTCCCAGGATCCCGATGGAAAACAGCTGGCAGCCTCCGAGAAAAATGATCACGCTGATCAAAGACGCCCATCCGTCTACCGGGTCGCCGAACAGGATCCTGCGGACGACGATCAGCACCAGAAAAACGAAGGCAACTACGGTGAGGATCAGACCAAATGCGGAAGCGATCATCAGCGGCGCCTGAGAGAAATTCACGATCCCCTCAACGGCGTACCGGAAGAGCCGGAAAAAGCTCCATTTGCTTTTCCCTTCCACCCGCTCCACATTCTCGTAGGACAGCCAGCAGGTGTCGAAGCCGACCCAGCTGAAAAGACCCTTGGAAAAACGGTTGGCTTCGGTCATGGAGAGGACCGCGTTTACCATGCTCCTGTTCATCATGCGGAAGTCCCTGGCTCCGTTCACGATCCGGGTGTCGGCCAGGCGGTTGTTGATACGATAAAACGCATTGGCAAACAGGCTGCGGAGTACCGGTTCTCCTTTCCTCGTGGCGCGATACGCGGCAACGCAGTCGTATTGCCCTTCCCGCAGGATCGAGTACATCTCCGCAAGCAGCTCCGGCGGATCCTGCAGATCCGCATCCAGGACCGCAACATAGCTGCCGATGGCATTGGAAAGCCCCGCATACAGCGCGCTTTCTTTGCCGAAATTCCTGGAAAAGGAAATCAGCTTCAGATGCTCGTCCTCCTGCGCCAGCGTCTCCATCAGCGGATATGTGCCGTCCGTGCTGCCGTCGTCGACCAACACGATCTCATAGCCGCATCCGATCCCTCGGAGCACGTCATTCAGCTTTTCATACAGGTGCGGGATCGACCCTTCCTCATTGAAGCAGGGCACAACGACAGAAAGCAGGTCTCCCTGCTGTTCACAGCTTTGACCGTCAGGCGTATGGTTGTAATCTTCCATCTGTGAATTCCCCAAAACACGCAACTAGCCCCTCCGCAGCCTGTTTCCGCTACGGTTTCCCAAGAAAAGCAACTGTCGAGACGCTGAATAAGATTATCATACTTTTCAGAAAAGCACAACAGATTGAAAAAGAAATCAAAAGCCGCTTTGGAACAGGAAACCTTCGACCCGGCTTGACAGGGCCACCGGGGCAGAATATGATAAAGACAGGCAAACTAAACAACGAAAGGACGGAAAGACTATGGCAGAAAAGAATGCGGAAAAGAATGAGTTTCTCTTCGACCTGAAGACCCCCGAGACCACCTGGAAGGGCGGCATTGCCCACAGCTATTTCCCCAATGGGGAAGTGTCCTCCGATGTGGGCACCGTGACCGACGCGGAGGGAGAACACGGCCTCTACTGGTGCCTGGATTCCCTCATGCACAAGAACCCCGCCGGGCCGACCATGGAAAAGACCCCCATGCCCCATTTCCACTGGCATGGCTACGAGACCTTCTTCGTGGACAGCGGCAGCCTCTATCTCTACATCGACGGCATGAAGGCCAAGGCCAAAAAGGGCGACATCATCCAGCTGCAGGCGGGCCAGTCCCAGGGGATGCTCTTCCTGGAGGATGTGAAGTGGCGCGGCACATATCATGACTTTGCCACCTATTCCGAATCCGGCGACGTGAACCGGGTGAAACGTTACATGCCCGAGCTGGCGGACGATCCGGAGCTGAATGCCCTGGCCCCCAACGGTTTTATGGACAGTAACCCCATGGAGCCCTTCTTGTGCAAGGAGGTGCCCGCCTCCAAGTGCCCCGCCATCAAGAACCTGAAGCGGCCCCATGCCTCCTACGAGTTCCCCGGTGTCAGCTTCAAGATCGTGGTGGAGCGCTGGGAGAACGGCGGCGTGAAGGAACTGGACTGCGCGGTCATGGAGCCGGGCTTCACCGCCAAGTGGGTGAAGTATCCCCCCATTCGCGAGCTGTTCTATCTCCGTAAGGGCAAGGTGAAGTTCACCATCTGCGGCAAGAGCTTCATCGCCGACGATGAGTGTGTTATCAACGCTCCCCGCTTCGCCCCCCGCAGCATCGAAGTCCTGGAGCCCTCGGAGATGTATGATCTGGGCGGCCAGCCCTACTGGTCCCTGTTCCTGCAGAACTACGAATCCATCAAGCATTACGATCCCAAGCGCCTCACTCCCGAAACCGTGGACGCTCTCAAGAAGAAGTTCCATATTCAGATCGAGAGCATCGGCATGAAGAGAAAGAGAAAGTAATATAGAATCCGGAGGCCCCCGATTCATTTTGAATCGGGGGCCTCCCTGTATCATCGGGCTGTCGGATCCTGCCCGGCGGCAAGCTTTTTGGCCATCTTGTCCTCATACATCCGCGCGTCCGCTTCGGCCAGCAGCGCTTCCAGATCATAGCCTTCCTCGCCGTAGGCCATGCCGCAGGCGATGACGCAGCGGACTCCGTCGTCCGGCCGGTTCAGCTCTGCCAGGCCCGCTTCCCAGTCCGCGCGGAGCTGCAGGGCTTCCTCCCGGTTCAGGTGCATGGCCACCACGATAAACTCGTCGCCCCCCACCCGGAAGGGCATGACGTTCCGCGCCTCGATCCGGCGGAGACTCTCCGCCGCTTTGTATATGAGCTTGTCTCCCGCCTCGTGGCCGAAATGGTCATTCATATATTTCAGGTTGTTCACGTCCATGTTGAACACCGCCAGGGATTTCTGAGCCCGGAAGAGGCCCTGCTTCATGGACATGAATTTGCCCTTGTTGTAAAGGCCGGTCAGCCCATCGTGTTCCTTCTCGTGCTTGAGGGCTTTGGAATAGCTGCCCATATCCCGGAACAGCTCCATATAGTCGCTGCTGTCCACCAGATGATGGAGCTGGAGCGTACGGCCTTCTTTGCTCACTGTGGAGGAGACCACCAGGTAGCTCTGCCCGCTGTCCTTGTGCAGCAGGTCCCAGCGCTCGCCCCTCTGTCCTTCCCGGGGCGGGGGACAGGCGGCCTCCCAGTTGGTGGCGCCCTGACGGATCAGCCGGGCGCGGCCATCCTCAAAGACCACTCTTCCTTCCCCGTCGGTGATGAGGATCCCGCCTACATCCTCCAGAAAAAACTTGAGGATGAGCTCGCTGTTCTCCAAATCCATATTGCCGTTCCTCCCCTTGTTCGGCGGTCTGATTCATTTTACTATGTTTTCCCCCACCGGTCAACGCAGAAAAGAGCAGGGCGGTTCATGCGTCCTCCGGGGACCAGGAGGGCTGGAGCTCGTCGATTTGGAGATAACCGTCCGTCTTTGCCACGACCTGATACTGATCCTCATAGACGATCTCCCCGGGGAAGTTGGTATACACCAGGTAATAGGGATGGTGATACCGTTCCAGCAGCCAGAGAGCGGGGCGGATCATCTTCATCATCTCCTGGGAGTTTTCGGTCTTGAACCAGCAGACCACGCTTTCCCGGTTCTTGCACTGCGGCGGCCAGGGTAGGTTTTCCGCAAACCAGCCGTCGATCTCCCGGAACAGATCCGCATCCTCGGCGTCCATCACATCCTGCTGGACGAGACCCCAGCACATGCTGAAAACGCCCTTGGCGTACATGGTGTTTTTCGCCAGCTCCTTGCCCTGAATACGGACATATTTGAATTGCAGTTGGCTCATGTCATTTCCTCCGTCATTGGCGTTAAAAAGATTCTACTCTGTTTTTCGCCTCCGGTCAATGCAATCCTGTTCTGCGGTTAAACAAGACCGCCTTTGCGGCCTGATTTCCGTCCTGCGCCGCCGGCGCATCCCCGTCTCGCCTGATGAAAACCCTTCCCCGCAGATCCTTGCCCGGGTTTGATCGGCGAGCAGCATAAAGGGGCTGCCGAAGCAGCCCCTGCAATGTTCCGATCATTTCCGCCCCCATACCAGGAACAGCGGCGCGTCGGGGAGATCCCGCTCCTGCAGGATGCGCGCCCCGACCATTTCATCCACCCCACAGTCCGCAAATCCGGCCGAGCGCAGCAGCTCCAGATCCCATGCCGGCCGCTCATGGCGGCTGGCAGGCATGGACAGGGTGATCCTTGCATTTTCCGCCGAAAGGGCGGGGGTGATGCCGATATGCCCGTATACTCCCTCCTTGGAAATGTAAGAGGCCTTCTGATTCTCGTTCCGCACATTCCGGGCGTAGTCCGCGTCAAAGTTCAGCAGCATGCCCCCCGGCTTCAGCAGCCGGTACCATTCCCGGTAGGCCTTCTCCGGATCGGGCAGGGTCCAGGTTAGATTCCGGGTCACCAGGACGTCGAAGCGTTCGGAGGGAAATTCTGTCTCCTGGGCGTCCATCCGGCAAAAGCCGATGGGGAGGCCCAGCGCTTCGGCGTTCTCCTCTGCCTCCGCCAGCATGGCAGGAGTGAGGTCGATGCCCGTGAGAGCGTGGCCCTTTTGGGCCAGGAGGATGGCAAAATAGCCTGTGCCGGTGCCCACGTCCAGGATCTCCAGGGGGCGCCCCTCCGGCAGACGCCGTTCCATTTCCGCCACCCAGCGGCCGCTGATGGGGTCCCGCAGCTCGTTGAGCCGCACGGTGTTGAAATCCGGGGCCCGCTGTGTCCAGTATTCCTCCACGCTTCTTTCCAGTTCGTCCATCACTTGACCTCCAAAACAGAATCCAGCAGCCGTTTCGTATATTCCTCCCGAGGCGTGTCGATCACCCGGCGCACCGGACCTTCCTCCACCAGAGCCCCCTGATACAGCACCATGACCCGACTGCACAGACAACTGACCACCGACAGATCGTGGGAGACCAGCAGCGCGGCGATCTGCTTTTCCCGGCAGATATCCGCCAGCAGCTGCAGCACCTGGGCCTGGGTGGAGACGTCCAGCGCGCTGGTGATCTCGTCGCAGAGAAGGATCCGGGGAGAAGCAGCCACCGCCCGGGCGATGGCAAAACGCTGGCATTGGCCGCCGCTGAGCTCCCTGGGATAGCGCTCCGCCAGCTCCGGGCTGAGGCCCACCAGGGCGCAAAGCTCCTCCATGTCCGGCTCCATGCCGCAGAGGCTTTTGACCGCCTCCCGGATGGATGCGGAGATCTTCCGCCGGGGCTGGAAGGAGCCCGCCGCATCCTGGAAGATCATCTGGATCGTCCGGTACTGCGCCCTGGTCCGCTTGGGAGGAAGGGGCAGGCCCTCCAGCAGCAAATCCCCTTTGTCCGGTTTCTCCAATCCGCTGAGGAGGCGCAGGAGCGTACTTTTCCCGCTGCCGCTTTCCCCCACGACGCCCAGGATCTCTCCCTGGTCCAGGGTGAAGCTCACGTCCCGCAGAGCCTCCGTGCGAATGCCCTTTCGGGTATAACTCTTGGAAATATCCCGTCCTTCCAGCAGGCTCATTCCGCACCTCCCTCTGCGCAGCAGGTGGTAAAGTGTCCCGGCGCGGCCTCCCGCAGGGCGTAGCGGGCGCTGCGGCAGCCTTCCGAGGCCCGGGGGCAGCGGGGAGCAAAGGCACAGCCCGTCTCCGCCGGCCCATCCAGGGGCGGCTGTCCCGGCAGGGGAATGGGCATCTTTCCCTCCAGGGAGGGGATGGCAGCCAGGAGGCTCCGGGTGTAGGGGTGCCGAGGCGCGTTGGCCACGGTCTTCGCGGGACCCAGCTCCGCCAGCCTTCCGGCGTACATGACGGCGATCCGGTCCCCCAGAAACTCCGCCAGGGCCAGATTGTGGGTGACGATGATCTGCGTGATGCCGCTCACCTCCCGCAGGCGCAGGAGCTCCTTCGCCACCTGGAGCTGCACCGTGGCGTCCAGGGCGCTGGTGGGTTCATCCGCCAGCAGCAGCTCCTGACCCAGCAGCAGGGTCAGCGCCAGGGCGATGCGCTGATTCATGCCGCCGCTCATCTCGTAGGGGCAGGAAGCCAGGATGCGCCTGGGGTCGTCCAGGCGAAGCTTCTCCAGAGCCTCCGCCGCCTGGGCTTCAAAGGACGAAGCGTCGTACATGCCCCGGCTGCGCAGGGTCTCGATGAACTGCCTGCGGTAGCTGCGGATGGGGTTGAAGGCGCCGCCGGGATCCTGGAATACCATGCCGATCCGCGCGGCGCAGGTTTTCCTCCGCTCCTTGTCCGGCAGGCTCCCCAGATCCCTTCCCTCCAGGACCACCGTCCCGGAAAGTATGCGCAGCCCCGGCTCCATGCCCGGAATGGCTTTCAGCAGGGTGCTTTTGCCGCAGCCGCTTTCCCCCACCACGCAGAGGATCTCCCCTCTGGACAGAGTGAGGGAGACGTCCGCCACCGTAGGAACAGGGCCGTAACCGGCGCTGAGACCGCGGATCGCAAGAAAGCTGTCTTCTCTCATTTCGCGGCCTCCACATCCAGCACGTCCCGGACGCAGTCGCCCAGATAGTTGAAGACCATCACCGTGAGGATGGTGGCCGCAGCGGGGGCCAGCACCGCCCAGGGGGCCAGCTGGATATAAGCCCGGGAGGCGGAGATCATACTGCCCCATTCCGCTTGCGGCTCCGTGACACCGATGCCGAGGAAGCTCAGCCCGGCAATTCCGATCATCATGGTGCCGATCTGGGTGGAGGCGTTCACCACCAGGGGGCCCAGCATGTTGGGCAGCAGGGTCTTCACGAGAACAGACAGCGCGCCCGCCCCGGTGAGACGGGCGGCGGAGACGTAGGCCTCCTCCTTCAGGGCCAGCACCTGGGCCCGGGCCAGCCGGGCATAGAGGGTCCAGCCGGTGATGCCCATAGCCAGCATGGCATTGAACATGCCGCCTCCCAGAATGCCCGCCACGGCGATAGCCAGCACCATCTGCGGGAAGGCCAGGAACACGTCCGCCAGGCGCATGACCAGAACGTCCGCCGCGCCGCCGAACCAGCCGGCCAGCATCCCCAGTACGGTGCCGAAGACAAAGGTGACCGCTACCAGGACAACGGCGGAGAAAATGCTGGTCCGCGCCCCCATGAGCACCCGGGAGCATATACAGCGGCCGTAGCGGTCCGCGCCGAAGGGAAACTCCCGGCCGGGGGCCTCGTTGATGTGCAGCGCGCTGGTGGCGTTGGGATCGTTGGGGGTCAGCAGCGGCGCGAAGATCGCCAGCAGCACCATGAGTCCCGCCAGGACCAGAAAGACGGTCAGCCGGGTCCGGTTTCGGCGTCTCACGGCAGTTTTTTCCTTCATTCCGCCTACCTCATTCCTGCCGCACCCGGGGGTCGATCCAGTGGTAGGCGATATCCGTCAGCAGATTGACCAGCACATAGACGGCGGCGGAAAACAGCACGAAGCCCTGGATCACGGGGTAGTCCCGGTTGGTGATGGCGTCCATGGCCAGCTTCCCCAGCCCGGGCCAGCGGAAGATGGTCTCGATGACCACGCTGCCCCCGAACAGCGTGCCGATGGAGAGCCCTACGATGGTGAGAATGGGGATGGATGCGTTGTGCAGCACGTTCCGGAACAGGATGATCCGCTCCTTCACTCCCCGGGTGCGGGCCCCGCTCACATAGCTCTTCCCCAGCTGCTCCAGGATCTCCGCCCGGAACTGACGCAGGAAGCGCCCGATCATGGGGATGGAGAGGGCCAGAGCCGGGAGCAGCAGGCCTTTCAGGCTCTTGTCCGCCACCACCGGGAGCAGCCGGGCGCGGACGCAGAGAAAGTACATCAGCAGCACAGAAATGAGAAAGTTGGGCAGGGAGTTTGCCACAAAGCTGAAAAAGCGCAGGATATAATCCGGGAGGGAATCCTTTTTCAGGGCCGTGAGCAGCGCCAGAGGCAGAGAGACCAGGAGAGCGAAGGCAAGGCTTCCCAGGGCCAGCAGGGCGGTGTATCCCATGGCTTTCCCCAGCTTTCCGGCCACGCTGGTCCCATCCTTGTAGGAGCTGCCCAGGTCGCCCCGGAGGACTTTCCCGGCCCAGTCGCCGTACTGTACAAGGAAAGGCCGGTCCAGGCCCATCTCGGCTCTGGTCCTGTCCAGCACCTCCTGGGACACGGCGATCCCCTGGGCGTTCAGCTTCTTCACCGCCGCATCCCCGGGGGCGAGGTACATGAGCAGAAACGTGAGAAAGCTGACGGCGATCAGGATGCCCGCCAGGTGCAGCAGCCGTTTTGCGATGTATTTCAGCATAGTTTCACCACCGGAATATGCAGTCATGAGACGGGACATGCAGTCCCGTCTCATAGTTACCGAAAACTCCTCTCGCGCAGCGGACTTCGTCGGAGCAAGCTCCATATCATTCGCTTCGGCCCAGCGGGCCGAAGCTCATTCATTTCGTTGCTCCTCCTCTTCAAAATGGAAGCGTTGCTTCCATTTTGAGAAGGACGTTTTGCCGGAATCTGCGGGTATTTGCGCTTGCGCGGATACTCGCCATTCCGACGAATATGGCGCAGTGCGGGGCGCGAAACGCGATCCACTCAACGCGAGCCTGCTCGCGTTGAAGCCTACGGCATGTCCGTTTCCGCGTTGACGCCGTAGAAGTCGAAGGGGCTCCGCTCCCCGATGTTCACCACGCCGGGAATTGCCACGGTGGTCTTGTTGAAGAGCCCCACGAAGCCGAAAGCGTTGTCGTCGATGACCATCTGCACGATCTGATTGGCCAGCTCGGCCCGCATGGTCACGTCCGTCTCAGACTGCAGTTGGTTGATGAGTGCTTCGCACTCGTCGCTGCGGAAGCCGCCCAGGGACCAGTCGCTTCCCTGGCGGAAGAGGGCGTTGATGGCATAGTAGGGGTCGCCGGCCTGGTCCGCGATCATGCAGTAGAGGGCGATGTCATAGTCGCCGGTGACCCGGTAGGTGCTGTCCGCATCCTCCACGCCGGTAAGGGTAGCTGCCACGCCGATGGCCTTCAACTGATCCTGCATCAGCACGGCGATGGAATCCAGGCTGCGGGCATAGTAGAAGCAGATGTTCAGGGTCAGCACCTGGCCGTCCTTCTCATACATGCCATCGGAATTGAGGGTATAGCCGTCGGCCTCCAGCGCCGCCCTGGCCGCCGCCGTGTCCACCTTGGGCTTGGACACCTGTCCGTAGGGGGCGGAAGCGCCGAAGGGACCCACCGCCGGAGAGACGGTGCCCCCCAGGAACTGCGCGATGGCTTCGTTGTCCACCGTCAGATTGATGGCCTTGCGCACGCCGGCACTGAGGCGGTTCTCGTTCAGAACGTAGAATTGGAGCCGGGTGGCGGGGATCACGGTCAGGACATATTTGCCGGGATCGGCGGAATAGATCTCCTTGGCGGCGGCGGTGACGCTGCTGTAGCCGTCGATCTCGCCGCTCTGCATGGCCATGAGCTTGGATTCGTCGTCGTTCATGTAATAGAAGATGACACCGTCCAGCTTCACGCGGCCATTCCAGTAAGCCTCATTCTTCGCCACTTCCACGGTGCCCTCCGGCTCGAAGGACTTCACCGTGAAAGGCCCGGTGCAGACGGGGGCCTTATCCAGGTCGGCGCTGCCGTCCAGATCCATGATCCCGAAAGCGGCGTTGGTGAGCTTGTCGGTGAGCAGGGTGGGGTAGACCTCCGGCGTGGTAATGGTGAGGGTATGCTCGTCCGGAGTCGTGAAGACGTAGTCTTTCACGTCGGCGAAGCGCTCGTTGACTTCCCCCACCCGCTGCAGGTTGCGCACCACCATCTCGGAAGTGAGTGCTTTCCCGTTGGAGAAGGCGGCCCTGGGGTCCAGCGTGATGGTCCAGGTCTTTCCTTCGGCTTCGGCCTTCCGGGCAAGCATAGGCTGGACGGAGAGATCGTCGCCCACCTTGAACAGGGTCTCGGTCAGCCCATAAATGGAGGTGTACCATCCGTTCCAGTCCTTATGGGCGTCCAGGCTGGCATAGGCGAAGCTTTCCGCCAGCTTCAGGATTTTGGGCTCGCCGGGGGAGTGAGGGGCGGACGTCGGCGCCGGGGGATTCTTCTCCCCGCAGGCGGCAAAGCACAGCGCCAGCACCAGAGCCAGCGCGAAAGCGATCCATTTTTTCAGCTTCATATTTCGCTCCTCCTGTTTTCTTCCCGACTCACTTTACTGCCCGGATCAGAAACCCGGGGGTGGAAGCATAGTTGACGGCTTCCTCCTCGTTCCAGACCTTTTCCCCGGCGTCCGGTTCGGCGGCAACGGAGGCAAAGCCCAGAGCCCGGAGGGTGTCCACGTCCCAGCGGGGCCGGTCCCGGCCCGTCATGGGCAGGCTGCGGGAGATCAGCTCCATTTGGGGTGCGTCGGGGTAAGCCTCGTGATCCTCCACCTCCCGGAGGCGGCTGTTTTCCCGGTCCCGCTCAAATGCCCGCTGCTTGTCCTCGTCCACCAGATAACTGTACCAGTTGGCGTCGAAGTTCAGCAGCACCCCGCCGTCTCGCAGCACCCGGCGCCACTCTTCGTAGGCCTTCGCCGGGTCCTGCAGGTTCCAGGTGAGGTTGCGGGTCACGACCACGTCGAAGCTGCCGTCGGGGAAAGTCAGCGCCTGGGCGTCCATCTGCCGGAAGTCGATCTTTTCCGCCAGGGCTCCCGCGTTGTGCCGGGCTTCGGCCAGCATCTTTTCGGAGAAGTCCACCGCCGTGACGCCGTAACCCCGCGCCGCCAGGATCATGGCGTAGAAGCCCGGGCCGGTGCCCACGTCCAGCACCCGGGTCTCTTCGGGCTTTCCCTCCGGGAAGCGGGCGGTGAGGTAGTCCGCCCAGACGTTTTCCCAGGGCCCGGCCAGGTTCTTTTCGATCACGTCGGTATAGGAGGGGGCCCGCTTGTCCCAGTAGGCCACGATCTCCTTTTTCAGCTCGTCCATATTCTGTGTATTGCCTTTCCGCTGTATTGCCAGTTCATTGTATGTCCGCCGCAAAAGGCCCCGCAAGCCCCCCGGGGGGATGAAATTTCTCCGAATCCTGCAGGAAGACGCAAACCGGACGTTCCCCAAAGGCAGGGGAACGTCCGGTTTTGCATTTTTATGGAAGCGATGTCTTTATCAAGCCGCGCTTTGTGAGCAGACGGTGAGGGGGAGAGGCGCGATCCTCCCGCTCCCGGCCACGATGCGGCCCGTGGCGGAACTCGCAGCCGCTTTTTTCTCATACTATGAATGAGCGCGAAAGAACACAAGCTACCCCCGCAGCATCTCCGCAAAAGCCTCGATGGCGCTGCGGGCCTGTTCAAAGGAGCCTGCCTGCTGGTCATATTCCACCGCCAGCAGGGGGATGCCCGCCTTTTCCAGCATTCGCTTCACGGGGACGTAGTCAAATTCCTCCGGGTCGCAGAACTTCGTCATGACCCACAGCACTCCGTCGGCCTTTGCCGCCTGTGCCAGGCGCACCAGCTCCCGTCCCCGTTCCTTGCCGGGGTCGAAAAGCACGCTGCACCCTTCCAGCATCCCCAGCCGCTTCGCCATGCCCGCCACCGGGTCCGCCGTCACGGGCGTGTCGGTGCGGAAAAAGCCGGATTCCTGGGCCACCTGGTCGTCGGCCACGGCAAAGCCCGTTTCCTCCAGAATGTCCAGGAGGGCGGGCGCGTCCGCCAGGATGCCGGAAGTGACGATCCGCAGCCCCTTCCACCGGCTTTCCGGCAGGGCGTTCAAAGCCGCCGTCAGTTCCCGGAGCAGGGCCGTATGCGCCGCTCGGTCCAGGAAATACCCCGCCTTGATGACCTCGCAGCGCGCGGCAGGGGTCACCGCCTCCGGATGGGCGGCCGCAGCGGCGCTGAACGCCCGCAGGGCGGCGCGGTTTTCATTGTAAACCGCCACGGCCCCGGCGATCTCCCCGTCGGAGACGGTCCTTCCTGCGATCTCCTCCAGCTTTTCCAGAACCCTGCGGAAGCGGGCCCGGGTGAACTCCTCCCCGGCCTCCGTCTTCCGGTTCTGGGCCCAAGCCACGTCGATCACCGGTATCGTCCCCACTCCGTATTTCCAGTTGGGGCCGAAGCATTTGAGAGAATCGCAGCAGAGGGGGACCATGATGGCGCTGAGCCCATTCAGCGCGCCCCGCAGCCCCAGCTCCAGAACGGTGTGCAGCAAGCTGCAGGTGAAGGCGGGGAAGTACCGCCCGGAAAGGGTGGTCTGCATCTCCGTCCCCCAGAGGCCGAAGGGCAGCATTCCGGCGGCATACGCCAGCTCCTCCGGGCAGAAGTAGGGCAGGACCCCCACGGCCTTCTGCCCCCGGGCCAGGGCGGCGTCCAGCTGCGCCCGGGGATCGGCGCAGACGCCATGCACTTCCGCCAGCAGTTCCTTCACTTCACGCATGCCGCTCCGCCCCCTTTCTGGCTTCCATGATCTCCGTCAGAGCTTCGATCCGGGTCTCGTACTGGGCTTCGCTGAAGCAGCGGGGGTCGGACTGGTCCCCGTCGAAGACCACCGTGGGCACTCCCGTCTTCTCCCGGAACTGCCGCTCCATCTCATACAGGTTGCCGCTCCACTTCTTGCAGCTGCGGTTCATGTGGAACACCGCCCCGTCCACCTTGTTTTTCAGGCCGTCGCGGAGGCGCAGCTCCAGCTCCCGCTCAAAGCAGTTGCAGTTGGGCACCAGAGCGTAAGCCGCCATGAGCTCGTCCAGATTCTGATAGAGG
>JAEEGI010009272.1_pt1 | contig 21591 bp, 16 predicted proteins | sample 8958751 | NCBI WGS metagenome assembly JAEEGI01 (sample SAMN16246545, study PRJNA631951) | gut metagenome | biome: gut microbiome; feature: rumen; material: KS-attached | host: Bos | place: Iran: Karaj | collected 2018-10 | reverse complement strand
CTGCGGTGCTTGTTGAACGCATTGTTCATCTGCACAAACAGGCGCGAAAGCGGTTTATAGATCAGCATGGTGACAAGCACACAAAGCAGGCCCTTCACAAAGGTGAACGGCACATTGAAAATCAGCAGCGCCTTCCAAAGCGTATCGGCCGCGGGCAGAATGGCCTGATAAAGCCCGAGAATGGTCTGCATGCCGCCGAACAGTTTTGCATAAATGGGATAGACGATGTAATAGTTCGTCGGCAGACTGACGGCAGCCATCGCAAACGTAGCGGCGATACAGGCAAGAAAAGCAACCTTCTTTGTTTTGTGCTTCTTATAAACCAAGCCCGCCACTAACGAAAACACCGCGCCGAGCAGGAAGTTCGACAGTTCGCCGACAAAACCGGACGACGACACAATCAGATGCACAAGATTCTTGACAAGACAGATCACAACGCCGCCAAGCGGTCCGATGATGAACGCGCCGATCAGCTCCGGAATATCGGAGAGGTCCATTTTCAAAAACGACGGAACAAGCGGCACGACGAATTCAAGATATTGCAGCACAACGGCGACAGCCGAAAGCATGGCAATGATGGCCAGCTTTGTGACGTTGGTTTTTTCGGATGATGGGGTTTTTGCTTTGGTTGACATGATGATTCATCCTTTCCTTGGTGAAATCGGAATCATCAGGGGCGAAAGAAATGAGCCTGTGAATTGCTTCACAGGCTCCAACTCAATCAATGATGAGTTTCTTCTTCCATCCGGACTGTCGCTCACAATATCTGATGTGAACACCGTCGGCTTCGGATTTGCACCGAATCGGCCGGCCGAAGCCGGTTCGCAGGCTGAGCGGCACATGGCGCCGCATCACTGCCGGTGAGGAATTGCACCTCGCCCTGAAGATGGCATTATTATAGCAGAAAAAACAGATTTGTCAACCCTGCCATGGTTTTTTTAATCAATTTGTCACACGGTTGTCACAAGCAGCGAAACATGGCCGAGTATTTCGACGTCGCCGAGTCCGGCCGGCAGGAAGACGCTCTCCCCTTTATACAGCGTCAAAACCGTATCGCCGTGACACAGAACGCCGTTGCCGTCGATCGCGACAAGCGACACGAAGGAATCAAAGCCGACATGAAGCGTTTTCTGTTCGCCGACGTCAAGTCGGCTCATGGTAAACAGGCTGCACGAAGCGAGCAGCGTTTCGGTATTCCCCTGCTCTGTCTTCGGCGTACCGAGCGGGTTCCCGCTGCAGTCCACCGCCTGCAGGTTTGTGACGTCGAGCGCTTTTTCGATATGCAGCGCACGCGGCTTGCCGTTCTGCAGCCTGCCGTAGTCATAGACGCGGTAGGTCACGTTGGAGTTCTGCTGCACCTCGGCAAGGAGAATCCCTTTACAGATCGCATGCAGCGTACCGGACGGAATGAAATACAAATCGCCCGGCTGTACCTTCACGCGGTTCACGCAGTCAAGCAGCGTGTTTCCTTCAATCGCAGCGCGGAATTCTTCTTTAGTCAAGTCTTTCTGAAAACCGTAGATGATCTCCGCGCCTTCTTCGCAATCGAGGATATACCACGCTTCCGTCTTGCCGTACTGGTGTTCGTGTTCGAGCGCATAAGCGTCGCTCGGGTGCACCTGCACGGAGAGATCGTCCTTTGCGTCGATCAGCTTGATCAGCACCGGGAAAAAGTCGAACGCTTCGCTCTTCGTCCCGCAGTATGCTTTTCCTTCATGCGCAAGAACATCAGACAGCGTACGCCCTGCATACGCGCCGTTTTCGATGATGTTTTCTCCGTCAGGATGACAGGACAGCATCCACGCTTCGGCAGTTTTGTCAAAGGGGCTGTCAATGCCGAACACACGCGGCAGACGGTTGCCGCCCCAGATATAATCTTTCAGCGCTGGTTTCAGTTTCAGTGGTATCATCGGAAAACCTCCGGTCATAAAGTATCGTTTGATTGCATATGGATAACAACAGGAATCGTTATCGAGAAAGGTGTCGGGTCAATGGATCTCCAGCAAAAATGGGTCTGGCTGCTGTGCGGCGCGGTCCTGTGTTTCAGCATCGTCGCCTGGTTCAAAAGCGGTCGTCCGCTGCGCGCGATGCTGTTGAGCGCCGTTACAGGAACGGCGGGACTAAGTGCGCTCTATCTGCTGCAGCAACTCTGCGGCGTCGGTTTGCCTGTTAACGAAGTCACAATCGGCGTATCCGCGGTCGGCGGTGTGCCGGGCGTGATCTTACTGCTGATGACACAACTTATCCTGCGTTGAGATACGCGGCGACGCCTGCGGCGATCCCTTCGCCGATCCGTGCACGGTTATCCGCGCTCAACAGCAATGTGCATTCGCGGTCGTTTGTCACATACCCGGTTTCGATCAGGATGCTCGGGCATTCCTCGAGCCGCGTCACAGAAAACGGGTGGAAGTTCGCGTTCTCGCCGACCTTTGCGCGGCGTTCCGCGTCTCCGGCGTACAGCGAGGTTTGATAAACAGCAAGTACGTTTTGGTAAACGGCAGAAGCGAGCGGCTGCGACATCGGACGGAAATAATAGGTAGAGGTACCGTAGCGCGATTTATTCTCCGCGGCGTTGCAGTGGATACTGATAAACACATCCGGATTCGCCTGCCGCGCGATCAGTTTCCGGTCCTCCAAAGAAAGATAAACATCATCCGTACGGGTAAAGTAAACGGTTGCACCGCGACGTTCCAACGCCTGTTTCGTGGCGACGGCGAGCGCAAAGTTCACCTGCGATTCCGCGACCGCGCCGCCGAAGCCGAGCGCACCGGGGTCTTTGCCGCCGTGGCCCGGGTCGAGCATGATGCGTGCACCGGCAATTCCGCCCGGTTTCTTTTTCAGCGTCAGTACCAGCGTACCGTCTGCTTCGCGCTGCATTGTATAACCGTAATACTGTCCGACCACGCGCAGCGGCATCGTCAGTGACGCCGTTTTATTTGCTGTGTCAACCGTCCAATAGGCGTTGGTCACGATGGCGTTTGAGCCGATATTAACAGAGCCCTCCGCTTTCGTGGTGTGATAAAACGTGAATTGAATCTTATCAGCGGTAAAAGCATTGACGAAATAATGCTTGCCGTTTTTTTCATAGTAGTTTTGTCCGGAAAACTCAAACGTGTACGGCGCGTTCCAGGCGCTTTTGAAGCGAATGATCTGATTGCCGTTGTTTGTCTCAGATGAGACGATCTGTATGCTGTTGTCGCCGTAATTATAATCCGGCGAAAGCAGCTGCACCGCTTCGATCAAAACTTTTCTGCCGGACGCAAGCAGATAAAAGTCGCGCCACTCTTTTTCTTCTTCGTCGTAAACACGCGACTGTCCTGTGATATAATCGACCGTACCCTGCACTAGCGTCGTGCACATCGGCGTAAACGTGTCGTCACTCGCAAGTCCGCTCCATGTATCGGCAAACGGCGCGGAGATCACGCAGAACTGCCGTCCGGTCGGCATGATCGTTGTCGTCGGTTCGGTCGTTGTCGATTCTTCGGTGGAATCCAGGTAATTGCCGATACTGACGTCAGTCACGTCCTGCGTCCATGGCGTATCCGCCGGATCGCTCGTGTGCTGCATAAGCAGATCGAAGTCCGCCGTTGTCAGATCGACTTCGCAGTCCGCGCGATAGTGCAAAACAATCAGCGTCGCCGCGACCACTGAAAGCAGTACAACGCCGATCATGGCGCACAGAAGGATTCGTTTCTTCATTTGGTACGTCCTTTTCGTTATGATGACCTATTATAGCACAGGATCAAAAAAACGGAAAGCATTTGCGCACACTTTTTCCTGAAAATTTACAAATTGCGCAGAATACAATGAACAGCCGTCATACCCAAGGCGGCGCAACGCCTTCGCCTGCTTCGCGATCAGGAAAGGTTTTTCCTGCCATTCCAACTTCCCGCGCTCCCCGGCCCATTGATCCGGTTTACCGATCTTGTAGACTGCAAGACCGCCAATCAGTTTTACCGATGAAGCCTCGCAAATACGACGCCAATCTTTCGCCGTCTGTCGAAACGGCAGCGCTTGATTCTCAAAGCCATAGTATAGCTGCGGCACGATCCAGTCGCAGTAGCCGCTCTTTTTGCACCAGAGCCTGACGTCAGCGCAGTGGACTGCTTCGTTTTTTTCTATATCACCGCCCGGACTGACAGACAGAACGCGGTCGGCGCCGACCGCATGAATGATTGAATGCAGCGACTGCAGCAGCGCATTGACCTGGGCACAGCGCCAGTCGTGTTTATTCAGTTTTCCGCCGGCGTCAAGGTATTGTTCATACATTTCATTATCTTCATCGTTCACATCAGGCGGATAGAAATAGTCGTCGAGGTGAATCCCTGCAAGCGGATAACGACGCAGCAGTTCTCGCACTCCGTCCAAAATCAACGCCTGCGCTTCTGTTGCCGCCGGCTGCAGATACAGCCCGCTCTCTGTCTCCAGAAAGCAGTCACGTTCTTTATCATGCAGGAGCTTGCCGATGGCTGATTCTGAACCGATCGTCTGTATCTGCTTCCTGTCTGAAAGGACGCGATATGGGTTGATCCAGGCGTGCACCCGAAGATGCACGGCATCCGCTTCATCCAGAATGACCTTGAGATAATCAAACGGCAATGCATCGCCGCGCTGCCTGACGATCCACGCGCTGGAATCAAAATAAGCGGACGGATAGATCGCATCAGCGAATGCGCGCACCTGCAAAAACAGATCAGTCGCACCGATGTGTGCAGGTACAGAAAGCAATTCTTTTATAAAAGCGCGGTATTCGCTCTCATTGCTTAACCTTTGCGGATTCCATTCCAGATAGGACAGCCAGAATGCTCGGATCGGATCGGACGCATCGTCTTGCGCCTTTGCTGTTTGCGTCGTAGTTGCCAGCGTAGGAAAGATTAGATAACCGTCGCTGTTTTCTTCCTTAATAGCGCACCCTGTAAGCAGCAAACAGCAAATACAAAGGAGAAATAATCGCTTCAGCATCGTCACCTCTTGACAAGAATGGGAATAACAGTGTATCATAAATGACAGAAAGGACGTCACATAATGTGACTGTGGGTAACGTGTTATGGCTATCAAATCCAGTGAAAACTTGAAGATCAACGAACTCGGTGATTCCAACGTGGTCATCTGTCCCGTCTGCGGGAAAGCGACCGAGATGCGGCTGTTCGAGAATGTGGACGGGTCGATGGTGGCCCATCTGCTCAAAAAAGCGCCGCAGAACATTGCCGTCTGTCCGAAATGCGCGACCGTATTTACGGTGAATCCGCACTATATCGAGGAAAAGAAAAACGGAACCGTCTGTACGCTGGAACCGCAGGATCTGACCGTTTTAGTCAAAAACAGGTGACGAACAAAACAGAAGCCGCCCGCGGGCGGCTCTTTCTTTATCCTGCGCAGGGAATCAGCAGCATATGGTCCTCTGTTAATATATCCCCCTGCAACGCGTTTTCCTCCTGAATCAAAGATTGTTTTGTCCGGTAACGTTTAGCGATATCCCACAGGCGCTCCCCTTCCTTTGAAAAGGAAAGCACAAGACTTTGACCGTCACGATCCGTCGCTTCCAACCACACGGCATCCGTCAGGACGCGTTCCGTCTGCATGACAAACAAAGCGCCTTCCGCTGAAAGGTCGATCTGCAGCCGAATGATGCCGTTTGCGTCGATCATCGGCTGCAACAAACGCAGCCACACCGTCGGTGTACAGTTCACTTCGTCAGAGCCGCAGTCGAGGGGCTCTTCTGCTGTTAATTCACAGGTACGTTCGATATATTGCAGCGCACCGTCCGTATCCTGCAGCAGAAAAGACAATACAGCGCTGCATTTAAGCTGAACCTTACCGTTTTCGCCTGATATTGTATTATGTGTTTGCAGCACAGTACTATCAATCAACGTCATGTTACCGTCGAGTCCAGTCTCGTAAGTTTCTGAAAATGACCTGGAAAGAGAAAGTGCTGATTTGCGAAGCGGAAACGCGCGTTCGCTGAACGTCGGCTCCAATGTGCCGTTTGTCGCATAGCAGTCCGTAACAACTGTCGCAACTTCTGTCCTGCTGCACTTGACAAGCGCAGAAACCTTTGCTGCCAGCTCAATCAGTTTTGCTTCATCGTTGCCGTCGCACTTCGGTTCAGCGTATAATGCACGCAGCGTTAACGAAACATCCATGTCGTCGCCCGCTGTCGCGCCCGGCACTGTGATCACCTGATTGATCGGCAGCGTATGGGTCAGCATGAAAAGAGAGCCGTCGCCTGATAAATACAACAGTTCAACATCCAGTTTTCCTTTGATCAAGAGCTTGCCATCGGTCGCCTCGACCGACTGGAGAACAGGAATTCCCTTTGCGCGCAGCAATCTTCCGACAGCAGGACGTTCTTCGCCCAGTGCCAGCGTTTCAGATAGATCCATCGTCTTTTGCTCCAGTGCGCGCAGAACGGCGCAGGAAACCTCTTCTGTCAGTGTTTCAAGCATCTCATTCGCTGCAGCATATGTCTCTGTTTTCTTTTCCAGAACGTCGATATGGACCAACGCCGTTCCGCTGACAGAAATCTTTCGCGGACTGAGGGCGCGGCAATTGATATATTCCATTCCGGCGCGCACATCAAACACCGCTCCGACCGGCAACGCCTTGACGCGACCGGCAACCGAAAGCGGTATATGCTGTTCCATACAATCCGCCTGATCCGATTCATTAACATAGAGAACGCGAATCACCAGTTCCCCTTCTGCGCCGATGTGTTCACCGGCAGCGGTCACGACATGTATATTCGGCTGTACGCCGCAATGCAGAATCCGCTTGACGTCCCCGCAGTAATCCGGCAGTACAAGATCGGTTTCTATAGGCTGGCGCAGTGCGAGATTGGCTGTCTCGCCGCAAATGGTAAACGACTTTTGTTCCAACGGTAATTCCATGGTTCCAGCTCCCTTTTTGTCCGCCGCCCAAACACGGCTGTTTTGTAACAGGATATGCAGCGAACAATGAAAACATGAATCAAACGAAAAAACCCGCTGCCGAAGCAACGGGTTTCCTTCATTTCCAACTTTACGCAGCGGTCGTTTCCGCCGCTTCCAGCTTTGCGCGTGCTTTGTGATATTTGATCGTCATAATAATCGGAATCAAAGACAGCGCGATCACGGCGGCGCCGACGATGAAAATGTTGCCGTTCGGTACATACTGCATCTGTCCGCTCGCTTCTTCGAGGAAGGTTTCTCCGCTCGTTTTGACAACCGCCTGACCGATCAGCGAGCCGCCGATCATCGGGATCAGTACGAAGAACAAGATCCAGATACCCTCGAACTGTCCTTTCGAATTGGACGGATAAAGCTGTTTTGCCCAGACCTTTGTCGTTTGCAGGATGCCGACATAGCCGACGCCAACAACGAAGATGCCGATCCAGATGCGCGGATTGAAGATCGCAGTCGCATCAACATTCGCCGCCTTGATCGGGAAAAGGATAAACAAGCCGATGATATTGATGATGATCGACGCAATGGCAATATAGGGATGCTTGTTTTTATTGATCAGGATGCCGATCGGAATCGCGGTCAGCATGGCGAGCACCAGCGGGACGGCTTCGATGATGCCCATCATATCGGCAGTGTAACCGAGATAATAGATCAGGTAATTGCCAATATAGGCAAAATAGACGTTGAAGCCGATAAAGAAGATCGCAATCGCGACATGGACGAGCACCAGCTCTTTCAGCGAGAAGAATCGCTTGAAGTTGAAAACCGAGACAAACTGGTGCCAGAAGCTGCCGTCTTTATGCGGCGTCACGTCGTCGTTCTTGTTAAGCGTCACCATCGACAAGAAACCGAACAAGATCACAAAGACGCCCATCACGATGAACAGCAGCATATAGTTGTCGTTTTCACCGACAAGCAGACCGCCGACGACCGTGCCGAGGATCGTGCCGAGTACGGGCTGTGTCGCAAGCGCCGCGCCGATTCCGCCGCGGTTCTTGTCTGTCATAATGTCGTTCATCCAGGTGTTAAAGCCGGCGTCGTTACCCATCGAGCCGAAGAAGCTCATCACGGTGTCAGCAAGCACGACGGAAACCGCCATCAGCAGATACAGCTCTTTGCTGATAAACTGCGTCAGACCGAACGCGATCGTAAAGATGCCCCACAGGACATAGCCCCAGGAAATGAACGTCCGGCGCTTACCGGTGCGGTCCGCCCACGTCCCGAAGAAGAACGTTGAGAATGTCGTCGCCGCAGCAGAGCAGATCAGCATACCCGTGATGATTGCCGGATCTTTCCCGATCTTTGCATAGACAAAAGTGTTGAACCACTGGTTTTCCATGTTCCAGCAGATCTGACCCGCAAGACCAAGACCCCAGACCAGCAGCCACATGGAAAAGCCGGAACGCTTTTTCGTTAACTGATTGTTTTCCATATAGTCGTCACGCTCCTTTCGTTGACAATTCTATTTTAGAATCATACGCGGCATTTGTCAATGGAGAAACAGATAAAACAGCAAAAAATGAAATCTGAGAACCTTGTCGAACGGCCACGTTTGACAAATCATAGTTTTTTATGGTACAATGCAGTAGATTTTTCAACACGGAGGCACTATATGATGAAAAAGCTAATTGCAGTTTTCCTTGTTCTGTTCTGCCTGTGGTCGGTCGCCGCGACAGCGTTTGCCGCGGGCAATATCCAGTTTTTCAGCGGTGTACGTGAAGAAATGTGCAGCGCGGATTACTGGACTGAGAAAGCAACAAATCCTCAAAAGACCATAATGACGAGCGCACAGATCGACGGCTATAACAAGGCAGCTGAAGCAGGGAAAGACACCTACCGCGTGAATCTTTTCGGAGTCGAACGAGGCTATGACGCTACGGCGCTGATGAACAGCCTGATTACCGGAACCGAAAACGAAAAGCCTGCGCGCAATCTGTTTATTGACGGACAGCAGCTGGATAAAGATTCATTCTATCAGGAAATGATTGCGGCAATGCGCAATACTGCACTGCAGGGCGCCCAACTGTTCCGCTATGCGATCTGTACAACACACACCGGAATCTACGGGATTCCGACAGACTTGTTCATCGGCTACAGCGCAACCGATCCCGACAGCGAATTCCAGCTCAGCGAACTGCGTGTCAACGAACCTTTTCTGATTAAACAGACCTGCACATTCCGCGGCAAAACCTTCTATTGGGGTCTGAGCAGTCACCTGTCCGGCTGGGTCGACGCAGAGCATCTCGCCATCTGCAGCGACCGCCAGACATGGAAGGATGCGTTCCAGGTCAAGACTTCGGCAAAGGATTTCATCGTTGTTACAGCTGATCAGGTGATCACCGAGCCATCGCGCACGTTCCCCGCAACCTCCCGTGTACGTCTGTCGATCGGTACCATGCTGAAGCTGGTGGAAGCAGACCGGATTCCGCAGAACATCGGCGAACGCAACGCCTGGAACAGCTACGTCGTTTATCTGCCGACCAGAAACGCGGACGGCACTTATCAAAAGCAGATGACCCTCTTACCGCAGCACACTGATGTTTCCGTCGGCTATCTGCCGTTGACTCAGGAAAACCTGCTGAAGATTGCGTTCAAGTGCCTCGGCAACGCCTACGGTTGGGCCGGTTCGCTCGGCGCGATGGACTGCTCACTGTATACACGCGCAGTCTATCGCTGCTTCGGGCTCGATTTGCCGCGCAACACCAACTGGCAGCAGAACGTCCCCAACACAAGAATCGATCTTTCCGAAAAGACTGACGCGGAAAAACTCGCCCTTCTCTCCAAACTACCCGCGGGAACCATGTTGTATTTCCCCGGTCACACCATGCTCTATATCGGTATGGAGAATAACATGGGCTACGTAATCAGCGACACCGGCTCTGTCGTTCAAACGGAAGGCGATCTGAAAGTGGAAAGTACATATTCGGTGATTATTAATCCCCTTTCCGCAAGAAGAAAGAGCGGAAGAACCTGGCTGACTGAACTGACCGCCGCGGTCCTCCCCGCCGAGTATAACGGTCACGCCAAAAAGGCAACATTGACGAAGGCAACACCGGACAAGCAAGGCTCGCGCATCGTCGTCTGCACCATCTGCGGTCAGGAACTCTCCGTCACGGACATTGCATCACCGAAAATAATCAAATTGAACGCGAGCAGCTTTGTCTATAACGGCAAAGCCAAAACCCCGAAGATCAAAGTGATCGACACGAACGGTAAAACCATTGACGCAAAATATTACACCGTTAAATACAAGAACAACAAAGAAATCGGCACTGCAAAAATCACAGTTTCTTTCAAGGGCCTTTACAGCGGCACCCTTATCAAACAGTTCCGGATCGTTCCGAAGGGCACGGCCATCAAGAGCGTGCAAATCTCTGAAAAACGACTGATCGTCACCTGGAAAAAGCAAGCGAACCAAACGGACGGATATGAACTGATGTATGCGAAAAACGCATCGTTCACCAAGGGCGTCAAGACCGTACGCGTCAGCGACCCGAACCAGACGTATTTCATGATCGATCATTTCAAAGGCAAAACCTGCTGTCTGCGCATACGCACGTACCACAAAATCGGTAAACACAAGGTCTATTCTGACTGGAGCGAAACAACAAAAGTGAACCGTATGTAACAACCGCCATCTGATCCTCCGCTTTTGCGGGGGATCTTTTTTGTAATACTGTTATCATTTCATAAAAGTTCAGCGCGGTCCACTTGACATTTTGTTGAAAATACTCTATATTAAAAGAGACTAATGAGGGAGGAAATATGTCTATGAGCAATGAAAAGCCAACCGGCAACAAAGTAAAATGGCTGTTCAATGAGATCAAAACGCACTGGAAGACCCCTGCGCCCGGGAAATATGTTCCCTATAAGGAGTACAAGGACGTTGTGATCTCCGTCGGCAGCAACTACGCAGGCTCCAAAACGCTGGAATATATCGCGTTTGCTGCGTCGTGCTATCTGATGATGTATCACTATAAGCTGCCGTATCTGACCTTCTCGGTGATCAACATCATCAATATGCCGCTGGGCTATATCTGGACGCTGATCTGGTGGTTCGTCTGTGACAACCTCGGCATTCTGCCAAAGAAGACGGAGCGAAAACTGAACATCGTGTATATATCCATGGTGCTCGTCGGTCTCTCGTTGATCATCTTCGACCCGTCGCAGCTGTTTAACCAGAGCGGTCGGTTTGTGACCTATCTGAATTCTCTGGAGGGCATTTCGTGCGCCTCCGCGTTCAAGATCCTCGGCACGCACATTTTCTATAACGGCTACGTCGGCTTCCGCAACATCTTCTGGCGCAAGCATCTGGTGCCGAAGTTCGGTCGTTACAAGTACTGCTTGTATTCTGACTTCATCCCGAAGTCCATCATGGTCGTACTGATCGGCTGGCTCCCGTTCTATAATATTCCCGACGTTGTCACCCGCGTCTGGGTCGCCAACCTGCTGTTTGCGGTCTATAATATGTTCGGCTTCGGCCAACAGATGGAAGCCGCCGCCATGAATATCAGTCCGAATGTGCGCGAACGCATTCTTGTCCGTTCCTACCCCATCAAGATCTCGCACATCTTCAACTCCATACTGGCGATCATACTGCCGGTCTTTATCGGTATGCTGCGTTACAAATGGGCGGATATCAATATGTTCCGCTACGTGATCCCCATCACGTTTATCACGTTTGCGATACTGACGATCGTGTTCGCCGGCCGCGTGAAAGAACGTATCCCGCAGCCGCCGCTCGAAAAGAAGGTGCAGATCAACTTCTGGGACGGCATGTTCGGCGTTATGGGCAACAAATACAAGTGGATCAACACGATCTACGGCTTGCTCGATTCCCTCGGCAACGGTATGCTCGGCATCACGACGATCCTCTATCTTTATACCTTCCGCCTCAGCGGTCTGACCTACAGTCTGATCGTGGCGCTGGTCTCCTTTGCCGGTACGCCGCCCGATCTGCTGTCGCCTTACTTCCTCAAACGGTTCAAATACAAACATCTGATGATCTTCTTCCAGCTCTCTCGCGGTATCGGCAACCTCATCATCGTCTGCGCGATTCTCTTCTGCAGAGAGAAACTCATGCTTTGCGGTACGATCTGCGTCGTCGTTTTGATTTTGATGGAGATATGCAAAACTGTTCCCGTCACGGCGCAGCACGATATGGACGTGCGTATCAACGACTATCAGATGTACCTTTCCGGCGAACGTCTGGAAAGCTTTTCCGGCGTATTCGGCTGGTTCACGGGACCGATTGTCTCGTTTGTCAGCCTGATCATTCCGCTTTTGCTGTTGCGATACGGCTTCAACAGCAACTGGGACGTTCTCTTCCTAGACTCCACTCGTGTAAAGATCATTGTGATACCGCTCATCATCGACTCAATCGGTTATCTGTTGATGGCGATCCCCTTCCTCTTCTGGGATTATACCGACGACAAACAGTTCAAGGTCATTGAGGTCTTGCGCCGCCGTGAAGAAGTGACTCGCAAGCAACTGGAAGCAGAACGCGGCATTCAAGCGCAGGACGATGCTGCTGATGAAGAGGTCACAGATGAAGTACCTGTTGAGGAAGTGCCGGAGGAGGTGCTGACATGAGCAAGAAGGAAAAGAAAGTCAAGAACCAGGATGATTTCCTTGCGAAAGAAGCCAAGGAAGACGCAAAACAGGCGCTTGATTATACGCTTGATATTCCGGAAGATGAAATCTGGACCTATCACATTGAAGGTTTGCAGGAACCCAGAATCGGTAAACAAATCAAGAATTACAGACAAAAGAAAATCCTTGTCGTCATCGTTCTGCTGATTGCGATCGGACTTGCCATCTATTTCAGTCTGCGCGCCGTGCACAACGAGACCTATAAATATGAAGTTCTGGAAGACGGCACTTATGAGCTTATCAAGTTTTCCAATCCGGGCAACATTACGACATTGACGATTGAGAATGCTGAAACGGAAGACGCTCAACCGATCACCGTACTGCACGAATTCGCGTTCAACTGTGACGAAAAGATTACGGACATTACCATCGGCAAGAATGTGAAACAGCTCGACGGCAAAACCTTCTACAGCTGCTGGGCGCTGCGCAACATCAAGGTCGATCCTGAAAACGAAGCATACTGCGACGTGGATGGCGTTCTTTACACGAAGGATATGTCAACACTGATCTGCTATCCGATCGATCATGACAAATACCTGCGTGAAGTTTACGGTTACACTGATCTCAAGGATGACGACGGCAAGCCGATGGAAGAACTCTGGGGCACGACCGAGACCTATGACGAAGCGTTTCTTGCAAAATACAACGAAGAAACGCGCACCTACGTAGTACCGAGCACAGTCAAGACCCTTGGCGAACTCTCGCTGAACTATTCCAATATCGTCGATCTGTATCTCCCCGAGGGGCTGGAAACGATCGAAACCTTTGCCGTTTTCAAAAATACCGTGCTGTTGAACATCTACAGCTATACTTGCGCGGGTGAAATCACCGATACGACCGCCGCTTCGATCGCGTCCTTCGAAAAGGTCTATTCTTCCCTGCCGAACGGGCTGCAATACATCGGCTCAGACGCTTTCACTTACGACCAGGGCTTGACATACATGTATATACCCGCCTCTGTGTCGTATATCGGTCACCACGCATTCTGGGATACCTGCTATAAAGAGGACGGCGAAGTCAAGGGCGTGGACGCGATGAACGTTGAAGCAGACGAAGACACATTCAAGGCAAGCACCACGCTCGGTGACCAATGGCGGCCGCAGTATGACTACCGGCTGTTCAGAAAGTACGTCAGCGTCAATTACAGCGCCACACGCGCGGAATAAGCCTTATGCCGTATCTGTTTGTACATTTTCGCGAAAAGCTGACCGTTGACGGCGAACAGGTCCATTTCGCCGTCAGCGAGGACGGGTACCGTTGGCGCCAGCTGAACGGCGGCAGACCGATTCTGACTTGTAACAAAGGCGACGGCGGCTGCCGTGATATTGAGATCGTGCGATTGAAGGACGGCGGCTTTGTTCTGCTTGCAACAGACCTGTGTATCGTACGGCACATGGACGAGCACCACAACGTCGATTGGAAGCAGCTCAACCACAACGGCAGCAAGTTTCTTTCGCTTTGGCGCACCAATGATCTGATCCGTTTTTCGCCGCAGGAGCTTGTTTATTTCGGACGCGATGATTTCGGTTGCCTTTGGGCGCCGGAGGTGTTCTACGAGGAAAAATCGGGCGAATATCTGATTCATTGGGGCTCGACCGTCCGCGAAAGCGATTACAACCATATGTCGATCTACGCCTGCACGACGCGCGATTTCAGGACCTTTTCGGCTCCGTTCCTGTTCTTCACAAAAGACAACGAGATTCTCGATTCGCACATTGTAAAACACAACTGCGTTTATCACTTTTTTTATAAGAACAGCAGTGATCCGTCGATGAATCTGCATGCTACGTCCGAAAAGCTATACGGACCGTATCAAAACGACGATGCATTCCAACAAATCATGGAAAGCATGGCGCAGCCTGGCGCATACGAAGCGCCAACTACGCTCATTCTGTCGGACGGCAGGTGGTGTCTGATGCTCGACTTCTTCGGCTGTGAAAAAGAGAAAATGGGCTATGTCCCCTTCCTGTCGCCGACCGTCGGAGACGCGCGGTTCGAGCGCGCAGACGAAGCGTTCTCTTTTCCTTATGGGTTCAAGCACGGTCACGCGATCGAGATTACCGATGAGGAATACGAACGATTGTGTCAGGCGTATCAGAAATAGAAATAAACAAGACCCGAAGCTGCAAAACTTCGGGCCTGTTTTTTGGTGCCGGCGACCGGGATCGAACCGGTACGATGTTGCCATCACGGGATTTTAAGTCCCGGGCGTCTGCCAGTTCCGCCACGCCGGCAAGCACTTTTAGTCGTACCGTGATTATACCTTTTCGGATAATTATTGTCAAGTGTTTCTTAACATTTACACTTTTGTTTTGAATGAAACTGACAGCGGTGCGCCGGCTTTACGCCAGACATTCAAAGGATAGATTCGCACCTGATATGCCGTATCAGGCTGTAAACCATCGAATGTACAGCTCAAGGTTTTCGGCATCGGTTCAAAATAGTATTCGGAATAGATCTCTTTCCTTTGAATCGTTTTCTTCGGCGCGACCGCAGCGGATAACATCAGACGATAACCGTAAACGCAAACTTCCGCTTGAGCTTGGTCGAACCGCACTGCCACGGAATCATTCGTTACATTTTCAACCACAGCCTTTGCCTGCTGTGAAAAACGCGGCGCAGAGTCTGTCTTTTTACGGGCACAGGTATAAGGATAGGTTTTACGATCAGCCGGGTTTTCCACAAAATAGATCAGCTGCTGCGCAGAATCCGGCAATGTGCGGAAAAAGTCGTGCGTGAGGATATTGTAAGGCAGGACGCGTACTCGGTTGTCCTTGTCGATTTCAACGATAAAGTACTGCGCGGCGTTCTCGCTGCCGGCAGGAACGGTGTTATCGCCGATGTCACGCTCCATCTCAAAATAGTTCAGCGTACCTGCGCCGAACGAAGTATAGCGGCTCTGCCACACAGTCAGCGGATGATTGATCGGCCCATGAGAATGACCGGAGAAATTGATGACCTGCGGATAACGCGCAAAGATCGGATGCAGATAGGCGCTCGCCTGGGTGTACCAGCTGCGGCTGACATAAACGCTTTTCCAGATATGACCGTGCTGAAACGTGAAGATCGGACGCTCAGGGTCGTCCTTCGCCGCCTTACGCAGTTCCTTCGCCATCCAAAGCACCTGCTTCGGCGTATGCCAGGTATCGTTCGGCAGCGGAGAAAGGCCGATAAAATGATATCCGCCGACGACTTCATGCTTATCCAGTCTGTCGTCGAGATTCTTGCGATAGCCTTCCACGCCGGTGCGTCCATGGTCATGGTTGCCCATAACGGTAATCAGCTTTGTTTCCTTACGAAGTGATTGCTGCAGCGTTTCAAGCAATATATCATACTGAATCTGTGAGCCGCTGTCTGTATTGTCGCCCGCAAAAAGCACAGCGTCAAGCGTCGGATGGGACGCGTCTTTTGCCGCGTAATCGTACGCCGACGCAAACATCTCTTTCAGCCGTTCGGCACGAAAAGGGGCATCCTCGTTAATATGAATATCGGTCGCTACGGCGAAGCGGAACACAGGCTCGAACGGTGTCTCGATCTGCTGTTGTAGCCGCACCTCGCGCTTTTGCTGTTCTTTTTTGGAAATGGTTCTGCAAAATGCAGACACGATCGCCGTCGCGGCGTTTGTCTTTTGCTGTTTCGTCATGGGGATCCTCCTGCGGTTCGTCGAAAGGAACACTTGATTTTTATTGTATCTATCGTCTAAAAAAAGTGTGTCAACAGTAATTCACAAATGTGAACTTTTTGTTAATTTAGCTTCGACCTTTATGCAAAGCAAAAGGCACAGTGATATAATGACAATCAAGGAACATAATTCCTGTATCAAAAATTGAGAAAGCTGGTGTCAGAAAATGAAACGACCGCTGATTCCCTATCCGACATCGATCACCTGGTATGACGGCGCACGCGACCTGCCCGCGTCTGCAATTACCTATCTAAAAGATGAAAAATTACCTGAAGAAGGCTACAAACTGCGTATCAATGAAACCGAAGCTGTTCTTTCCTACGCTACTGACGCGGGACGGTTTTACGGCGAACAGACGCTGCGGCAGCTCCGGAACGAAGACGGTACCGTTCCGTTTGTTGATATTGAGGACGCACCGAAATTCGGGTGGCGCGGCTTTATGATCGACTCCTCGCGTCACATTCAGACCATCGATGAGATCAAGACCTATATCGAAGCGGCGGCACGATATAAGTGCAACGTGTTCCACTGGCACCTCTGCGACGATCCCGGCTGGCGGCTGGAGATCGACCGCTATCCCCTGCTGTGTGAACTGGGCGCCTGGCGCGACGGCTGGGGCTTCGGCAGCGACAACATGGAGCGATACGGCGGCTACTTTACGAAAGATCAGATCCGCGACATCATCAGATTCTGTGCTGATCGCCACATCACCGTCGTACCCGAATTTGATATTCCCGGGCACTCCTCCGCCGTAGTTCATTCCTATCCGTACCTCTGCTGTTCCGGAGAGGGCGGCGACGTCAAAACGAGCGCAGCTGTCTTCGACGGCGTTCTTTGCGCCGGTAAGGAGAGTACCTTTGAATTCTGCAACAACGTTCTGGAAGAGATCATGGATCTTTTCCCGGGCAAATACATCCATATCGGCGGCGACGAAGTGCCGAAAGACAACTGGAACAACTGTCCGCACTGTCAGAAACGTCTAAAAGAAGAAGGGCTCAAGGACGGAGAGGCGCTGCAGGGCTATTTTACCCGCCGTATTGCCGCTTTTATCAAAGCGCACGGCAAAACGCCCATCGGATGGAACGAGGTCCTGGAGGCCGGATTAGACCCCGATGACATCGTCGCGACCAAGTGGCACGACCGCGAAGGACGCTGCGACGACTTTGCGAACCGCGGCGGCAAGATCATCATGGAAGAAACGAGCCATGTGTATCTGGATTACGACTATCATCGCACCCCGCTCGGTCAGACCTATACCTACCGTCCGCAGCCCGATTCTTTGACGGAAGAAGGTAAAAAGAACGTTCTCGGCGTAGAAGCGCCGATCTGGACGGAGTGGGTCGAAACATTCGATCGCATGTGCTATATGTGCTTCCCGCGGATGCTTGCGCTGGCAGAGATCGGCTGGTCGGATCCCGCGGAAAGAGACTACGACGATTTCAAAGCGCGGGCGGAAGCGCAGCGCGATTCTCTCGCCGCGATCGGCGTCAAGATGGCGCCGTATGAAGACTGGGATCCAGAAAAGTAAATACCAGGAGGAACCGCTGTGAAACAGTTTATACTTTCCGATTTTCAGGCGGAAATTCTATGTGAAGGGCCAAATGAAGACGCTGCATTGCAAACGGAGCTTTCCGGCAACAAGCTGACGGTCAGCCTTAAGGCAAGAAAGAGCCTCCCGCGTTTTGTAAAAATGCGCTGGTCCTTTGAAAGCGATCCGGAAATCAAGGTGCTCGGCGACGCATGGGAACGCAGCTATGCCAATCTCGAATTCTGCGCACTCAAAGACAATGACCGTTATATGCCATGGTATTTTATTGCGGACGCAGCCGAAACGCAATATTGCTTCGGCGTGAAAACGCAGCCGAACGCTTTTGTCAGTTTCCACTATGACATGAGCGGTATTACGGCGTACATTGACTGTCAAAACGGCGGCTGCGGCATAGAACTGAACGGCAGGACGATACGACTTTGTGATTTTCTCTTTTGCATATATAACAGCACCGACACCTTCGCCTGTCTGCAGGATTACTGCAAACAGCTCTGCAATCATCCCCTGCTGCCTGATCGTCTGATCTACGGCGGCAACAACTGGTATTACGCCTACGGCAAAAGCGACTACGAGACCATCGTTTCCGACGCTACTTTGCAGGCAAAGCTCGCCGACGGTCTGGACAACCGCCCGTATATGGTCATCGACGACGGGTGGCAGATCAACGGCTGTGCCGGTCCGTGGCTGCCGAACAACAAGTTTCGCGATATGAAAGCCCTGGCGGACGAAATCAAGGCTATGGCCGTTTTGCCAGGGATCTGGATCCGTCCCCTGTTCAGCCGCGATAAAAGCATCCGTAAGGATATGCTGCTGAAGCGCGGCAAAAAAGCTGAATACCTTGATCCAACCGTACCTGCTGTACAGGAACTGATCCGTGCAGACGTGACGCGCATCCGCGACTGGGGCTACAAATTGCTGAAATATGATTATACCACATATGACCTGTTCGGTTTGTTCTGCAGGGATTTCACCAGGACAATCGGCGAAACGGAAAACTGGCACTTTGCAGACCGCAGCAAGACGAACGCGGAGATCGTACTGGATCTTTACCGTCTGATCCATGACGCAGCAGACGATATGCTTCTGATCGGCTGCAATACGATTTCTCACCTTTGTGCCGGGTTAGTTCACATCAACCGCACGGGCGACGACACCAGCGGCAGAGAATGGGAACGCACCCGTACTATGGGCGTCAACACGCTCGCCTTCCGGCTGGCGCAGAACAACGCGTTTTATATGGCAGACGCCGATTGCGTCGGTATATTGAAAGATTACATTCCCTGGGAAAAGAACCGGCAATGGCTTGATTTACTGGCGCACAGTGATACGGCGCTCTTTGTTTCCTGCGATCGCGCGAGCGTTCAAACGGCGGCGGCGCTCTCCGCGGCATACCGCGAAGCGCAGAAAAAACACAATCTTCGTCCGCTCGACTGGAAAACGACGCGAACGCCGGAGCATTGGCGCACCGATCAAAAAGAACTTAATTACAAATGGTAAATAAAGGAGAAAGCAACATGAAAACATTCCTGTTTCAGGGCGACAGCATCACAGACGCCGGCAGAGACCGCGGCAACGACAATTACCGCGGCAACGGCTATCCAACCCTCGTAGCGGCAAAGCTCGGGCACGATCAGCCGGGCGCCTACCGTTTTTTGAACCGCGGCGTCAGCGGCGACCGCATCGTTGAAATCAACACGCGGATCAAGTGCGATCTGATCAATCTGCAGCCGGACGTGTTGAGTATCCTGATCGGCATCAACGACGTGTGGCATGAGCTGAACGGCAATCACGACGGCGTCAGCGACGAGAAGTTCTTCCGCACCTATTGCGAAGTGATCGATGAGATTAAAACTGCTTGTCCGAATATAAAGATCTACATTCTGGAGCCGTTCGTGCTGAAAGCATCGGCGACTGCGAAAGACTGGGACTATTTCTACACGGAAACAAAAAAACGCGCCGCATCCGCGAAGCGGGTTGCAGCGCAATTCGGCTGCACATTTGTACCGCTTCAGGAGACGTTCGACGCGTTATTGGAAAAGGCGGAAGCGTCCTACTGGCTGCTTGACGGAGTGCACCCGTCCGCAATGGGACATCAGGTGATCGCCGACGCGTTGATCGCCGCAGTCCTGCAGGACGCCGATTAATTCTTATATTTACTGATTTACAGTTTCTGCTTGCGTATTTTCCTTCTGGATCTCCGCAAGCATTTCTTTTTGGATCTCTTCGTCATACGACAGCATGGCGGGCGCGTCTTCTTTCTTAATGATGCGCTTTACGTAACTCTGCGTAATCCTTGAAACCACCGGGAAGAGAACGACAACGCCGATCAGGTTCGGGATCATCATCAGACCGTTGAACGTGTCGGAAATATCCCACGCGAGCGAGGACGTCATCACAGCGCCGGATATGATCATCAGCGTGAAGATGATCTTATAGATGATCGTGGACTTTGTGCCGAAAAGGTACTCCACAGCCTTCGTTCCGTACTGCGACCAGCCGAGAACGGTCGTGAACGCAAAAAGCAGCATGGCAACCGCCACAAAGATCTCGCCGATATGACCGAAGGATTCGCCGAACACCTGCGCAACCAGAGTTGCATCGTTAATGCCTTCCTTAACAACGCCGGTCGCAAGGTCGATATGGCCGGAGGAAAGGACGACAATCGCCGTCATCGTGCAGACGACAAACGTGTCAAAGAACACCTCGAAGATGCCCCACATACCCTGACGGACAGGCTCCTTGACATTGGAAGAGGAGTGCACCATAACGGAGGAACCGAGACCGGCCTCGTTCGAGAAGACGCCGCGCTTGCAGCCCTGCGTAATGACCTGGCTGATGGCCACGCCTGCCGCGCCGCCGGCGACCGCTTTGACGCCGAACGCAAACTTAAAGATCGCGACAAACATCGCGCCGACATTCTGGTAATTCATGATGCAGATGATCAGCGCGCCGATCACGTAAAGCACGGACATGAATGGCACCACGCGCTCCGCAAAGGAGGCGATACGCTGCAGACCGCCGATGATAATGAGCGCGGCGAGGATCATCAGGACAAAGCCGATGATGATGTTAATGACGGGGATACCGCCGACAGCGCCAAGCACCATTTCATCCGTAAAAAACGCGGACTGGATATTCAGCGTGATCTTGTTGATCTGACCCATGTTGCCGATACCAAAAGAAGCGAGCGTTGCAAAAATCGCGAACATAACAGCAAGGATCTTACCGGGCCATTTCATGCCTTTCTTGCTGCCGAGACCGTCGGCAAGATAATACATCGCGCCGCCGGACCATTCGCCGTTCTGATTACGGCGACGGTAGTAGATACCAAGCACGTTTTCGGAATAGTTGGTCATCATACCGAGGAACGCGGCGACCCACATCCAGAACACGGCCCCGGGACCGCCGATCACGATCGCTGCGGATACGCCGGCGATATTACCGGTACCGATCGTTGCGGCAAGCGCGGTACAAAGCGCCTGGAACTGCGAGATGCTCGTTCTGTCTGTCTTGCGGCGGGACGCGCTGCCCTTGCCGAAAATGCTGCCGATCGTTTCTTTCCACCAGTGTCCGATATGCGTGACCTGGAAGAAGCGGTTCGCGACCGTCATAATGATGCCCGCGCCGATCAGCAGAAACAGACCGATCTTGACCCAGACAACGCCGTTGACCGCGTCGTTGATTTGTGCGACTTTTGCAAAAAACTGTTCCATAAAAAATGTCCTCTCGTGCGGAATGATCTCCGCAGATCTATATTGCGCGAAAAA
>JAEEGI010009269.1_pt1 | contig 21594 bp, 14 predicted proteins | sample 8958751 | NCBI WGS metagenome assembly JAEEGI01 (sample SAMN16246545, study PRJNA631951) | gut metagenome | biome: gut microbiome; feature: rumen; material: KS-attached | host: Bos | place: Iran: Karaj | collected 2018-10 | reverse complement strand
CGCCATGTGTGTTCCAGCCGTCCGTCGGGACCGGTGGTGCCGACAAAACGGACGCTGTCGGCAAATTCAGGCTCCCCAATGTTTATGTTGCAGCCGGGAACGACCTCGTTGGAATTGCCGTTACGCAGATAACGCGCAGTGATAATCGCCTTGCACACCGCATCTTCGCGGCATGAGACCAAACTGATGCCCATCCAGAGCATACAGGCCATGATGGCCCAAATTCCGATTCTTTTCCTCATCGTTGGTGTCGGTTAATAGCTTGTTGAAAAAAATAATCCGTCAAATCAACTTTCCGTATTCCAAAAAATAGTAATATTGCAAACTTTTTTGACATGCAAAAGTACAAGAAATTAAAATATCAGAACGGATTTTTCCGGATTTTTTTAACATAAAAGGAAGAACATGCGCAATAACATTATTTTTAGCATTTTATGCGGTTTGTTAATCGGCTTTTCCCCTGCCGTGCAGGCGCAAAAAGGGGCTACGGAACAAAAAAATGGCACACAAAATGAGCGACAGATTATGGTCACGATTGAAACAAACAAAGGCACATTGAAGGTGAAATTATACAACGAAACGCCGCTTCACCGCGACAATTTCGTCAAACTCGCGAAGGAGGGATACTTCGACAGCCTTCTTTTCCATCGGGTCATCAAAGATTTCATGATCCAGGGCGGAGACCCCGATTCACGCCACGCCTCCCCCGACCAGTCGCTTGGCATGGGAGGACCGGACTACACCATTCCGGCCGAATTTAACCGGAACCTGATCCACAAGCGGGGTGCCTTGGCCGCCGCCCGCGACAACAATCCGCAGAAAGCCTCATCAGGCTCACAGTTCTACATAGTACAGGGAAAAGCCTGGACTGACGGGCAGCTGGACGCCATCTGCAGGCAGTACGGGCTCAACTACACCCCCCAGCAACGGAACCTCTACAGGACAATCGGCGGCACCCCATTCCTTGACATGAACTACACCGTGTTCGGAGAGGTGGTGGAAGGGCTTTCCGTCATTGACAAAATCGCATCGGTCGCCACCAACAGAGAGGATCGTCCTGTTGAGGATGTACGCATCCTCTCAGTACGGGTGGAAGAATAAGACAATAATATTATTAGGTAATAATGGCCAATTTAGAAGAATTCAGGAAAGAGATCGAGCAGTTCCGCTCTGAAAAGTTGGAGGAGATTGAACAGTTCCGTTCCCGTTTTTTGGGCAAGAAAGGTTTTCTGATCGCCCTTTTCGATGAAATAAGGAACATCCCCCCTGCCGAAAGGAAGGATTTTGGACAGAACGTGAACAGTTTGAAACAAAGGGTATTGGAAAGGTACAACGAACTGAAGACCGCCTGCGAGGCGAAACAGACCGGTCCGGAAGGACCGGACGACCTCACCCGTCCCGCCAACCGCATCACAACCGGCGCAAGGCACCCGATTTCGATTGTGACCAACCGGCTATGCGATGTCTTCCGCAAGATCGGCTACACAGTTGCGGAGGGTCCGGACATTGAGGACGACTGGCACAATTTCGGCGCCCTGAATTTCGCGCCGGAACATCCGGCAAGGGATATGCAGGACACCTTTTTTGTGGAACCCGGAATCCTGCTGCGCACCCACACCTCACCGGTGCAGTCAAGGGTGATGGAGGCCAACAAACCGCCCATCCGCGTGGTATGCCCCGGACGCGTGTTCCGCAACGAGGCAATAACTGCCCGCGCCCACTGCATTTTCCACCAGGTGGAGATCCTCTGCATCGACGAAGGCATCTCTTTCGCCGACCTCAAGCAGACCCTGGACTACTTTGTGAAGGAGATGTTCGGCAAAGAACGCAAGATAAGGCTGCGCCCCTCCTACTTCCCCTTCACCGAACCATCGGCCGAGATGGACATAAGCTGCGACATCTGCAACGGCAAGGGCTGCAACATCTGCAAGGGCAGCGGCTGGGTGGAGATTCTCGGCTGCGGCATGGTTGACCCGAACGTGCTTTCGCTCAACGGAATCGACCCGGAGAAATACAGCGGTTTCGCCATTGGCATCGGCGTGGAACGGAGCACACAGCAACTTTACAAGACCAAGGATATCCGGCTCTTTTTCGAGAATGACATCCGTTTTCTCCAACAATTTGAAGCACTTTGATAATTAATCATTTAAAAATATTAAAAAAAAAACACATGAAAAGGTTTGTTTCACTTCTACTAATCTGCCTGTTTGCCGTATCGCAAATGGCATCCGCACAAATCACGGACCTGTCCGGAACAAAAAAACAGAAAAAATCCGACCCGAAGGCCGCTGTCCCGGTGGACAAGAACGTCCGCCTGGTGAAAATGGACAACGGGCTGACATATTACCTGCGGGTCAACAAGAAACCGGAGGGACGCATCCAGTTCCGGCTGGTCACCAATGCAGGCTCAATCCTGGAGGACGACTCCCAGCAGGGTCTGGCCCACTTCTGCGAGCACATGGCCTTCAACGGTACGGAACACTACCCACACAACGCCATGGTATCGGAACTGCAGAAGGCCGGCGTGGCGTTCGGAAGCCACATCAACGCATACACCTCGTTTGACGAGACCGTCTATTTCGTGAACATGCCCAACACTCCCGAAATGATTGAGATGGGCATGAAAATCCTGGACGGTTGGGCATCCAAGCTGCTCTTCGACCAGAAGGAGATTGAGGCCGAACGCGGCGTTATCCATGAGGAATGGCGCGGTGCGCTGGGCGCGGGCGACCGTCTGAGGAAGAAGACATGGCCCATAATGCTGAAAGGTTCAAAATATGCCGACAGGCTGCCGATTGGCACCGAGGAGGTGATAATGAACTTCAAGCGTGAGGAGATCGTACGCTTTTACAAGGACTGGTACCGCACCGACCTGCAGGCTGTCATCATCGTGGGCGACTTTGACATGGACCAGATGGAGGCAAAGGTGAAGGAGTATTTCGGCTCATACAAAAAGGCCGAGAACCCCAAACCGCGCACCTACTTCCCCATCCCTGACAACCAGGAGCCTTTGTTCGCAATCGCCACCGACAAGGAGGCCACATCCACCACAATCGAACTAATTTGGAAGCATAAGAAAGCTCCGCAGGGCACCATCGGCGACTACCGCCAGAGTCTGGTCCGCAGCCTGGCCAACGGCATGATCATCGCCCGTTTCGGCGAATTGTGCGAAAAAGCCACCGCCCCTGTGATTTCCGCCTACGGCGCATACGGCGGGTTCCTTGGCCGCGACTGCGACGCCTTCACCCTGTACGCCTATCCGAAGGACAACCGCATGGAGGAGGCCGTGCGCCTGCTGCTGACCGAAATGAAGCGCATCGACCAGCACGGATTCCTGCAGACCGAACTTGACCGCCAGAAGGAGGAGCTGCTGGACAGCTACCGCAAATCGGCCAAGGAGGCTGACAAGACCCCGTCAACCAGTCTTGCAGACGAATATACCCGCAACTTCCTGAACGGCGAATGCATCCCCGGAATCCGCAGGGAGAACAGCTATGCCAAGGAGTTTGTTCCTGGCATCACGCTTGAGGAGGTCAACGCAGTGGTGGCCGACTGGATCACCGACAACAACCTGATTTTCTACCTGACAGCACCGGAAAGGGAGGATCTGAAGGTTCTCACGGAAAAGGAGGCCATGAAGATAATTCAGGAAATGAAGGGAGTGCAGACGGAACCTTGGGTGGACAATTTCAAGGAGACCCCGCTCTTCGACCAGACACTGGCAGATGTCACCCCGCGCGTCAGCAAGGTGAACCAGCCGCTGGACTACACTGAATACACCCTGCCGAACGGCATCCGCTTTATTGTCAAGAAGACCAACTACAAGGAGGACGAGATCCGCATGAGGTCATTCGCACGCGGCGGCGCCTGCCTGTACAGCGATGAGGAATCATTCCTTGTAAGCATGACCGACGGCTTCATTGACGATGCTGGAATTGGAGAATTCTCCTCCACCCAGCTGGAAAAGAAACTGAAAGGCAAGACCCTTTCCATCAGCCCATCCATTTCGGACCGCAGCCAGGGCTTCAGCGGCTCCTGCTCGCCCAAGGATCTGGAGACACTGCTGCAGCTGCTGAACCTCTACTACACCTCCCCTCGTAAGGATCAGGAATCCTTTGACAAGAACCTCCAGGCGCTCCGCACACAGTACAAGGCTTTGGCAGCCTATCCGCAGGTCGAGCTGCAGAATGTGATGATCAAAACCGCATATCCGGACTACAAGCGCTTTATCGGCATCCCGACCGAGGCCGACTTCGACAAGCTGAATCTTGACCGGATGTACCAGATTTTCAGGGAGAGGTTCAAAGACGCCTCAAACCAGACCTTCTTCTTTGTGGGCAACATCACCGATGATGATATAAAAATCATTGCCAAATACCTGAACAACCTGCCGACAGGCGGTGAGCAGAAAAACGAGAAGGACCATGACATCTCCCCGAGACTTGCCGCCGGTGTGACCCATGGCCTGGCAATTAAAGGGACCGAAAAGATGTCGATTGTGATCATGCAGGGCGAAACCGAGGGCTTTGACGCCACACAGCGGAACCGCCGCATGGCCGACATGCTTGGCGAATGCGTGCAGATTTCCACCACGGAGATCATCCGCGAGAAGATGGGTGACGCCTACAGCCCGCGTGGCAGCGTGGGATACACCCTCGAACCTGTCCCGACCGTATACTGGGTGTTCCAGATCCAGTGCGACCCCAACAAGAGCGGGAAGGTTGAGAAAGCCGCTCTGAAGGTGCTCAAGAAATATGCGAAGAAGGGACCGGACGCCGAAACTCTGGCCAAGGCCAAGGAGCAGATGATCAAGAGCCGCGAGACGCAGCTGCAGGAGAACGGTGCCTGGATGAACATAATCTACGGTTCATATTATTATAATGAAAACAGGGACGAGGTGATTGAAAAATACAACGAATGGGTGAACTCCATCACTGCTGAGGAGGTTCGCGACATGGCCAAAAAGTTCTTTGACTTCAACCACTACTCCGTCACCACATTGAAACCTGAAAACACAAAGTAACAAAACATGGATAAAAAATTCAAAATCATCAACACAACGTTGGGATGGGTGGTCGGACTGCTGGCCACCATGGTTTACTTCATGACCGCGGAGCCCACCGTCAGTTTCTGGGATTGCGGCGAATACGTTGCCACGGCCTGTAAATTGCAAGTGGGACACCCTCCCGGGGCGCCCACATTCCAGCTGCTCGGCTGCCTCTTCGCGATGTTCGCGCAGGATGCCGCACACATCGCCATCTGCATCAACCGGATGTCAGCACTCTGCAGCGGGCTAACCATCATGTTCCTTTTCTGGAGCATTTCACTCTTTGCAAAACGTCTTGCCCAAAAGTCGGGCAAGGAGATGGGCGTTGCGCAGCTCATCGCCGTCTTCGGCAGCGCACTGATCGGTGCGGCCGCCTACACCTTCTCAGACACCTTCTGGTTCTCGGCGGTCGAGGGTGAGGTCTATGCAATGTCATCCTTCTTCACGGCATTGGTCTTCTGGGCCATACTGAAGTGGGACCAGGTTGCTGACGAGAACGGCTCCTACCGCTGGCTGATACTTATCGCCTATCTGGTGGGGCTCTCCATCGGCGTGCACCTGCTGAACCTGCTTACTCTGCCCGCCATGGTGCTGGTTGTATACTATCGCAAGTACAAACCGACAACAAAAGGTGTCATTTACGCCCTTTTGCTCTCATTTGTCATGATCGCATTGATCCTGTGGGGAATTGTGCCATGGATTGTAAAACTGACCGGCACATTTGAGCGCATTTTCGTCAACGGGTTCCATGCACCGTTCAACACCGGAGCCATCGTCTTTTTCGCCTTGGTCATCGGACTGATCGTATGGGGAGTCCTCTATTCGGAAAAGCACCGGAAACGGCTGCTGAACATCCTGACCCTCAGTTTCGCCTTCATACTGATCGGCTACTCCACCTTCTTCATACTGGTAATCCGCTCCAACGCCAACACGCCGCTGGACGAGAACAACCCGGACGATGCGGTGGCGCTGCTCTCCTACCTCAACCGAGACCAGTACGGCAAAACGCCGTTAGTGTACGGTCCATACTACAATACCCCGATAAAGGATTATGAAGACGGCAAACCCTCCTATGTCAAGAACTACGTTGTACGCTACAACGGCGACGAGGTTGCCTCATTCTTCGAGGAAAAGGATGCCAAGAAATTCATGGATGACAACAAGGAAAAATATGCCAACGGAAAACTGACCATCCGCGGCGAATATGTAATCGGTGACAGCCGCGAAAAATCCGAGGTTGTCTATGACGGCAACTACTGCACATTCTTCCCCCGCATGTGGAACCGCGAAGGGCCGCGTGTACGCCAGTACAAGATTTGGGCGGACATCCATGACGAATACGAGACTATCGGAGGACAGCGCGTGCCGCGCACACCCTCCTTCGGAGAGAATCTGAAATTCTTCTTCAAATACCAGATGGGCTACATGTACGGCCGCTATTTCATGTGGAACTTTGTAGGCCGTCAGACTGTTGACCAGGGATTCGGCGGAAAGCGCACCGGCAACTGGATTTCCGGCATAAAGTTCATCGATGAGGCCCGCCTCGGACCGCAGGACATGCCGAAACACATGAAGAACCCGGGCAACAACCGCTATTTCTTCCTTCCGCTGATTCTGGGACTGGTCGGTCTGATATACCAATTCAGGAAGGATCCGCACAGCGGCATGGTGATTCTGGCGCTCTTTGTCATGACAGGTATAGCCATCGGGGTTTACCTGAACATGTACGCCTACCAGCCGCGCGAGCGGGACTACGCCTTTGCAGCCTCCTTCTACGCCTTCGCCATGTGGATAGGGCTTGGCGTGTACGCCATCTATGACGGCCTGCGCAAAAAGGTCAACCCGACAGCCTCGGCCATACTTGCCACTGCCGTCTGTGTAACGGTGCCGGCAATAATGGGGGCGCAGAACTGGGACGACCACAACCGTTCCAACCGCTTCCTTACACGCGAGATTGCCAAGGCCTACCTTGATTCCTGCGCACCGAACGCCATCCTGTTCACCAACGGGGACAACGACACCTTCCCTCTGTGGTACATGCAGGAGGTTGAGGGATACCGCACCGACATCCGGATCTGCAACCTTTCCTTAGCAGGCACGGACTGGTATCTCGACCAGATGAAGCGCAAGGCATACGACGGCGAACCTGCACCTATCAGGATGACCAAGGAGATGTACAAACAGGGGACCCGCGACATGCTGGTTGCCAGGAACGAGATCAAGAGCCCGCAGAACCTGGCAAACGTGATGAAGGATATCATGTACAATCCGCAGAACAACAAACGTGATGCCTACATCCGCACCACCAGATTCTACCTTGATGTGGACCGTCAGAAGGTGATCGCCAACGGCACAGTACATCCCAGCGATACGGACAAGATTGTGGACAGGGTGGTCTGGAACATGCCGAAAGAGACCATCTACCAAGCCAACGGGCAGGACACAATAATGATTATCTCCAAGGCATATATCGCCATGATGGACATTCTTGCCAATAACAATTGGGAACGTCCCATCTATTATGTGGCAACCACAGGCTCCGAGTCCTTCTTCGGACTGGACAAATATTTCCAGATGGAGGGTCTTGCCTACCGTCTGGTTCCAGTCAGGGATGACGACCCCAACACATTGGGCGGCCTCTACGGACGTGTCAATCCGGATGTGCTCTATGAAAACGTCAAGAAATTTGATTTCAGCGAGTATGCCAATCCGGACGTGTATTTTAGCGAGGACTACACGAGAACCGTCATCAATCTGAAAATGTTCATGCTCCGGCTGGCGGATGCCTTCGTGGCGAAACAACGGCCGAAGGAGGCATACGAAGTGCTGAACCTTTGCTACAGCTGGTTCCCGCAAAACACCATCCCCTACGACAACATGGAACTCTACCTGGGCGAGCTCTATTTCAAATGCGGGCTGCCGGAGGCGACCAAAGAGGGGTTGAAGCTGTTCAACGACTACGTGGGCCAGATGGAGCTGGAAAACCGCTATTATGCCAAATTCAAGGGCAATAAAATGGAGATTGTGCGGGATGATTGGGAACGTAACCGTGCCATCTGCAACCAGATTGTCCAAATTGCCGGCATGTACCGGAAGGCCGAAGTGAATGCAGACCAAGGTGCGGCATTCACCGCCCTGGCCGACAGGGCAGCCGCACAACGGTAAGTTTTTGAAAAGGGTGTCTCAAAAGGCGCCCTCTTTTACCTTCTTGCATTCATCACATTTCCATTAATGCAATGAAAGAAATTTGAGAGTTTAAAATTTAAAATATTTTATTATGAAAGATGTAAAGGAATATATTGGGCAGAACAGGGAGCGTTTTCTGGAAGAGCTTTTCTCCCTGATCCGCATTCCGTCCGTCAGTGCGGAGGCGGAACACAAGGATGACATGGTGCGTTGCGCAGAACGTTGGCGCGAACTGCTGCTTGCCGCCGGTGCCGACAAAGCTGAGGTGATGCCTACGGATGGCAATCCGGTGGTGTACGGGGAAAAGACCGTCGGGTCGGACAAACCTACCGTGCTGGTTTATGGACATTACGATGTGATGCCGGTGGCACCGCTCGACTTGTGGAAGACCAGCCCGTTTGAACCGGTCGTTAAGGACGGACGCATCTGGGCTCGCGGTGCCGATGACGACAAGGGACAGTCCTTCATGCAGGCCAAGGCCTTTGAGTTCATGGTGAAGACAGGCCAGCTCCCCTGCAACGTGAAGTTCATGCTGGAGGGCGAAGAGGAGATAGGCAGCGGCAGCCTGTACGGATTCTGCGAAACACACAAGGAGCTGCTTAAGGCCGATGTCATACTGGTGAGCGACACCAGCATGATTGCCGCCGATGTGCCGTCAATCACATCTGGGCTGCGCGGACTCTGCTATTGGGACGTGGAGGTGACAGGCGCAAACCACGACCTGCACAGCGGCATCTACGGAGGTGCGGTGGCAAACCCCATCAATGTGCTCTGCAAGATGATTGCCGGCCTGCACGATGCTGACGGACGCATCACCATTCCCGGTTTCTATGACGATGTTCTGGTGATAAGCGATGAGGAGCGTGCCCTGATGGCACAGGCCCCGTTTGACGAGGCGGCCTACAAGCGTGAACTGGAGATTAAGGAGGTGTGCGGCGAAAAGGGCTACAGCACAAAGGAGCGCACCGGCATCCGTCCATGCCTGGATGTCTGCGGAATTTGGGGCGGGCATACCGGCGAAGGATCCAAAACGGTGCTTCCCTCCAAGGCCTACGCCAAAATCTCCACACGGTTGGTGGCCAATCAGGATTTCCAGAAAATCAGTGCGATGTTCAAGGAGTATTTTGAAAATGCAGCTCCGGACTGCGTAAATGTGAAGGTGACCCCATCCCACGGCGGCGCCGCCTACGTGACCCCGTTGGACACGCCTGCCTATCGTGCGGCTGAAAAGGCGATGACCGAAACCTACGGCAAAAGACCCATTCCGACCCGCAGCGGCGGCTCCATCCCCATCGTGGCCGGTTTCGAGAAGATTTTGGGCATCAAAAGTGTGCTCATGGGCTTCGGTCTGGGAAGTGACGACATCCATGCGCCCAACGAGAACTATCCGCTGCAACAGCTCTTCAAATGCATTGACACAATCCCCTATTTCTACGAGAATTTTGCGGAAATGCTCCGGAAATAGTTGTAAAAAAAACGCAATCCACCTACAAAATGCCATATAATCAATATTATATGGCATTTAAAATATTTTTTCCCCATACGTGGCTTCGTATTCTAAAAGTTTGTACTTTTGCATTTCAAATTTTTAAGAAAAAAGAAGTATTAGGAATACAGATAAAACTCGCGAGAAATGTCAAAGATTTGCATGATTACCGGCAAGAAGCCGATGAGGGGAAACAACGTGTCGCATGCTAACATCAAGACCAAACGCAGATTCTCACCCAACCTGCAGGAGAAGAAGTTCTACATTCCGGAGACGGACGAGTGGGTTATTCTGAAGGTTTCCGCCAAAGGCATCAAATACATTAACCGTCATGGCGTGTTAGGTGCGTTGCAGCACGCTTACGACAAGGGTGTTTTGTATTAGTCTGTTTCAGATGAACGGATATAAAGGGAGGTTGTAACAGCCTCCCTTTTTGCTTTATTCATCCTCCCCATCTTCAGTGAACTGCAAAAAATCCTTCAGATATTCTATCTGGCGACGGTCCCGCTTGGTGGGACGTCCGATGCCGGCGTCACGGTGTTCAGTCTGCATCCGGGCGATCCGTACCCGCTCATATTCCTCCGGTGGAGTCAGATCCAGATAATAATCCGGAACTTTGACTGCCGGTATCCTTGATTTGGGTGCGTCCAGCACACGCACCGTTCTCAACAGGGCGCCAATCCGCACCTGCACCTCCTCACCCACCTTCACTTCACGCGCAGGCTTGCAGTTGGTGCCGGCCACCTTCACCTTGCCCGCATTGCAGGCCTCCGTGGCCAAGGAACGGGACTTGAAGAGCCGCACCTCCCACAACCATTTGTCCATACGGGTCTTTTCCATAATACAAGCTATTTGGTGAATACATATTGCAGGATGTTGGCTCCCATCTGTAACGCTTTCAGGTGCAGCTCCTCCGAATCGTGATGGACTGCCGGATCCTCCCAGCCGTCTCCCAAGTCGCATTCAAAGGTGAACAGGCAGACCAGCCTACCTTCGTAAACCAGGCCGAAAGCCTGCGGCGGACGATTGTCATGCTCATGGATCTTCGGCAAGCCGTTTGGGAAAGCATATTTCTGATGGAAAATAGGATGCGAATATGGCAGTTCCACAAAATCAAGTTCGGGGAAGACCTTTTTCATCTCCCGCCGGATGGGGATGCTGATGCCATAATTGTCATCAATATGCAGAAATCCGCCGGCCAGCAGGTAGGTACGCAGGTTACGCACCTCCTCGTCCGAGAAGAGCACATTGCCGTGTCCGGTGATATGCAGATACGGATAGTCGAATATTTCGCGGCTGGCCACATCCACCGTCGGCACCTCCGGATTTAGCCTCATCCCCAGCTGGCTATTGCAGAATTTTACAAGGTTGGGCAGCGATGTGGGATTGGCGTACCAGTCGCCGCCGCCACGGTACTTCAGCAGCGCGATGGACTGCCCGGTCACGCCGAATGACAAACAAAACAAACTGATTATCAAAAAAACAAATCTTTTCATGCCTTACAATTTTGCAACTGCAAAAGTAACGCTTTTTATCAATCGGAAAGGATGGTTGCTCCGCTTTTTTTACCAGCTGTCCGCACATGTCCGTCCAAGTCTGAAAATATTCTGCGGAATAAGTCATTTCATGTTCCAATTTAAAGTATATTTGCTTTTCCATAAAAAGAAAAAATTATGCTTCATTTAGAAAGAGTTACAGAATTGGAAAAGAAAGCCATGCAAACCCGTAGGGACATTTTGCGCATGGTGCACACCGCACAGTCCGGACATCCGGGAGGTTCCCTGGGATGCGCCGATTTCCTTACAGCACTATTCTCTGAAGTGATGGACCGCAAGCCCAACGAATTCCGTGTGGACGGCCATGGGCAGGACATGTTTTTCCTTTCCAACGGACACATCACACCCGCCTTATACAGTTGCCTGGCACGTGCCGGCTATTTTGACATCCATGAACTGGGCAGCTTCCGGCAATTAGGCAGCCGACTGCAGGGACATCCCTCCATCCACAGCGGATTGCCCGGCATCCACGTGGCATCCGGCTCCCTCGGACAGGGGACCTCGGTGGCCATCGGTGCGGCGGAGGCGAAAAAACTCAACCACGACCCCTCCCTCGTATATGTGCTGACCGGAGACGGTGAGCTGCAGGAGGGACAGAACTGGGAGGCCTTCATGTATGCTGGCGCCAAGCAGGTGGACAACCTGATTGTCACCGTAGACTACAACAAGAAACAGATTGACGGCAGCACGGACGATGTGATGAACCTGCTGGATTTGAGCGCCAAATTCAACGCCTTCGGCTTCACTGTGTTTGAGGGGAACGGCAACAGCATGCCGGAACTGCTCACCATCCTGGAACTGGCCAAGGAGGCCTGCGGCAAAGGGCACCCGGTCGCATTCCTGATGCACACCGAGATGGGCTATGGGGTGGACTTTATGACAGGCAACCACAAATGGCACGGGACACCGCCCAATGACGAACAGTTGGCCGCCGGCCTCGCCCAATTGGAAGAGACGCTTGGAGACTATTAGATGAAACGGCTGGACAGATACCTGCTGAAAACCTACATCGGCCCCTTCTTCATGACCTTTCTGGTGGTCGTGTTCATCTTCCTGATGCAGTTCGTATGGAAGTACATTGACGATCTTGTCGGGAAAGGTTTGGAATGGACAGTGCTGCTCCGGCTTATGGGCTATACTGCCTGCACCTTTATCCCGATGTCGCTTCCTTTGGCACTTCTGCTGTCCGGCCTGATGACTTTCGGCAACCTGGGCGAACGCTTTGAACTGACTGCCATCAAATCATCGGGGATTCCTCTTTACCGCATCATGCGGCCGCTGATTCTTTTTGCCGTTGTCTGTTCTGCAGGCAACTTTTTCCTGTCGAACAACCTGGTGCCCTACGCCAACCTGAAAAGCACAATGCTGTTGCGTGACATCCGCACCCAAAAGCCGGCGCTCAGCATTGAGGAGAAGGTGTTTTACAAAGGCATTGACAACTATGTGATCCGCATCGGGAAAAAGGACAAGGATAACCAGACCGTGCATGACATCCTGATTTATGACCACAGCAACGGAAACAGTTTTGCGCGGTTCACACACGCCAAGGAGGGTTCCATGGTAATGGATGAAAAAAAACAGCTGCTGGTGTTCACCCTTAAGGATGGTTTTTATTTTGACGAGGACATGCAGAAAAGCAATGACGCTCCGGAACGACGCCTGCTCATGAGGGGCACATTCCAACGGCAGACCATCCGTTTTGACATCTCCTCCTTCCAATTCAGCCGTAGTGATGAGGATGTTTTCAAGACAAATTATACAGCATTAAATGTAAAGCAATTGGGAAGATTCATCGACTCCATCCGCAGTGAAATCGGTGAAAAACGCCAATATCTGAGCCAGAACATGCTGCTCCAGTTCGGTGCCATCCGGAGCTGTCTGCAGGACACCCTCTCCCCTCTCCCGGACACTCTTGTCCTGATGCCGCTGAATGCTCAGGAGCAATTCAGTGCCGCCACCAATGCACTGCAAAAGATCAGGGAGCAGCAAGGCACCCTTGAATTCTACAATATGGACCAGACCAACCAGAACGAGCAACTATGGCGATATGAAATTGAATGGCACCGCAAGTTCACCCTCTGCGCAGCATGCCTTATCCTCTTCTTTATCGGTGCTCCGTTAGGCTCCATCATCCGCAAGGGAGGGATTGGTATTCCGCTGACCATCAGTATCCTGATTTTTGTGTTTTACTGGGTGGTCTCAACAATTGGAGAGCGCATGGCCCGCATCGGCAGCCTCACCTCAGCCCAAGGCATGTGGATTTCCTCCCTGATACTGCTTCCGATCGGACTTTTCCTCATCTTCAAATCCACCAGGGAAAGCCAATGGCTGGAATTCTTCCAACAAAAGCACATCCGCACATTTATCCGGAAAAAGTTCAGAAAAAAGAATGAAAGTATTACAGATCTGCAATAAGCCGCCCTACCCGCCCAACGAAGGCGGCTCCATGGCCATGCACGCCGTCACACGGATGCTGCTGCAACAGCATTGCAGCGTGAAAGTTCTGGCGATGGAGAACCAGAAGTGTCCTGTAAGCCTTGCGGACATTCCGGAGGAATACCGTCAGCAGACCGGTTTTGAATGGATTTTTGTGGACACAAGGCTGAATCCTTTCGCCGCACTCCGTGCGCTGCTTCGCAACCGGTCATACCACGTTGTGCGCTTTTACAGCAAAACATTCGCCCAACGGCTCAAGGAGATCCTTCAGGAAGAACAATATGACATAATCCAGCTGGAAACCGTATATCCGGCCGTATACCTGCCGCTCATCCGAAGTTGCAGCAGCGCAAAAGTGGTGATCCGAGCACACAACATCGAACACAAAATATGGGAACGCATCGCAATCCATACCCGCAACCCCTTCAAAAAGGCCTACCTGCGCATTTTGAGCAGGCAGCTGCAACGCTTTGAACTTGATGCGCTGAGTCTGGCTGACGGCATTGAAACCATTTCGCCGGTAGATTCGGAATATTTTCAGAAAAAAACAGACACACCCGTTTGCGTCATACCATTCGGTATTCCGTCACGTCCCTTGCAGCCGCAACCCTTAGTGGAGCCGCACAGGCTTTTCTCGCTCGCCTCCATGAACTGGAAGCCTAATGAAGAGGGAATCCGCTGGTTTGTACGCGAAAGCTGGCCTCTTATCCGGCAGCGGCATCCCAACGCGGAATTCCGGATTGCCGGACGGCACACCCCGCCACACTTCCTTGCCCCGCTGCCGGGAGGCATACGGATTGTGGGCGAGGTGGAGGACTCGGAGGCCTTCATGCGTGAAAGCGGGATACTTGTGGTACCGCTGCTCTCCGGGAGCGGAATCCGCATAAAGATACTGGAGGCGATGAGCCTTGGTGTCACAATCATATCAACCTCCATCGGCGCTGAGGGGATTCCGGCCACCCACAAGGAGAACATCCTGATTGCCGACACGCCGCAGGCGTTTGCCGACGCAGTCTCGTTCTGCATCAGGTATCCGGAGGAATGCCGACGCATCGGGGAGCGCGCCGCCGACTTTGTACGGCAGAACTACAACGAGGAGGTCATCGCCGGACGGCTGATGGAATTCCTGACGGAATGTAAAATATAATCTGGAAAATGAACTGACTGTAACGGATTATTGTTTATTTTTGCATCCGATTAATTTTTGCAAATCATATTTCAACATTAACAAAATTCAACAGTTATGAAATTCACAAAGAATTTTTTACCGGCCCTCTGCCTAATGGTTCTTTTCATGGCAGGCACAGTAATCCGCTCCTACGCGCAGGAGACGCTTCCTTACAGCACCGATTTTTCCAATGCCAACGGTTGGCTGTTCGAGAACGGTGACTGCACCAATGCCTGGCACATCGGCACCCCTGCCGGACACACCGACAATGCCCTTTTCGTCTCCAGGAACGGGCAGGACACCACCTTTGCATACAACAAACCATCCCGCGTGTTTGCAAAAAAACTGTTCAGGATGGGCAGTTCGGAAAGAATCACCGTGGAATTCGACATCAATGTCGGCGGCGGCTACTACGGGACCGACTATGTGAAGGTCTATGTCATGGACACCAACCAGATAATTACGGCATCCAGCAGCACCAACTATGGCGAACCTTCACCCTTCGACTTTCCCGATTATCCGTTTTGCGGGGAGTTCAGGGGAATGTACGGCATAAGTCTTTACAACGGACATGTGAGCATGCAGATTCCCAACCCTGCAAAAGGAGGGTGCGCATTCTTCGTCATCATGTGGCGTAACGGTGACCACTACCAGGAATCCTACGCCACCCAGCCTGCCCCCATCGTCACAAATCTCTCCCTGAAGGAGACCCCTGACAGCGAGGTGCGGCTGGAAATGCCCAAAAACCTCAACTTCTCCATTGGCGGCATCGACACGGCATTGGTGACATGGATGCCCGGACGCGATGAAAAGAGCTGGGAATTCAAGCTCGGGGAAAACGGCAGCATCGGCACAGTCAGCCAAAGAAGCGATTACATTCTCACCGGCCTGACCAACCACCAAAAATACACGTTCTATGTCCGTACAAAAAATGGAAACTTCTTTTCAGAATGGAACAGGCTGGAAATCGACTTCAACACCGACCCCTCCGCATGGACACACGGGCCGGACACCATCGCCCCTGATTTCGCCCGCCTGACAGGAGCGGTCTCCTATTATACTGAAAGCCTGAAACCGAAAGCGTTCGGACTGCTCTACAAAAAAACAACCGATGAAAAGTGGATTTATCTCAAAGCAAATATCCGCGACTCATGGGAAGGACAGTACGAGATTGACGCTCCGGCCGAAAATCTGGAACCCTTCACATGGTATGCGGTGGGCGCATGGGCAGTCAGCCGCACCGGCGACACAATACTCACAGGCACAGAATATCCCCACTCCTTCCTGACTTATGACAATGCGAAGACAGAGGCCGCCACTCTTCCCTACACCGCCACATTCGGCAACAACGACCACTGGGGACTTTCAAAAGGATTATACAACTGGTATAAAGGCTCAAACGGCAACTCCGGCAACAGGCTGTTCATCTCCCCGAACGGCACCGACACCGCCTACAACGGCACACCGATATATGTGAACTCCTTTGCACAAAAAAAGATTGGAATGCCAAAAAATGGATACATTACCGTGAAAATAAACGCCAAAAAAGATGGTTGCCATTTCATGGGCTACAACATCTCAAATCTTTATGCGGCACTTTCCCGCGATTCCATTGGAGGATTCCACCCTTGGTTTGAAAGCAAGCAGGATCTCAACAACATGACTCCGGGAGAATACACCTTCCATTTGAAAGTGCCGCAAAGCTACGGCATGGACAGCACAGGTCCGGTTTACCTTGTGTTCGGTTGGGAAGACATGTACGAAATAGATGCCATAGGATTTCTTGATGACATTGAATTGGGAGCCTTTGCCGCCATCATCGGAAACATTTCCGTGGAGGAGACACCGGAAGAGACTGCACGTGCGCTTGACAACTGCCACACCCCTGTCATCAGCGAAGTGGATCTGACCTCCTTCACCACCGCCCGAGTCTATTGGGAATGGGAAAATCAGCCATGCCAGTATCAGGTGGAATACGGGGACGGCAGAACAAGCCCCGTCACCGACTGCAATGAGAACAGCTCCAACATGGAAGTGACCGGACTGGTGCCTAACAGCACCGCTGTCTTCAAATTGCGAGTCCTTTGCCAGGATTCCACATGGGGGGATTGGACCCGGACCGAAATCAACACCAAAGCCCTTCCGGAGGTGTATGTCATGCCGGTGAATGATGTTTCCGAAAACTCAGCCAACATCCACGCCTATCTTTTTCACGGATATATAAATTTCAACCCCATCAGGGAATTCGGGTTTGAATATGCCGAACCGGCAACCACCAACATGCTCGGTTTTACCGAAGTGGAATGGACCAAACTGCCCTGCAACAGAATCGACACCATTTATGACGAGAGCATCTACGGCGGTTACTCATTGATGTTTAAACTATATACATCCATAGAGCATCTGGAGAAAAACAAGACCTATATGGTCAGGGAATATGCCACCACCGCCAACGGTGTCACCACCTACAGCGAAGAGCGCACCTTCACCACCGGAACCGTCCGTATCGGCGAAGCGGGAGAAAACATCCGCATGAGCATCAGCCCGAACCCGGCGGACGATTATGCCGAAATCCGGTTGGAAGGGCTTCACGGCAACGCCACAGTCTGTTTGTCCGACATGCAGGGAAGACTGGTATACAAACAGCAAGTGGCTGATGCGGCACAAACGCTCCGCATCAACACACAAATGCTTTCAAGCGGATTGTATATCATTAAAGTGCAGACACAGGCGGGATATGGTATAGCAAAAATCGCAATACGTTAAAATTATGAAGAAACAGATCATCACACACACAGGCATTGTCCTCATTTGCGCCATTGTGGCATTCATCTTCTTCTCCCCTGTTTTCGACGGGAAGGCTGTCCGGCAGGGGGATATGGAAAAAGCACGGGCCATGAGCTACGAACAGGAGATGTACCAACAACAGACCGGCACCTACACCAACTGGAACAGTTCAATGTTCAGCGGTATGCCTGCCTATCAGATCTACTCCAAACATCAGTCCTCCGTCTTCGCCGGACTCAAATACATGTTCATCTCCCGTTACCTGGGAAGTGCCAAGGAACGCAGTTTCGGCGTGCTGTTCCTTTACCTCATCGGATTTTACATCGCCTTGGTGGCCTTGGGGGTGAACCCATGGCTGAGTCTTGTCGGGGCATTGGCGTTCGGATTAGGAAGCTACAATATTATTATTATTGAGGCCGGACACATAACAAAGGCTTGGGCCATCTCGATGATGGCACCGGTTCTTGCCGGAATCATACTGGCATTAAAAAAGAGCTGGATATGGGGCGGCCTGCTCTTCACGCTGGCACTGGGCCTGCAGATCCAGTTCAACCACATCCAGATAACCTTCTACACAATGATTGCGGCAGTGATACTTGGACTGGTATATCTGGTCTACGCCCTGCGTGAAAAACAGGCGGCTGGTTACGTCAAAGGACTGGCCGTTCTGCTGGTGGGCTGCGTTTTCGCCATACTGGGAAATGCCAGACAATTGTTTGTCAATAAAGAATACGCCAAATATACCATGCGTGGCGGCACCGAAATCAGTGTCAAGCCATCCGACCTGCATCCGACCGCAGCCCCTGCCGCAAAGGAGGAGAAAGTCTCTTCAGGCCTGAATCTGGACTACGCCTTCAACTGGAGCTATGGCAAAGGGGAAACCTTCACCATCCTGGTACCGGGCATGTACGGCGGCGGTTCCGGAGAAAGGGTCAGCGAGAACTCACAATTCTACCAGAATTTCCGCAGCAACATGGCTCCGCTATACTGGGGAGACCAGCCCTTCACCTCCGGTCCGGTCTATTTTGGTGCCATAATTGTGTTCCTGTTTGTGCTGGGAATGTTCATCGTAAAAGGGCCTGAACGCTGGTGGATAGGCATCGCCACACTGCTGGCAATACTGATGTCGTGGGGAAAAAACCTGATTGGGTTCAATGGTTTTCTTTTCCACCATCTGCCGCTTTACAACATGTTCCGCACCCCCTCCATGAGTCTGGTGCTTGCCAATGCCTGTATGGTAATAATGGCCGTTTTGGCGGTCAAGACTCTGTTGGATCATGAGGGGGACACCACCAAACTGAAAAAGGCGCTTTACTGGTCCACAGGTATAACCGCCGGCCTTTGCCTCCTTTTTGTCGTTTTTGCCGGTTCATTCTCCTACACGGGAGCCTCCGACATCTCCATGGAACAGCAATACGGACAGCACTGGCCCGCCATCTTCAGCATCCTGCAGACTGACCGCAAATCGCTGCTGGTCGGGGACTGCTGGCGTTCCATCGGTCTGATTCTGGCCGCAGCTGTCACACTTTGGCTCTTCATAACACAAAAACTGAAAAAGGCAGGTATCCTGACCGCAGTGCTGGCATTGCTGATCACCTTTGACCTCTGGAATGTGGACCGCCGCTATCTGAATGAGGACAACTATGTGAACGAACGCACATCGAAGGAGCTGCAGCCGGCCGCATACGACCGGGACATCGACCAATTGGCCAACCATTTCGGCGACAAGGACTACCGCGTGTTCAACTACGCAGTAAACACATTCAACGACTCCTACCCCTCCGCATTCCACCACCAGATTGGAGGCTACCATGCCGCCAAACTGCGCCGCTATCAGGACATCATAGACTTCTATATTTCAGAAAACCTGAACATAAACATACTGAACATGCTGAATGCACGCTACCTTGTAGCTCCCGACCGCGAGCGCGGCTACATGGTGCAGCGGAATGAAGCGGCCTTAGGCAACGCATGGTTTGTCGATTCTGTCCAGTTGGTGGAGAACGCCAACGAGGAGATTCTGGCACTGAACAGCCTGAATCCGGCGGACAAGGCGGTGGTCAACAGCAAGGATTTCGGTGACCAGCTGAAATTCAACCCTGAGCAGATTCGCCGCGACAGCCTCTCCTCCATCACAATGGAGCACCTCACCCCCTACAACCCCGACAAGGTGGTGTACCACAGCAAAACCGCCAAGGAACAGCTTGCAGTTTTCTCGGAAATATACTACGCCCCCGACTGGTTCGCCTACATTGACGGCAAACCTGCGGATTACCTGCGCGTGAACTACATATTACGGGGAATGATAATACCTGAAGGGGAGCACACTATTGAATTCCGCAACGAAGCCCCCTCCTTCCATCGTTGGGACAAAGTGAGTTTGGGAAGCTCAATACTGATGCTGATCTGTATGGGCGGCGGACTCTTTTTCCACTATCGCAGGAAAAAGGGCGACAAACGCTAATTCAAACGTTAAACTACTCTGATGCCTTCACTTGAGCCTTTCGGCAAGAGAGAAGGCATCAAACATATTGTCTTCCAAGGAGCAATATTTCCATGCACCATACCTGCCTATAGAATAGATGCCATATTTTGCCAACAACGCCATCTTTTCCTGCTTGTCCATTTCAGAATGGCGGGTGACGTGGACATAGGCGGGATCCATCAGCACATGATGTTCGGCAACCAGCCTCTGGCTTGTGACTATTCCGGCATCATGCAGGTCGTCAAGCGTGCGCTGCAGAAGACTGCCAATCTCCCCTACCGGCTGCTCCTTCCCAAAGCCTATCTCGACATAAAGCGACATGCGGTCCTGTCCGATTATATTGTCATAGAAACCGACACGATAGAACAGATACCTGTTTTCAGGAATATACATCCAACAATTGGTGCGCTCGGGACCCTTTGCGTCAAAGCCGAGATTAAAGACCAGAACCTTGTTCCAGGAATAAATTCCGCTATCATACGGCACGGAGCAGATGTCAAGCAGCCGTGGAAGCGGCATCGTTGAAATAAGCCGGTCAAAATGCAAGGTGCGCCTGTTTGTGACAGCGGTGTGTGTCTTCATGTCAACAGAAAGGAGTCTCTCACCAAGGGAAATGCGCGAAGAATCCACATGCGATGCGACGGAATTGACAATACGGATGCACCCCTCCTTGGGATACAGGAAAGTTGCATTGTAACTCTTTCCTTCCGGATTGCGGAAATTGCGGATTATCTGTTCCTTGTCAGCATAAGGAAAAAAACGGCCCATGGCATCCACATCAAGATTGTCAAGATCGGTGGCGTAGAGCTTGGAATTGTATGGGATCAGGAACTTGTCAGCGATTGAACGTCCGAACTTGGCATAAAGCATCTGCTTGAAGGTGTCGGACGTGGCATTTTCAGGTATTGAAAACAAATCATATAGGCAATCGATGAATTCCTGCTGTTCCAGCTGGTGTATGTTCATCTGAAACGGAAAATCCACATGACGGTCCTTATAGAGTATCTGTGTATGTTTGCGCACTGTAAGCATTTCATCCGGAGCGATACGTTGCATTACATAGTCCCGCAACTCAGGATGCTGGAAGTGGAAAAAGTGTCCGGAATAGTCCCACACAAACCCCTCCTTGCGAATAGTCTTGCAATAGCCGCCAATCTGTTCTTCCGCCTCAATAATCTGAAAATCCCCACTCGCCGCTGCGGCGTAACTCAAACCGGATATGCCGGCACCAACAATCAAATCCATGTTCTAACTTACAATATTATTTTTCCTTATATACCAACGCATTGCAATTGTCGCCGCCACCGGACAATGCCGTAGCATCCATATCAACAGACGCATCTTGATGTCACGCTTCAGATAACTGTTGCCCCGATAGTCGGGAATGACACGCAGCAGCTCAGCATGTATTTCACGGTAAGTCGCCGCAACAGGCCTGCTGCT
>JAEEGI010009268.1_pt1 | contig 21595 bp, 14 predicted proteins | sample 8958751 | NCBI WGS metagenome assembly JAEEGI01 (sample SAMN16246545, study PRJNA631951) | gut metagenome | biome: gut microbiome; feature: rumen; material: KS-attached | host: Bos | place: Iran: Karaj | collected 2018-10 | reverse complement strand
TCATCGCGGGCGCGGACATGCGCGGAACCATTTACGGCATCTACGAGATCTCGGAGCAGATGGGCGTCTCCCCCTGGTATGACTGGGCCGACGTACCAGTCCCCCATAGCACGGACATCTCCCTGGCTGCCGGGACCTACACGGTCCCCCAGCCCGGCGTCCGCTACCGCGGCATCTTCCTCAACGACGAAGCCCCGTGCCTGACTTCGTGGGTGAAGAACACCTACGGGACAGACTTCGGCGACCACCGCTTCTACGCGCGCGTTTTCGAGCTCCTGCTGCGCCTCAGGGCCAATTTCATGTGGCCGGCGATGTGGGGCTGGGCCTTCTACGCCGACGATCCGGAAAACAGCCGCACGGCCGACGAGATGGGCATCGTCATGGGCACGTCCCACCACGAGCCGATGGCGCGGAACCACCAGGAATGGGCCCGCCGGCGCCGTTCGAGCGGTCCCTGGGACTACACGACCAACAAGAAGGTCCTCACGCAGTTCTTCACGGAAGGGATTGAGCGGGCGAAAGATACGGAAGACCTCATCACCATCGGCATGCGCGGGGACGGCGACGCCGCCCTGGGCAAGGAAGGCGAGGAAGCGAACTACATCAAGCTCCTGGAAACCATCATCAAGGACCAGCGGAAGATCATCCGCAAGGTGACCGGAAAGCCCGCCGAGCAGCGGCCGCAGGTATGGGCCCTGTACAAGGAGGTCCAGCAGTACTATGACCTCGGGCTCCGCGTCCCGGACGACGTGACCATCCTCCTGAGCGACGACAACTGGGGCGACGTCCGCAAGCTTCCCACCGCGGCCGAACGGGCGCGGAAGGGCGGCTGGGGCCTGTACTACCACGTGGACTACGTGGGCGCCCCGCGCAACTCCAAGTGGCTGAATGTCACGCCCATCCAGAACATGTGGGAGCAGCTCCAGCTCACCTGGGCCTACGGCGTGGACAAGATCTGGGTCCTGAACGTCGGCGACCTCAAGCCGATGGAATACCCCATCGACCTGTTCCTCGCGATGGCGCGGAATCCCGAAGCGATCACGGTGGACAACCTCGCGGAACACACGCGCACGTTCTGCGCGGCGGCATTCGGCGACGACCAGGCCGACGAGGCCGCGCGCATCCTCAACCTGTACTGCAAGTACAGCGGCCGCACCACGGCGGAAATGATGGACTGGCGGACCTACGACCTGCCTTCGGGTGAATTCCGCCAGGTGCGGGACGATTTCGTCCGCCTGGAGGCGGAGGCCCTTCGGCAGTTCCTCACGCTGAAGCCGGAATGCAAGGACGCCTATCGGGAACTCATCCTCTTCCCCGTCCAGGCGCTGGCCAATATCTATGAGATGTATTACGCGCAGGCGATGAACCTGGCCCTGGCCGGCCGCAAGGACCCGGCCGCGAACGCCTGGGCCGACGAGGTCGAGCGCGCCTTCGCCCGCGACGCCGCCCTGATGAAGGAATACAACAAGGACATCGCCGGCGGCAAATGGGACGGGATGATGACGCAGAAGCACATCGGCTATTTCATGTGGAACGACAACTTCCCGGCGGACCGCCTGCCGCGGGTGGAGCGCGTCGAGGACACCGCCCCGGGCGGCTACTCCTTCGAGGCCGATCCGCGCGGCTTCACGGCCATCGAGGCGGAACACTGGAACCAGGCCTCAGCGGCCTCCGGCGCGGCCTGGACCGTGATTCCGGACATGGGCCGCACCCTGAGCGGCGTCGCCCTGATGCCCTACACGGTGCCCACGGAGGGCGCTTCCCTCACCTATCGCGTATGCATCCCCGAAGGCGTGACGGGCGTCAAGGTCCATGTCATCACGAAATCGACCCTGGCCTTCAACAACACCGGCCACCGCTACGAAGTGGACCTCGCGGGACAGAAGCGGACGCACCTCTTCAACGAGCGCCTGAACGAGGATCCGAAGAACATCCATTCGGTCTACTACCCCACCGTCGCCCGCCGCGTCGTGGAGACGGTCTCCGACCTCCCCGCCGCCCCCGGCTGGCAGGACCTCGTCCTGCGTCCCCTGGACCCGGGCATCGTCTTCGAGAAGATCGTCCTCGACTACGGCGGCTACACGCCCCGCTTCCTATTCGGAAACGAGTCTCCCGCCAATAAATAACGGAACAAGAATAGGGCTCGAAAGGGCCCTATTCTTTGTACGGATCCAACCCCGCAACCTCGCAGAGGTACAGGTAGAGGGTTTCCCAGGCGGGCTTGCGGGCGTAGTTGACGCCCTGGTACAGAAGCGGCATGTTCTGCCTGCCGTCCTGTTCCTGCTTCACCCAGGAGTCCTTGTCGTTGATGCCCCAGATGGTGATGCCGCCGCGCTGGGCCGCCGGAACGATTTCCAGGTACTTCTGGAAGATGAACTTGTACAGGTCGGCCTGGTCGGTCAGACTGGTGCACTTGATGTCCAGCTCGGAGATGCGGACCATCCGGCCGGTGTTCTTGAGGTCCGTCAGGCTGGCGACGACCTTGTTCTTGAGGTCGGGCGTGGCCATGTCCAGATGCATCTGCGTACCGACGCCGGTCACCTGCGGATTGCCCTTCACGTAGTCGCAGTAGGCTTTCCGCTTGTCGGAACTCGTCTCCAGGTTGTAGTCGTTCAGGTACAGGACGGCGGTCTTGCCCTTCCGGGCCAGGGCGTCCGTGGCATAGGCGAACGCCTTGTCCACCCAGTCCTTCGTGCTCTTGAAATACTGGCCCCAGACGAAGACTTCGCCGGAGGTGTTCTGGGGCGTGCGGAACGCGCCGGCGGGCCAGTCGCTGAACGTCTCGTTCACGACGTCCCAGCCGTACGCGTCGAAGTGCTCCACCATCGTGTACACCCAGTCGCGGTACACATAGCCGATGACGTCGTTCACGAGTTCGCCGTCCAGGCTGAACAGCGTATTGAAGGCGGGCGGTACGCCGCGGCGCGGCGCGGAAGCCGCCGACGAGGCCGGTTCGAGCCGGATATCGTCCAGATAATAGGTCACCGCGTCCAGGCCGCCGTAGAAGGCGAAGGAAAGCTCGGTGCCCGACGCGACGGCAAAGTCCACGCTCTGGTACGTCCAGTCGGTGCCCGTCTTCTGGAAGTCGTACTTGGAACTCCGGTACTTGACATCTCCGTCGCCGCGGATGTCGATCTGGAAATCGGCGGCCTTGCTCGCCTTGGTATACCAGGAGAGCCGGTAGGTCGTTCCGGGCGTGACAGTGAAGGACTTGGTCAACACCTGGATGCTCCAGGCGTCCTGCGCATACCCCGAGGAATTGTCCATTTTCAGCGACAGCGAGCCGCCGTGGGCCGTCTCGTTCGTAACGCGCACATAATCAGGGCCGTTGATCGCGGAAATGTCCGGCGAATTCAGCGGGCCTACGGCAAGGCCTTCGAAATCGATCACCTCGGCGGTCGGCTCCTGGCCGCCACCGCCTTCCCCGAGGATGCGGACATTGTCGACGACCACGTCCTTCGACGCGGTGATCCGGAAGGCGAAATCGCCCAGGGATTCCAGCGTGAAGGGTACGCTGTACTTGTGCCATTTGCCAGTGACGGTCGTCCGCAGCGACTGGCCGTCGCCGGCGGCGACTTGGAGGGATCCCTCCTTCGCAAGGGTCTTGGCCCAGAAAGAGAAGGTGTACGGCTTTTCCGCCTCGAGGGAGGCATTGACCGTCAGGGTGGCGCCGTCCGCGCCGGCCTTCGCGGCGTAGTCGCCCGCGAAGACATCGTACAGACTCTGGAAAATCTCGAACCCGTCGGCCTGGAAACCGTCCAGGGTGCCGGCCTCGAAGTTCCAGTTCTGCTTCAGCAGCGACGCGTTGTTGTTCCTGGAAGCCTTTGAAATCAAGTTGTTCAGGTATGTGCGCTGCTGCTGGCTATGCCAGCCCAGCGTGTGCCCGAACAGCTCGGTCCCGCACGTCTTCGCCCAGTCAGCCATCTGGTCGGCGTTCGTGAAGTTGTAGGCGCCTCCCTGCTGGACGATGGCGTCGTGCTTCATCTCATTGCCGAAGGTGACGGCGGCGAAATCGCGCTTGAGGATGTTCGCGACCTGGGTATTGTTCCGATACTCCCAATACGTGAACGAGACGCCCAGCTTGAGGCCGGCCTTCGCGGCGACCTCCTTCAGGGCATACTTGTCAAAGTCCACGACCTTGGGCTGGGGCGGGTCCGGGGTCACGGGTTTCTCATCGGGTTTCTCCGGGGTGACGGGGGTCGGTTCGTCCTTGCCGCAGGAGTAAGCGGCGGCCGCCGTCAGGACGGCCAGCAGGACAAGGGTCCATATCTTTTTCATTCTCATCATTCGTTTCCAACCCTGCAAAATTAGAAAAAAAGTGCGGATTTATAATTTTCTGACCTATTTATCGCCTTGTTTTCTGAAGGGAAATCGTATATTTGTATTCGGTAAAAACTACAATAACCCGAAATAACACCTTAAACGATATGGCAAACAACGAATCCAAAGGCTTCTACAAGCTGAGCTGGGCCCAGCGCATCGGCTTCGGCGCCGGTGACATGGCGCAGAACCTGATCTACCAGACCATCTCCATCTGGCTGCTGTTCTTCTACACGAACGTGTTCGGACTGGATCCGGGCGCGGCCGCCCTGATGTTCCTCATCGTCCGCCTCGTGGACGTCCTGTGGGACCCGATCGTGGGCACCATCGTGGACAAGGGCAACCCGAAGTGGGGCAAATACCGCTCCTGGCTCGTCCTCGGCGGCATTCCGCTCGTGGGCCTCGCCATCCTGTGCTTCTACAACGGATTCAGCGGCTCGCTGGTGTACGCCTACATCACCTATGTGGGCATGTCCATGTGCTACACCCTCGTGAACGTCCCGTACGGCGCCCTGAACGCCTCCCTCACCCGTGACACGAACGAGATCACCATCCTCACCAGCACCCGCATGTTCATGGCGAACCTCGGCGCCCTGTGCGTGAAGTCCCTCCCGCTGATCATCGCCCTCTTCGCCCCGAAGGTGCTGAACCCCGAGACCGGCAAGATGACCGCCGTCTACAACACGCCCGACGCCGCCCACGCTTGGTTCATCACGATGACCATCTTCGCCCTCGCCGGCCTCGCCCTCCTGATCTTCTGCTTCTTCCAGTGCAAGGAGCGCGTCGTGATGGACGAGAAGGAGTCCGCCAATGTGAAAGTGAGCGACCTCTGGATGGAGTTCGGCCGCAACAAGCCCCTCCGCGTCGTCGCCTTCTTCTTCATCACCGCCTTCGCGATGATGAGCGTGAGCAACGCCGCCGACGCCTACTTCATGACCTTCAACGTGGGCGCCACCCCGCTCCTGACCACCCTGTTCATGTGGCTCGGCACCATCCCGGCCTTCATCTTCATGCCGCTCGTGCCCGCCATCAAGCGCAAGATCGGCAAGAAGGGGATGTTCTACCTGTTCCTCGGCGTCGCCATCATCGGCATGATCCTGATGTACACCTTCGTGTCCATCCCGGCCACGAAGTCCAACTTCGTCCTCCTGTGCATCGCCCAGTTCGTCAAGTCCACCGGCATCATCACCGCGACGGGCTACATGTGGGCCCTCGTCCCGGAGGTCATCGCCTACGGCGAATACACCACCGGCAAGCGCATCGCCGGCATCGTGAACGCCCTCACCGGCATCTTCTTCAAGGCCGGCATGGCCCTCGGCGGCGTCGTCCCGGGCCTCGTCCTCGCCTGGGTGGGCTTCAACGCCGACGCCACCACGCAGACCCCGCTCGCCCTGCAGGGCATCCTCTGGCTCGTGTGCGTGATCCCCGCCATCCTCCTGCTCCTCGCCATCTGGATCATCTCCAAGTACGACCTCTCCGACGAGAAGATGGACGAAATCAACCGCGAAATCGAAGCAAGACACCTCAACGCATAATTCATTGACAACCATGGCCAAGAAAGTTCAGAAACGCTACCTGCTCCCCGCCGACTACATGGCGGACCCGTCCGTGCACGTGTTCGACGGCAAGATCCATATCTATCCTTCCCACGACTGGGAGTCCGCCGCGCCGGACGACGACTTCGGCAGCGAGTACGACATGAAGGACTACCACGTCCTCACCATCGAGGGCGACGACCCGATGACCTCCCCCGTCGTGGACCACGGCGTCGCGCTGGACATCAAGGATGTTCCGTGGGCGCGCCGCCAGCTCTGGGACAACGAGGTGGTGAAGGGCCGCGACGGCAAGTACTACATGTACTTCCCGGCCAAGGACAAGACCGACATCTTCCGGGCGGGCGTCGCCGTCAGCGACTCCCCCACCGGCCCGTTCAAGGCCATGCCGGACCCCATCCGCGGCAGCTATTCCATCGACTACGCCATCCTCCACGACGATGACGACGAGTACTACATGTACTTCGGCGGCATCTGGGGCGGACAGCTCCAGCGCTACGAGGACAACCTCGCCAAGGACTGCGGCACCTCCTACCCGGCCGACGGCCAGCCCGCCATCCCGGCCCGCGTGGTGAAGCTCTCCAAGGACATGCTCCAGTTCGGCGAGGAGCCGAAGCCGGTCGTCCTCCTGGACGAGGACGGCACCCCCATCAAGGTCGAGGACAACGAGCGCCGCTTCTTCGAGGCCAGCTGGATGCACAAGTACAACGGCAAGTACTACTTCAGCTACTCCACCGGCGACACGCACAAGCTCTGCTACGCCATCGGCGACAACCCTTACGGCCCGTTCACCTACAAGGGCGTGATCCTCACCCCGGTCTTCGGCTGGACCACGCACCACTGCATCGTGGAATTCAAGGGCAAATGGTACCTCTTCCACCACGACAGCGGTCCGTCCAAGGGCATCAACCGTCTCCGCAGCCTGAAGGTGTGCGAACTCACCTACAACGAGGACGGCACCATCCAGACCATCGAAGGCCTGGACGACTAGCCCGCCCTCGCGCGTCCCGCTTAACGCGCTGACAACCAGTCATTTACAAGAAACTCCCTGGTGCAAATGTACCAGGGAGTTTTGTATAATGCGCTGAGGGTCAGCCGATTGGCCGGGACGCGCTATTGCACGATCACGAAGCCGCCGTTGCAGGGGATGGTGATTTTCACCGGGCCGCCTTTGTGGGTGCGGGATTCGCGGGCGCCGAGGAAGGTGGCAGCGGTGGTCTGGCGCGGTTCCAGCGTCAGGGGCGCCTTCTTGCCATGGAGCTTGCGGGCGGCCTTCGCCGTGGCGGGTTCGACCGTATCGGAATACAGCGTATAGGCGCCGGCCGGGAGGTCGACCTCCACGGTACGGGATTCCGCCGATGCGTTGATGCCCACATAATACCACTTATCGCCCGCGCGACGCGCGAGGACGACGTACTGGCCGGGGTAACCGTCGATGAACTTGACCTCGTCCCACTTCGTCGGCACCTCCTTCATGAAATCGACGGCCCATGCCGGGGCGTCCGTGAGGTTCTCGGGCGTCATCGCGAAGTGCTGGACGTAGCTCTGGAAGAGCACGGCCGTGGCGAGGGCGAAGACGTCGGAGGTGCGGCGGATGGAGCCGCGGCGGTTAAGGTCGTTGAACGGATTGTAGATCTTGTTCAGCGTGCTGCCGCCGAAGTCCATGGCCGCGACGGTGTTGCGGATGAACGGGTGCAGCGTGGCGCTGAAGGCCTCGCGGTCGCAGCGGTACTGGCCGAAATAGAGGTTCTCGCTGGCGACGACGGCTTCGGCCGATGCAAAATTGGGATACATCCGCTCCCAGCCGCGCGGCAGGGTGCAGCCGTGGAAGACGCACTGGAGGCCGAAGTCGTTGGCGTCGACCAGGATGTCCTCGTAGAGCTGGAGCATCACCTGCTTGTCGGAGCCGAAGAAATCGACCTTGATGCCCTTGACGCCGAGTTTCTGGAGCCAGGCCATCTCGGCGCGGCGGGTGACGCTGCGGTTCATGATGTTCCGCGGGCCCTGCGGGGCGTCGTTCCAATAGCCGTTGGAGTTGTACCAGACGAAGAGCCGGACGCCCTTCTCCTTCGCGTACGCGGCGAGCTTTTCCATGTTCTCGCGGCCGATCTGGGTGTCCCAGAGGGCGTCCACGAGGATGGTTTCCCAGCCCATCGCCGCGCTGAAGTCGATGTACTGCAGCTGCACGGGATAGGTGGTGTTGCTGTCCATCTTCAGGATCCAGCTCCAGGAGCCGCGGGAAGGCTCATAGACCTGGGTGGCCTCGTATTGCGGCTCCACGACATCCCAGGCGACGGTGGTCTCGACGATGGGCTTCAGGTCGCGGGCGACGGTGATGGTGCGCCAGGGCGTGCAGCCCGGGATGGCCAGGCCCACGGTGCTCGTGCCGTTGCCGCCGATTTCCTCCGGCATCGGGAAGGCGAGGCGGTATGAGCCGTCGGCGTTGCCGATGAGCCGCCCGCCGCAGTACGTCCCGTTCACGCCGGTCTCGCTGAGGAGCGCCCAGCCGTCGTTCCCGTTGCGGAACAGCGCCGGGAACACGTAGCCGTGGCCGTCGCCGTTCTTGCCCAGGGGCTCGTCGGCCCGATAGTCCGTCTCATAGCTGGGCGTGGTGCGCGCAAAGCCCGACATGGGCCCCATCATCGGGCTCAGGAAGGACGTCGTCCCGTCCGGGAACACGTACCCCGTCGCCTCCTCCGTGATGACGCAAACCTTCGTATCCGGCTTCGGCGCGTAGATCCGATAGCGGAAAGCGATGTCGTTCGCGCTCACCTGGAAGATCACGTCCATGACGGGCTTTCCGTCCTTCGCGAAGGTGAAAACGCCCTTGTTCGCGCGGTAATGGACCGTCGAGGTCTTGATGGTCGGGACGCTGTAGTCGTCGGCCACCGCTTCCTGGGCGAAGCCGGTCAGGGCGAGGCCGGCGGTGAAGTCGCCGATGTCGGCCTTCAGGCCGAGCGGCGACGGCGCCAGGAACGCCGCCCCGTCATACGCTACGCTGTACGTGGGCTTTCCGCCATTGTCCGACACGGTCACCACCAGCCGCCCGTCCGGGCCGGCCACGCGCTCCTCCTTCGCCGCCGCCGGCAGCGCGAGGATCGCCAAGCTGAGAATCAAGGCTATTTTTTTCATCATGTCCAAAGATACAAACTTTTTTCTAAAAAGTGTTGCACGTACACTTTTATTTCCCTATCTTTGCAAGTGTAGTTTGAACACTTGCTAAAGCCAATGGCCGAACAAGCCTATTACAGCGTACATCCCAAGTTCCACGCGGCCGTGGACTGCATCATCTTCGGATTCGAGGAAGGTGAGCTCAGCCTGCTGCTGCTCCAGCGGAATTTCGAGCCGGCGAAGGGCGAATGGTCCCTCGCGGGCGGGTTCGTCGAGGACGGCGAGGACATCGACGACGCCGCCCGCCGGATCGTGGCCGAACTGACCGGCCTCGACGACCTGTACATGCGCCAGGTCCATACCTACGGCGAGGTGGAGCGCGACCCCGGGGAGCGCGTCCTCTCCACCGCGTACTACGCCCTCGTGGACATCAAGAAATACGACCGGGAACTGGTCCGGGCCCATAACGCCTTCTGGATCAAGCTTCCCGCCATCCCCCGCCTCATCTTCGACCACGACCGGATGGTGCAGGACGCCCTCCGCTTCATGCGCTACCAGGCCACGGTGAAACCCGTGGGCATCAACCTCCTCCCGGAGGAATTCACCCTCACGCAGCTCCAGGCCCTCTACGAGGCCATCCTCGGCGAGCGCATCGACAAGCGGAACTTCCGCAAGCGGATCGCCCAGATGGACTACATCGAGAAGACGGGCCGCATCGACAAGACCCTCTCCCGCAAGGGCGCGGCCCTGTACCGCTTCAACCGGGAGAAATACGACGGCAATTTCAAAATCTAATACCATATGAGTATCCTAGAACAAATCTCGGCGTCCGGTTTCCGGACCATCGACCTGGTGATCGTGCTGATCTACCTGGCCGTGCTCATTTTCCTGGGACTCTTCCTGGGTCGCAACAAGAAGGGACAGGAGAAGAGCGCCAACGATTACTTCCTCGCGGGCAACACCCTCACCTGGTGGGCGGTGGGCGCCTCCCTGATCGCCGCCAACATTTCGGCGGAACAGTTTATCGGTATGTCGGGCACTTCCTATGCCGACGGTATCGCCACGGCCGCCTATGAGCTGATGGCCGCCGTCACGCTGGTGGTGATCGGCAAGTTCCTCCTCCCGATTATGCTCAAGCGGAAGATCTTCACTATTCCGCAGTTCCTGCGCGAGCGCTACAACGACGGCGTGGGCCTTGCCTTCTCCATCCTGTGGCTGTTCCTGTATGTGTTCGTGAACCTCACGTCCGTAGCCTGGCTGGGTGCCTTGGCCATCGAGCAGATCCTGGGCCTGCAGGGCGCTATGCTGGAGATCGGCAGCGCCACCGTCTCGATGCGTATGGTCATCGTGGTGTGCCTGTTCCTGATCGCGGGTATCTACTCCATCTACGGCGGCCTGGCCTCCGTGGCCTGGACCGACGTGCTGCAGGTGACCTTCCTGGTGGGCGGCGGTCTCATCACCGCCTGGTTCGCCCTCAAGGCCGTGGGCGGCGGCGAAGGCGCCCTGGCTGGCCTGAGCAACATCTTCCGCGACCTCACCACCGGAGACCATCTGCACGACACGCACCTGCACCTGGTGATCCAGGAAAGCCACAACCCGGCCGGCTTCGCCAATGTGCCCGGTATCGCGGCCGTCGTGGGCGGCGTATGGCTCACCAACCTGGGTTACTGGGGCTTCAACCAGTACATCATCCAGAAGGGCCTGGCAGCCAAGAGCGTGGAAGAAGCCCAGAAGGGCCTGGTGTTCGCCGGCTTCCTCAAGATCCTCATCCCCTTCATCGTCTGCCTCCCCGGCATCTGCGCCTACTACATTTCCCTGCATCCGGAGACCTTCACCCATCTCCAGGGCACGATCAACGTCTCTGACGACGCCTATCCCTGGCTGGTCCGCAACTTCACCCCGGTGGGCGTGAAGGGTCTCACCTTCGCGGCCCTGGCCGCCGCCATCATCTCCTCGCTGGCTTCTATGCTCAACTCCACTTCCACGCTGTTCACGATGGACATCTACAAGAAGTACATCAACAAGGACGCCACCGACAAGAGGCTGGTGAATGTGGGCCGGATCACTTCGCTCTGCGCCCTCGTGATCGCCCTGATCGCCGTGAAACCGCTGCTGGGCAGCCTGGACCAGGCCTTCCAGTACATCCAGGAATACTCCGGCTTCATCTATCCCGGCATCATCGTGGTGTTCGGCCTGGGCCTGCTGTGGAAGCGTTCTTCCGCCCGCGCTGCGGTGTGGAGCGCAATCATTGTTATCCCGCTGGGTATCCTGTTCAAGATTTTCCTTGGCGGCGTACCGTTCCAGTTGCGTGCCGGTTATATCTTCATCATCCTGGTCACCTTCCATATCATCATGTCCCTGATCGACAAGAAAGTGGTGGACGCCGAGCAACTTAAGGAAGAGGACAAGAATAGCATGGTCAAGTGGGCCCGCATCCTGGGCTGCACCGGCCTCTTCTTCATCCTAATGGCCGCCATCGTGGTCATCTGGGGTGCCTGCCTCCCGGCCTCCGCTACGCCGGACAACAACTTCATCGCCTATCTCAACGACATCGGCTTCCAGGCCTTCTTCTTCTTCGGAGTCCTGGTAGGCGTGCAGGCCGTGTGGCTGTACAGCAATGTCAATGATAAGAAGAAAGATTCCAAGGCGCTCCCTATCGACCTCGGCCTTTTCCATACCAGCAAGGGCTACAACTGGGGCGCCCTGGCCATCTGCCTGATCGTCGCTGCTCTCTATGTAATCCTATGGTAATATGCTAGAAGAACTCAAAGAAAAAGTCTGCAAGGCCAACCTGGACCTTGTGAAGCACGGCCTCGTCCTGTTCACCTGGGGTAACGTCTCCGCCATCGACCGGGAATCCGGCCTCGTGGTGATCAAGCCCTCCGGTGTCTCCTATGACGACATGAAACCGTCCGACATGGTGGTCGTGGACCTCGAAGGAAAAGTCGTGGAGGGCGATCTCAGGCCCTCCTCCGACACCCCCACGCACCTCGTCCTGTATAAGGCGTTCCCGGAGATCGGCGGCGTCGTCCACACCCACTCCACCTTCGCCACGGCCTGGGCCCAGGCCGGCCGCGACATCCCCAGCCTCGGTACCACCCACGCCGACTACTTCTACGACGACATCCCCTGCACGCGGGACATGAAGAAGAAGGAAGTCTTCGGCGAGTACGAGAAGGAAACCGGCAACGTCATCGTCGAGCGTTTCAGCGCCATGAAACCGATGGACACCCCCGCGGTCCTTGTCAAGAACCACGGCCCCTTCACCTGGGGCACCGATGCCGACAACGCCGTCCATAACGCCGTCGTCCTCGAGGAAGTCGCCAAGATGGCCTTCATCGCCAAGTCGATCCACTTGTCCAGCAACATCTACATGGGACCGCTGGAGACCAACAAGCCCTCGATGAACAAGCACCTCATCGAGAAGCACTACTCCCGCAAGCACGGCCCGAACGCTTACTACGGGCAGAAAAAGAGGGAATCCAAAGTCAAGAAACACTAAAACATTGAATAGCATTATGGCATTTGAAAATTGCGAATTATGGTGGGTGACCGGTGCGCAACTCCTCTATGGCGGAGATGCGGTGGTCGCCGTCGATGGTCATTCCAAGGAAATGGTGGAAGGCCTGAATGCGTCGGGCAACATTCCCGTCAAGATCGTCTATAAGGGTACCGCCAACTCCAGCAAGGAGGTCGAGGCCGTCATGAAGGCCGCGAACAACGAGGAAAAGTGCGTCGGCGTGATTACGTGGATGCACACCTTCTCCCCCGCCAAGATGTGGATCAAGGGCCTCCAGTCCCTGGAGAAGCCCCTCCTGCACTTCCACACCCAGTACAACGCGGAGATTCCGTGGGGCGACATCGACATGGACTTCATGAACCTGAACCAGAGCGCCCACGGCGACATCGAGTACGGCCACATCTGCACCCGGATGCGCGTCCAGCGCAAGGTCGTCGTCGGCTACTGGAAGGACGAGGCCGCGCAGAAGCAGATCGCCGTGTGGGCCCGCGTGGCCGCCGGCGTCGCCGACGCGAAGCAGGTCCGCTGCCTGATGTTCGGCATGAACATGAACAACGTCGCCGTGACCGACGGCGACCGCGTCGAGTTCGAGCAGCGCCTGGGCTATCACGTGGACTACTACCCGGTTTCCTCCCTCATGGAGTACTTCAAGAAGGTCACGGACGCCGAGACCGACGCCCTCGTCGAGGAGTACAAGAAGCTCTATACCGTCAAGATCGACGAGACCGGCGAGAAGGTGTACTGGGAGAAGGTGCGGAATTCCGCCAAGGCGGAGATCGCCCTGCGCCGCGTCCTGAAGGACGAAGGCGCCACCGCCTTCACCACGAACTTCGACGACCTCGGCGACGCCGACGTGGACGCCCCCGACTTCTGCGGCTTCGACCAGATCCCGGGCCTCGCCTCCCAGCGCCTGATGGAGGAAGGCTACGGCTTCGGCGCCGAAGGCGACTGGAAGACCGCCTGCCTGTACCGCACCTGCTGGGTGATGTCCCAGGGCCTGCCGAAGGGCTGCTCCTTCCTCGAGGACTACACCCTCAACTTCGCCGGCGACCGCAGCTCCTGCCTGCAGAGCCACATGCTCGAGATCTGCCCGATGATCGCGGTGGACAAGCCCAAGCTCGAGGTCCATTTCCTCGGCATCGGCATCCGCAAGCAGCCCACCGCCCGCCTCGTCTTCACCTCGAAGACCGGCTTCGGCATCAAGGCCACCGTCGTGGACCTCGGCAACCGTTTCCGCCTCATCGCCCAGGACGTGGAGTGCATCGAGCCCAAGCCGATGCCCAAGCTCCCCGTCGCCTCGGCCCTCTGGGTCCCGCAGCCTACGTTCGAAGTGGGCGCCGGCGCCTGGATCCTCGCGGGCGGCACGCACCACTCCGCCTTCAGCTATGACCTCACGGCGGACTACTGGGACGATTTCGCCGAGATGACCGGCATCGAGTTCGTCCACATCAACAAGAACACCACCATCCCCGAGTTCAAGAAGGAACTCAAGATGAACGAGGTGTACTACATGCTCAACAAGGCGCTCAAGTAAGATGGACGCAAGGAGAACCATCGAATCCGGCAGGGCCGTCCTCGGCATCGAGTTCGGCTCCACCCGCATCAAGGCCGTCCTGGTCGATGAGGACCACGTCCCCATCGCCCAGGGCAGCTACGAGTGGGAAAACCAGCTCGTGGACGGCCTCTGGACCTACAGCAAGGAGCTCATCTGGTTCGGCCTCCAGCAGTGCTACGCCGACCTCCGCGCCGACGTCCGCAAGCAGTATGACGTGGAAATCGAGCATCTCGCCGCCATCGGCATCAGCGCGATGATGCACGGGTACATGCCTTTCAACAAGGAAGGCAGCCTGCTCGTCCCCTTCCGCACCTGGCGCAACACCAACACCGGTCCCGCCGCCGCGGAGCTGTCCAAGCTGTTCGTCTACAATATTCCGCTCCGCTGGAGCATTTCCCACCTGTACCAGGCCATCCTGAACGGCGAGGAGCATGTGCCCCAGATCGCGTATTTCACCACCCTGGCCGGCTACATCCACTGGAAGCTCACCGGTGAGAAGGTCCTGGGCGTAGGCGATGCCTCCGGCATGCTGCCCGTGGACCCGGCAACCGGGAACTACCGGGCGGACATGGTGGAGAAGTTCGAGAAACTCGTGGCGCCGAAGGGCTTCCCCTGGAAGCTGCGGGACATCCTGCCGAAGGTGCTGGGCGCCGGCGAAAAGGCCGGTTTCCTGACCGAGACGGGTGCCAAGCGCCTGGACATCTCCGGTCACCTGCAGGCCGGGGTGCCGCTGTGTCCGCCGGAAGGCGACGCCGGCACCGGCATGGTCGCGACGAATGCCGTACGTCCCCGCACGGGCAATGTCTCCGCCGGCACCTCCTCCTTCTCGATGATCGTCGTGGAGAAGGAGCTGTCCAAGCCGAACGAGATGATCGACATGGTCACCACCCCGGACGGCAACCTCGTCGCGATGGTGCACTGCAACAACTGCACATCCGAGCTGAACGCCTGGGTGAAGATGATCCGTGAGTACCAGGAGCTCCTGGGGCCCGTCGAGGACAAGCACGCGATCTACGGCATCCTCTTCAGGCAAGCCTTGGAGGGCGATCCCGACTGCGGCGGCCTCGTGGCCTACAACTACGTCTCCGGCGAGCCGGTCACCGGCTTTGCGGAGGGCCGTCCGCTTTTCGTACGGAGCGCCAACGACAACTTCACGCTGGCCAACTTCATGCGCGCCCAGATTTACGGTGCCATCGCTGTGCTCAAAATCGGCAATGACGTGCTCTTCGAGCAGGAACATGTAAAAGTGGACCGGATCACGGGCCATGGCGGCCTGTTCAAGACCCCGGTCGTGGGACAGCGCTTCCTCGCCGCCGCCCTGAATTCACCCATCTCCGTCATGGAGACGGCGGGTGAAGGCGGCGCCTGGGGCATCGCCATCCTCGCTTCCTACCTCGTGAACAACGCCAGCGGCATGACCCTCCCCGATTTCCTGGACAAGGTGGTCTTCGCCGACCTCTCCGCCACGGAAATCGCCCCGGATCCCGCCGATGTCGCCGGCTTCGAAGCCTACCTCGCGAACTACAAGGCCGCCTTCCCCGTGGAACGCGCGGCCGTCGAGTGCAAGAAGTAGAGTACTCCATCAACGAAAGAAACCCCGGCTGGATATCCAGTCGGGGTTTCTTGTCAATGCGGAGGTCTACAGCTCCCAGGCGAGGGCGGAGGCGCCGAGGATGGCGGCGTCGGACTCCTTGAGCTGGGAGAAGACGAGCTTGATCTTGCCGCGCCAGAGCGGGATGACGTTCTCGTCCATGGCCTTGCGGATGGGTTCCTCCAGGAATTCGCGGGCGCGGGCGAGGCCGCCGAACAGGACGATGGCCTCCGGAGAGGAGAATTCGATGAAATCAGCGAACTTCTCACCGAGGATGCGGCCGGTGTATTCGAACACGCGGAGGGCGAGCTTGTCGCCTTCCTTCGCCGCCTCGTACACGTTCTTGGACTTGATGAGGTCCAGAGAACGCAGAGAGGAAGGCTCGTCGGTCATGTCCAGCCATTCGCGGGCGGTGCGGGCGACGCCGGTGGCGGAAGCGTAGGTCTCCAGGCAGCCGTCCTTGCCGCAGTTGCAGCGGCGTCCGTTGTGGCGCACCGCGCAGGTGTGGCCGAGTTCGCCGGCGAAACCGTCGTGGCCGTACACCACTTCACCGTTGATCACGATGCCGGAACCGACGCCGGTGCCGAGGGTGATCATGATGAAGTTCTTCATGCCGCGGGCCGCGCCGTAGGTCATTTCACCCATCGCGGCGGCGTTCGCGTCGTTGGTCAGGGACACGGGGATGCCGTTCATCTGCTCCTGGAGCATCTTGGCGAACGGGATGTTGCCGCCCTGGGCCCATACGAGGTTCACGGCGTTCTCCACGACGCCGGTATAGAAGTTGCCGTTCGGGACACCGACGCCGATGCCGCGGATGTTGCCTTCGGCCTTCGCTTCCACGATGATGCGGTTCAGGGCTTCGGCCAGGGTCGAAATGAACTCGTCCGCGTTGGTGGTGTTTTCAGAACTGATGACGGTCTGGGCGATGATGTTGCCACGGGCGTCCACGACGCCGCACTTGGCGGTCTGTCCGCCTACGTCAATGCCGATTACAAGGTCTTGTGCCATAATATACTATTCAACAGGAATGTCTTTGTTCACGTTCTTGGAGCCGACGAGGGCGTAGAAGAGCAGGTAGCCGAGCATCGCGGCGACGAGCCAGTAGCTGTTCATGTAGCCCACGCCCTTGGCGAGGTACTCCTGGATGAGCGGCATGATGCCGCCGCCGACCACCAGCATCATGAAGATGCCGGAAGCGGCCTCGGTGTACTTGCCGAGTCCTTCCACAGCCAGGGCGAAGATGACGCCCCACATGACGGAAGTGCAGAGACCGCAGAGGATGAGGAAGAGACAGCTCAGCGGGACCTGGAACATCTTGAATCCTTCTCCGGCGATGTAGCCCGGCATGTTGACGGTGACCGCCTTCGGGGTGAAGATGGCGCAGAGGATCAGGATGATGGCGACCGCGCTGACGAAGGCCAGCTGCGTGCGGGGCGAGACCTTTCCGGAGATGAGCGTGCTGCAGAAACGGCCGATCATCATGAGGAGCCAGTACACCGCGGCGATGGCGCCGCCGATGGCCGCGCCGTTCACGGCGATGCCGGCGCCCTTCGCGGACGCGTCGGACAGGAAGAAGTTGACCTGGGCCGGGATGCCGATCTCGATGCCCACATAGAAGAAGATGGCGATGGCGCCGAGCACGAAGTGGCGGAAGTTCCAGGCGCTGTGCTCATAGACCGTGGTCTTGCGCTCCTGAGCGGGCTCGGGGATCTTCAGGAAGGAGATGATGATGAAGGCGATGGCGAACACGGCCATGGCGATGAACAGCAGCGGGGCCACATCGGACATGGCGGTATTCTCGGTGACCGTGCCGATGAGAACGCCCACCAGCAGCGGGGTCAGGGTTCCGGTCAGGGAATTCAGGGTGCCGCCGATCTGGATGTACTGGTTGCCCTTGTTGCCGCCGCCGCCCAGGATGGTGAGCATCGGGTTCACCACGGTGTTGAGCATGCAGACGCAGAAGCCGCAGATGAAGGCGCCCAGCAGATACACGTAAATGGCGCTGCCGCCCATGAAGGAACGGCTGGAGAGCCACTGGACGACGATGCCGACGAAACCGGTCGCGAGGGCGATGAGGGTGGTCTTCTTATAGCCGACCTTGAGCAGCATCTTGCCGGCCGGGATGCCCATGAACAGGTAGGCGGCAAAGTTCATCATGTTGCCCATCATGCCGGCCCAGGAATACTGGCCCTTCCAGATGTTGCCGAACGGTGCGGCCATGTTGGTCACGAAGGAAATCATCGCAAAGATGAAACACATCGTGATGATGGCCACCAGGTTTGTGTTTTTCTTGGTTTCAGTCATGTTGTCTTGTGTTTTATTGTTAAAAATTATAACAGTTCGGTCAAAAATCTCTCAAATATAGAAAAAAATTCGCAACTTTGCATTATAGTGAAATACACAAAAAACCGCTTATATATGAAAAAATTGATGATCGTTCTCGCTGCCGCCGCCGTCCTGGCCGGCTGCAACCAGAAGAAGGAGCCCGTCCTCACTGGCTCCGGCCTGAACCCCGACGACTTCGTCGGAACCTACAACGACATGCCCACCGCCCTGTACACCCTGACCAACGCCAATGGCATGGAGGTGTGCGTCACCAACTTCGGCGGCCGCATCGTCTCCATCCTGGTCCCTGACAATCAGGGCGTTATGAAGGACGTCGTTCTTGGCTTTGACAAGGTGGCCAGCTATTTCCCGGAGAACAATCAGACTGATTTCGGCGCCTCCATCGGCCGGTATGCGAACCGCATCAACCAGGGCAAGATCACCCTTGACGGCGTGGAATATCAGCTTCCGCAGAACAACTTCGGGCACTGCCTCCACGGCGGCCCCACCGGCTGGCAGTATCAGGTTTACGAGTGCGTCGAGGCCGACGCCTCCCATGTGAAGCTCCTCCGCGTCTCCCCCGACGGCGACAACAGCTTCCCGGGCGAAGTGAAGGCCTATGTCACCTACACCCTCACCGCTGACAACAAGATCGACATCGCCTACGAGGCCACGACCACGGCCCCGACGGTCATCAACATGACCAACCACTCCTACTTCAACCTCTCCGGCGACCCGGCCGGCCACGCCATCACGGACGATGTCCTGTACGTGAACGCGTCGAACTACACCCCGGTGGACAGCACCTACATGACCACGGGAGAAATCGTCCCGGTCGCAGACACGCCGTTCGACTTCACCACCGCCCATGCCATCGGAGACCAGATCGCCGCTGACAACGAGCAGATCCGCAACGGCAACGGCTACGACCACAACTGGGTCCTGGACACCGCCTGCGATATCACGAAGGTCGCCGCCGAACTGTACTGCCCGGCCACCGGCATCGACCTGAAGGTCTATACCGACGAGCCCGGCATCCAGGTCTACTCCGGCAACTTCCTGGACGGCACCGTCACCGGCAAGAAGGGCGTCGTGTACAACCAGCGCCATGGCATCTGCCTGGAAACCCAGCACTATCCGGACTCCCCCAACAAAGCGGAATGGCCGTCAGTGGTCCTCCGTCCCGGAGAAACCTACCGCAGCCATTGCATCTTCGCCTTCAGCGTCAAATAACTAAAAACTTTTAATTTAAAAGTAAAAATATTTATTTGACTTATAGACTGTCAAAATTCTTGCGAATACGCTGAAAAGATTATACCTTTGCATTGGACATTGAATCTAATTCATGTCTATTTGTTAAGTTCGTTTTATATACCGGCCGGGTCTCTTGGGGAGGAGACCCGGCCAATGTTTTAGATATGTCCGTGTAATCGCTTAAAATCTGAAAGCAATGCCTGCGGTACCGTACGGAAGCGAAGGAGCATAGCGGCCCAGGGTGTAGCAGCCTTCGGCCAGAAGGGCGAAAGATGAGCCCAGATTCACGCGGAGACCGCCGAAACCGCCGTAGCAGAACGTCAGCATGCTCTTGTCCGTGTCAAAACGCTGGGCCGCCACACCGGCGAGACCGCCTACATGCAGCTCCACGACGCGTCCCAGATTCCATCCCAGCATGACGCGCGGCGCCAGGGTGTAATCCGTCTTTTTGGTGCCCATCAAAGCGCCCTGACGGAAATTGGCGCCCAGCTGCAGGCCGCCGTACAGATGTCCGGCCATCACGTTCGCCATGGCGATGTTTCCGGAAAGGAAGCCGCCATAGCCATAACCGCCGCCGGCCTGGATGGTGATCAGTTTGGTGCCGGGAGAATCCGGTTCGGTGGCAGAGACGTTGGCGACTGTGAGAAGCGCGACTGCGGAAGCCGCCAGAAAAGCATAGAAACGTTTCATCGGTTCAAGGTTTTGTCTGTTCGTCAGACAAAGATACGAAAAAAACGTTAACGAAGGTTACGGATGTTCTTGTCCATCCACTCCCACTTGTCCAAAAACGCCTGCTTGGCCCGGTCGACAGACTGCTGGAAGGTCATGGTCTCGTCTCCGTTCTCCGGATTGTTCACGATGGGCCACTGGTTGTGGTTGAAAGATTCGGAAAGCCGGATATAGTCCGCCTGCGCGTCCATGTACTCCGGGAGCTTTTTCAGATCGGCCTTGTACATGTCCCAGCGCTCGACGAGGCGGTTCCGGAACTTCTCATCCTTCAGGAGAGCGGGATAGAACAAAGTCTTCGTGGCCCCCACCCACTGGCGGGTGAACTGCGGGCAGAAGACATGGTAATCGAAGTCCCATACCGGTCCGGTGAACAGTTTCCCGTCGCGCTCCTTGTACAGATAGGCGCTATGGCAGCCGGGCCAGGGCCAGTAATTGTAAAAATCGTTGTTCCCCGTGAGCTCTTCGACAATCAGATAGTCAATGGCGGAATCCACATCCAGGAATTCCTCATAGGCATGCGCCTTCACCTTCTCTCCATCCTTCAGCAGGACTTCCAGATCGTGGATCCAGTTCTTGATATAATTGAAAGCTTCCGGAGAAAGCTCGTCTTCGTCCGGCTCCTTGACCATCCAGGGCAGGTTGAAAAGATTGTCAAACTTGAAGCGGTTCGGCTCGTCGTAATAGGTGTCCACCTCCAGCAGATAACCGCCGGTAATCTTCGCGGAATCCTTCTCCATCGGCTCCATCTTCTCCACGTTCACGCGCTTCTTATTCAGTTTGATCTGTTCGCAGAGGTAATAGTTTCCGACATGAAGACCGTTCATGACCACTTCCACGAATTGGCCGCGAACTGTATAAGGGAGTCCGGTATGACGCGACAGCCAGAAAGCGGCGTCATTGCGCAGCAACGTACGGTCCTTCCACTGCGCCAGGAGAATCCAGCGCTTATGGGAAGGCATCGACAGAATCTCAGACTTCTCCTCCAGGCGGATGGCATAAGGTTTCTTGGGATAATTCCAGGTAGAATTGCCCCGGCCCCGGATTTCAATCTTGCCCTCGTAATCCACCGTACCGTCCGGCAGTTCAATCCGGAGGGTGGCGCCGGACATCCAGGTCGTCTTGCTGGTGATACTCTTTCTGCCGGGCGTTTCGACCCGGACGACGGGAAGACCCGTATTCCGGGCTTGCACCGTATAGTCCTGATAGACGCCGTTTCTGAAGAAACGGACCGTCAGAGGCGAAGAAAGATCAATGCCGGAATTGGACATCTCCAGTTCACGGTCCCCGGCACGAATGACATTGGCCTCCGTCGTAAACACGAGACCGAGCGATGAAAAATCCGTCACGGAAGGAAGAACCGCAGTAAATGTGGAAGTCTCGCTGTCGAAAGTCGCATTAACTCCGCCCACCTTGACACGAGTCACCTTCACCGTCCCTTCCTTCATATTCGAAGACGAATCCGCAGCCGGATTGTCCTTATGACAGGAAAACAGGCACAAAACGACGGCCAGAAGAAGCAATGCGCGGAAACTTTTCATAGCGGGGACAAAGGTAGCAAGAAAGCGGAAATAAAAAAAGGGCCGGTCCCCGAAAGGACCGGCCCGATTTCAGTACAGTTCAGTCAGATGATTACTGCT
>JAEEGI010009265.1_pt1 | contig 21597 bp, 17 predicted proteins | sample 8958751 | NCBI WGS metagenome assembly JAEEGI01 (sample SAMN16246545, study PRJNA631951) | gut metagenome | biome: gut microbiome; feature: rumen; material: KS-attached | host: Bos | place: Iran: Karaj | collected 2018-10 | reverse complement strand
AGTAACGCGATGGGAAATCTGATTGCCGGGCTGCCCACACGCAGCGGTGATACGGGGAAGGCATATGTTTTCGTTGACCCCAATCCCAATACTGGTGCCACCGATGGGAATGTCATCACTGACGCCCTTATCAACCAAGCCAGCGCAAAGCATTGGGATCTCTACCATTATAATTGGAGTAATTCCAGTTGGGTGCCCTATACCGGCAGCTCAACGATGCGCGGTGACGTGAACGGTGACGGTAGCGTGAACATCAGCGACGTGACGGCCTTGATCGACTACCTGCTGACTGGCAATGCTTCGGGTATTAGCCTGAGTGGCGCCGACACTAACCAGGACAACAGCATCAACATCAGCGACGTCACGGCTCTGATCGACTACCTGCTCGCGGGCAATTGGTAATGCTCGCGTTGCTCGCAGTTTAAAGTTTAAAGTTTAGAGGAGCATCCGCGCTCAAATTGGGGCGCGGATGCTTTCGTTTCATTCGTTTAATTCGTAGACCTAAAACCTTAGCGTCTTGGCGTGAGGCAAGAGCGCGGATGCAATTAGTATAATTCGTTTAATTCGCCGACTACATAAATTTCAGCGTCTTGGCAGGAGGCCAATGGACGCGGAAGCCAAAAACAAATAAGTTGTTACCGTTGTTTAACCCGTTATTTGTTTAAGTTGTTTGAAAACCTTAGCGTCTTGGCGTGAGGCAAGAGTGCGGATGCAATTAGTATAATTCGTTTAATTCGCCGACTATATAAATTTCAGCGTCTTGGCAGGAGGGCAATGGACGTGAACTAGCTAGTTCCTGAGGATTTTCTTGCCGTCCTGGATGACGATGCCGCGGGTGTGGCCGGTGGCCATGATGCCGTCCAGACGGTAGGCATTGCCATTGGTGGCAGCAGGCGCGGGGGCAATCACATCGTTAAGGCCTGACGTCTGGCCGGTCTTCTCGAGGTACTCGGCCTGGGCCTTGGCCATCTGCTCACGGAATTCAGCACTGCCGTGCAGGGCGCATACGCCGATGCTGGCAGCCACACGGCTGGCGTCCACGTCGCTCTGCCAGTGGGCGCCCACAATCACGCGGCTCTCGCCGTACATCCAGCCACGGGCAAAGATGGTGTCGGCAGCGGCGGGATTCACCTCGGCCAGCAGCAGGGCGGCGGTCCAGCCGCGCATGGTGTGGCCCGAGGGGTATGAGCCCTCACCGGTCAGCTCGGCTTCCTCGTCGGTGAGCATCTTGTCCTGGAAGCGCTCAAAGGGGCGCTGGCGGTGATAGTAGGCCTTGGGGGCCACGCGCATGGCGTCGGTGGTGGTCATGCTGGTCACCATCAGTTTCCATATCTCGGGTGTGTTCTCGGGGCTGATGTGCAGGCCAAAGGGCACGTCAAACTCGGCCAGCAGGGCCTCGTAGGACCACACGGCGTCACGCTTGGCAATCTCGGCGCGCTCGGGGTCCAGACGCTGCTGCTTGCCCCATGAGAAACGCATCATGTCGTTGGCAAACTCGGGGCTGTCGAATGCGGGAGGTGCCGGCAGACACTTGATCAGGTCGGGTAACTCGTCGACAGTGAAATAGGGTTGCACTTCGTTCTGTGCATTCATCGTCATGGCGGCCATAACGGCGGCCAGTACAAATACAAAACTCTTCTTCATAAAAATGTGATATTTGTTAATATGAATATTTTCCGCCGCAAAGATAGTCCAAATTATGATTAGGGCGGATGCATGGTGGGCAAAAATGCCCAAAAGGTGCCATCAGCCGGGACTGTTATTCTCTGCTATACTTAACTTTTATCGTTGGTGTTGACGTTATTTAGTGGGAATTTAAGGTTTTTTTAGAGGGATTGGTGTTACCTTTGCCGTCTGGAAACTGAAAATGACCTGAAAGAGATGATATTAGATAAGATATTGATGCAGATACCGGTGGCTGCCCCCGATACCGTGGCGGCCAATAAGATTAAGGAGGCAACCAATGTGGTGACGTCACACGTCGACTCGCTGGCCACCAAGTTGCATCCCGACTCGATTGCGGCGATGACCCCCGGCAAGATTGTTGACCATTTCAAGTATCTGGACCTGGGCAGCCTGGTGACCTCGCTGTCGAGCCAGCTGATATCGTTGGGCCTGCGCATCCTTGCCGCTATCCTGATTTTCTATGTCGGCAAGTTCATCATCAACAAGATCTACAGCGTGGCGCGTGCCATCATGGTGCGCAAGGACTTTGACCGCTCGTTGATATCGTTCCTGCTGTCGTTCATCCGCATCACGCTGCTGTTCCTGCTCATCATCACCGTCATCGGTGTGCTGGGCATCGAGACCAGCTCATTCATCGCCATCTTTGCCAGTGCCGGTGTGGCCATCGGCATGGCGTTGAGCGGCACGCTGCAGAATTTTGCGGGCGGTGTGCTCATCCTGCTGTTGAAGCCCTACAAGGTGGGCGACTACATCGAGTTTGGCGAGCTGAAGGGAACGGTGCGCGAAATCCAGATTTTTAATACTATCATCAACACCTACAACAACGACCGCATCGTCATCCCTAACGGCGGCCTGGCCACCAGTTCGCTCAAGAACTTCAGCGCCGAGCCCTATCACCGCGTGGAGTGGCGCGTGGGCATCAGCTACGGCGACGACGTGGACAAGGCGCGTAAGGTAGCCATGGACATCCTTGCCGCCGACGAGCGCATCGTACACACCGATGCCGACGTCAAGGAGGACGAGCAGCCGCAGGAAGAAGTCGCCGAGGTACCCGAGCAGAAACCGCTGACCTGGTGGCAGCGACTGTTCCACTGGCAACGCCGCCATGCCGAGGAGCTGCGCGAGAACCACGAGGCGCGTCTGGCCTCGCTGCTGCCCAAGCCCAATTATGCGCCGATGGTCGCCGTCGAGAGCCTGGACGAGAGCCAGGTGACGCTCATCGTGCGCGCCTGGACCGAGATTGCCAACTACTGGAACGTGCTCTATGACGTCAACGAGCAGTTGTACAAGCAGTTGCCGCAACACGGCATCCGCTTCCCGTTCCCGCAACTCGACGTGCACGTGAACAGTTAGAGTTAGGAGTTAGAAGTTAGGAGTTAATAGTTAGTTGGTTGGTGGTTTTGAGTAATTTTAAATATTATAATTTGTTTAATTTCCCGTGCGTAGCACGGTTAATGGTTGTTGTGGCTGTTGTGGCGCTGGGCTGGCAGCAGGGTGGGGCACAGGTGGTGAACTCCATCGGCGACGAGAACATGAAGATTGAACAGGGTATGAAGCCGCAGGCGAAGAAGGCCGAGGGCCCCATTATCGCCGATCTGGATACCGAGACGCCCTATTTCCAGGCAATCGATTCGGCACAGACCTATATCTACAGCCATGACTGGCCCGTGGCCGAGCAATGGCTGCTCAAGGCCCTCAAGGCCGACCCTGACAATCCCAACAACTCGTTGCTGCTGAGCAATATCGCCACGCTGCAACGCTATCAGGGCAAGCTGGCCGACGCCGTGAAGAACTACTCCCTGGCCCTGGATATGACGCCTCATGCCGTGACGCTGTTGCTCAACCGCGCAGCCCTCTACGTCGAGATGGACAGTGTGCAGCGTGCCATAGACGATTACGAGCGCGTGTGCGAGTTGGACCTGTATGACACCGAGGCGCGCTATTCGCTGGGTGTGCTGGCCATGGAACGCGGCGACACCAAGCGGGCCGAGGACCTCTTTAACGAGATCAAGCGCATCAATCCCAATTCGGGCCTCTATCACGAGGGAATGGGACTGCTGCACAAGCACAATGGCAACCACGCCCGTGCCGCCGAACTGTTCACCCAGGTCATCAAGGTGCAGCCCACCGCCCAGCTGCTGGGCCACCGCGCCGACTGCTACCTGGCCATGAAGCGCCTCAACGATGCCGCCGACGACATCCGCACCGCCCTCGAGATGACCCCCGACGACCCCTATCTGTACCTGCTGCGCGCCAAATTGAACAAACTCCGCTTCCAGCGCGACGACATGGCCCGCGACATCGACACCGCCGTCTCCCTCGGCCTCTCCCGCGCCTACATCAACCAGGCCCTCAACGAGTAATCCAGCACCCTTACCCTGGCCCACACGCCAAGCCGCTGAAATACTGGGCCCACGAATTTCTTGTCTACGAATTAAGCGAATTAAACGAAGGCATCCGCGTCCCTGTCGCACAGGAATGTGAATGCCATCATTTTAATCCTTATAATCCGCCGATATAAAAAAGAGTGCGGATGCCATTAGTAGAATTCGCTTAATTCGTAGACGATAAAAAACTTGGCGGCATGGCGTGGGGTGCTGTCGTGTGTATTTCTTTTTCCTTATTTTAAGAGGGCAGAGTGAAAAGTTTGTAGTACATTTGCACCTGCGATTATGAGAAAGAAGAAAGATATACCGGTAATTGAGGGTTTTGAGATAACGGGTGTGGCGGCCGAGGGTAAGAGCCTGGGGCGCTGGAACGACCTGGTTGTGTTTGTGCCGTTTGGGGCTCCTGGCGACGTGATCGACCTGAAAATCGACCGCAAGAAGCACAGCTATGCCGAGGGGCACATCGAGCGTCTGGTAAAGCCGAGTGAGTTGCGTGTGGAGCCGATGTGCGAGCACTTTGGCCTATGCGGCGGCTGCAAGTGGCAGCATCTGCCCTACGAGTACCAGCTGCAGTGCAAGCAACAGCAGGTGGTGGACGCGATGGAGCGCATCGCCAAGGTGCCCATCCCCGCCATCAACCCCATCCTGGGCTCGGCGGCGACGACCCACTACCGCAACAAGCTGGAATTCACTTTCTCTAACAAGTGCTGGCTCACCCGTGAGCAGCTCGACAGCGGGGCCGAGTTCCCCGACCGCAATGCTGCGGGTTTCCACATTCCCGGTGCCTTTGACAAGGTGCTCGACATCAAGCGCTGCTGGCTGCAGGACGACATCAGCAACGAGCTGCGCCTGTTCATCCGCAACCTGTGTGTCGAGCGGGGCTATTCCTTCTACGACATCCGTGGTCAGCAAGGCTTCATCCGCATGACCATGACGCGTACCGCCAGCACGGGCGAGGTGATGGAAGTCATCGTCTTCGGCGAGGATAACCAGGCCGCCATCGAGGACGTGATGAGCGCCGTGCGCGACCGTTTCCCGCAGATTACCTCGCTGCTTTACGTCATCAACCTCAAGGTCAACGACTCGCTGGCCGACCAGGAGTTCATCACCTACAGCGGCCGCGACTACATCGAGGAGGAGATGGAGGGCCTGAAGTTCCGTGTGGGTCCCAAATCATTCTACCAGACCAACTCCCGCCAGGCCTACGAACTGTACAAGGTGGCGCGCCGCATGGCCGCCCTCACGGGCGATGAGCTCGTCTATGACCTGTACACCGGCACGGGCACGATCGCCAACTTCGTAGCCCGCCAGGCGCGCCAGGTCATCGGCATCGAGTACGTGCCCGAGGCCATCGAGGACGCGAAACTCAATTCCCGCGTCAATAATATCGAGAATACATTATTCTATGCCGGCGACATGAAAGACGTGCTCACCGACGGCTTCATCGCCGAGCATGGCCGCCCCGAGGTGATGATCATTGACCCGCCCCGCGCCGGCATGCACGAGGACGTGGTCAACGTCATCCTCAACGCCGAGCCCGACAGGCTGGTGTATGTGAGCTGCAATCCCGCCACCCAGGCGCGTGACATCGCCATGCTCGACGCCAAATACCGCGTGATGGAGATTCAGCCGGTGGACATGTTCCCCCACACCCACCACGTCGAGAACGTCGCCCTTCTCGAGAAGAAATAATCATATTTTGAAAAGTCTTGAACAGACCTCCATTCGGCAGCAAATTATCCGAATGTGAAGGTCACAAGCCGTGTGCTCTGCTTGATGATGCCATCGGACATGACGGCCCGATAAAGTGTGGCCACGCAAACCGAGTGCTCGATATCGCTGTCATCGGGTGAGCGGAACTGGTAATAAACATTTTTGCAGGCCGTAATCACTGCAACATCGTTGCCACTGGCGTCCTTTTCGGGATACGATTCCTTGATGCCGTCCTGCATCATGCGGATGGCGTTGCCGATTCGTGCCAGAGATGCATCGAGGGGCAGCTCTCCTTCATGATTGAATATAGGGCTGGTTGATTTGATCGACAGATAGTAGTCGATATAGACATTGGGCTCGTTGGAACATGAGGTGAAGGTGCAGAGGAAAATAACACCGACAAGTGCTGCAAGCAGACCTCGGCAAACCTTGTTTAATAATACTTTTTTCATGATTCTAGCAGTTTTAATAGATTAAACCATTGTTGTTTAGCATATTCTCGTAGATAACAGAACTATTGTTCAAGATGGCTCAAGAGCCGTCGTCACAGCTGGGTCTTCTCAACAACGAAGCCGTCCAGCATGTTGACGATGCGTTGAGCGTAGGAAGCGTCGCGTTGCGAGTGTGTCACGATGATGATGGTGGCGCCTTCGCTATTGAGCTGATCGAGCAATTCCATCACTTCTTTACCGTTTTTGGTGTCCAGGTTTCCCGTGGGCTCATCGGCTAGGATGAGCTCGGGCTTGCCCACGATAGCCCGCGCAATCGACACGCGCTGCTGCTGGCCGCCCGACAGCTGCGCGGGAAAGTGCTTGGCGCGGTGCGAGATGTTGAGACGGCGCAGTATCTCGTTGACCCGGGCCTTTCGCTCGTCGGCAGGCATGCCCATGTATTTGAGGGGCAGCTCCACGTTCTGCTGTACGGTGAGCTCATCAATCAGGTTGAAGTTCTGGAACACAAACCCGATGTGCCCCTTGCGCAGGGCGGTGCGCTGGCTCTCCTTGAAGTCGGCGACCTCCTGGCCGTTGAGCAGATAGCTGCCCTCGGTGGGGCTGTCGAGCAGGCCCAGTATATTGAGCAGGGTGGTCTTGCCGCAGCCCGATGGCCCCATGATGGCGATGAACTCGCCGGCGTCCACTTGCAGATTGATGCCGCCCAGCGCAACAGTATTGATGTCGCCGTAGCTGAACACTCTCTTCAAATTGCTTATCTGTATCATAATTCAGTTGTTAGTCGTTAGTAGCAATTATTCGGCCTTGATGCTGTTGACCGGATTCTCGCGGGCGATGCGCCAGCTCTGGAACAGGACAACCCCCAGTGTGACACCGCTCACAAGCAGCAGACTGATGGGGAAAATCCACCAAGCCGCAATCAGGTCGTAGTGCTCGGCAAAGTACTTGAGGGACAACTTGCCGATGAGGTAGGACAGGGGAACCGAAATGACAAAACTGATGGCCAGGATGCCGGCATATCGCCGACAGAACATCCTGATGATTTCGCCCGTCGTGGCACCGGCCACCTTGCGGATGCCGATTTCCTTGCGGCGGTACTCGGTTTCAAACAAGGTCATGCACACGACACCGATGATGGTGATAATCAGGCTGATGGCCGAGATGATCAGCATCAGGTTGATATAGCGGAATTCGTCTTTGTAGGTTTTCTCGAGCGTCTTGTTGAAGAACACCGTCTCGATATCATCGGTCTTGTAGCATTTCTTTGCCAGGTCGTTGATTTGTTGCCTGATGGCCTTCTCGTCGCTGTTGGCCGCGATGCGCACATTCATGCGGTTATAGTCGAGAGACTGGAATACGGCATTATTCTTGTCGATGATGAAGCAGAACGGTTTGTTGTTGCTGATGCGCGTTGTGCCATAGCGTATGTCCTCACACACGCCAACCACGGTAGCACTGTCCCCGAGGGTGTTGTCGATATCGGTGGGAATCTTGGAACCGAGTTTGATCCAATCCCACTTCTTGCGGGCGGCATTGTTGATAACGGCAACACAGGAATCGGTCTCGGCAAAGTCACGTCCCTCGATTATCTTGATGCCCATTGTGCTCAGGTAGTCATGAGTGGTGTGCAGATATCCGTAGATGGTGTTGTCGTCGGTGCTGATGGCGGCATGCCCGTCGGTTGTCCCCAAGCCATTGATTGAGAATGAAACCTTCTCGACGCCAGGGATTTTGATGACCTCGCGCTGCAGTCTCTCGCGCTGCGCGACGATGGTGTCTAAGGCCACCTCGATGTTGTTGGGCAGCTTGGTGAGCAGGATTTGTTCAGTATCGTAACCGTATGGGGAATTGAAGATGTAGCGGCTCTGCAGGTACAGGATGCCGAAGTAGATGATCATCATCATGGACACCGTCAGCTGCAGGCCGAGCAGCACCGTGCGGAGCCTTTTGCCCAGCGGGGTGAGTCCAAAACGGCTTTTCAGCGCATAGGCTGGAGCATAGGACGTGGCAAACACGGCAGGGTAGAGGCCGGCCACAACCCCCACGCCGTCGGCTATCAGGAGCATGGCGAGTACCAGCGGCAAATGGGCCATCAGTCCCATGCTGCCCGAAGCCAGCTTGGCCGTGATGGGCAGCATCTTTAAGAAGCGGCACAGCACAAGTGCCAACAGACACGCGCCAACCGACGTGAACACGCATTCCATGACGACACCCCACCTGAGGTCGCGCCGGTAAGCGCCCAGCACGCGGCGGGTGTTCAGGCTGTTGATGCGCATGGGGCTCTGGGCGAGTGTGAAGTTGAAGTAGTTGATGGTCGCCATCAGCATCATGAGCAGGCAAGAGAGCAACAGGATGATAAACAGGGCTTTGAAGCCGCTCTCGCCTGTCGTGAACGACGAGTGCTCAAAGTAGCTGCTGGCAAGGGGAGTGAACTTGAATGAGGTCTCCTTGATGGTTCGAACTGTTTTAGGTATATCCTCTTCATGACCCTCTTGCTTCAGCTCTTCGCTCATGCTTTTTATGACGGCATTCTTGAGGCTGTCGGTAAAGGCGTTGAGCTCGTCGTCATTGCCCGGGAAAGACTTGAACTTGACAATGCAGTTAAAGAGGGAATTGTCGATGTCATATATGTAGTCCGAGCCCAGGCGGCTGTAGATGCGGTTGGATAATTCGCTCTTTTCGGGAAAATCCTGGTACACGCCAAGCACCTTGGACGGATAGGTCACTCCGCCGTAAATGATTGTTATCTGTGAATCGGCAGCCTGGGTAGTGCCGAAATATTCTTGGGCAAAACTGGCTGGGACGATGACGGCATCGCCGTCGCTGTCATCACCGTCGGTCCACTCGATTTTGCCCGAGAGTCTTCGGCTCGTGAGCGTGCTCACGGCAGTGTTGTTGCCCAGGGTATATTTGCATTGTAGCTTGCGCTCCCCCTTTAGGAACGTGTAGATGTACAGATCCTCATATCCCTCGATGTCGGTGTTCATCGTCAGCGAATAGGATTCCACCCGGGGCATGCTGTCCAGGGCATTGGCAAAGGGCCTTGCTATGTTGTCGGTATATTGCCACTCGTTGAATACCTGGCTGCTCTCCATGCGGTAGAGCTGCTGGTAGTTCTCAATGCCGTGGTTATAGGTGGCCTGGTAGATGACTTGGGTCATCAGCAGGTAGAATGTGGCGTAGGCCAAGACCAAGCCAAGCAGATTGAGCAGCGTCGGCAGTTTGAAGCGCCTTGCCAGGTAGATGATATTTTTCAGGACCTCTCCCATTGAAACTAACGCTGTGGGTAGTAAATTGCTGTTTCGTTGACGCAAATATAGTCAAAAAGATAGTGCGATGTCTAATTTTGGGCCACAAAAGTTACAGATGTCACATAATTTCACGCCAAAGTGTCTAATTTTTTTACAGTTTTGGGAAGATTAATGACAAAGCAGTGATTTTCTTGATGAAAATGTTTTTATAGTTAAAAACACATTATTAAATTTGTAAGCGAAATATCGATACAGAATGTTCAACAACTAAACCGATGCTGTTATGAAAAAATGTTTGATGTATATCGTGTGCGTCTCGATGGCCCTGGCCGTGATGGCCGGTGTGCCACCGGTTGAACGCACCCAAATGAATGCGCCGGCCGGCGTGCCGGCTAACACGGAATTTGACCTGGGTAACGTCCGAATCATCACTGTCGAGGCCTATAGTGTCTTATGGGACGAAACGACGGATGCCTATGTGGTGGACAGCACTCCTCAAGAGATGGGATGGAGGGCCGAAATCGATACTGATGATGAGGATTGCCTTAAAGGTTTCAACGGCTTCTATGGCGATTTCAACATTCCTGCTGTTGCCGACAGGGCTGATGGACGGGTTCACTTCGAGACAGGCGTCTGCCTTGATGCCTACGAGGAGAGTGTCACATCGGGCCGCTACGAGTATGAAACTATCAGTTACATCTATGCTGTGCCCGAGGAGTGGCTGCTGGATGAGTGTGCCGATTTCTATACGGATATTTTCGGAACGATAGCCGAGGATGGCACCTATCACTTTGATGGGGGCTTTGCCTTTTTCATCGAGGTTGTTTCTAATCAGAAGTCTCTTATTGGCTCAACGTTGGTATCGAGTGATACGGCTTGGCTGGTGTCCCCGGTGTTCCGCAATATCAATGTGAGAATACCCAATGGTGTGCACCGCTATAATCTGGTGGCGGAGTACATTCAGGTCGATTTGCATCTCGAGGAACAACTGTCGCCTTTCGATCATGTGGGCAACGGTTTGGTCCCCAGGCCCATTCGTCCTGGAGGTCAAGCCCCGGGTGATCTTGGCAATCCGTCAACGACGCTGACTGGATTTCACGTTTCACAAGATTTTGACAGGGTGTCGATGGATGGTCGAACGTTAGGTCCTAATGGCTTGGTTCCAAGGCCTATTCGCCCAGGAAAACCGGGTGAAGAGGGCTCCGTCATGGGCAACATCTCTCCCTCTCATGGCAACACGACGATGTCAACTGCACTAACTGTTCCAACTGCCCCCCTCAGACCCAACGATAATGGTATTTTGAGAAGGGAAGATATCGATAAACGGCCAATTGATATTAATGGTTTGGTTCCGAGAGGACCTGGAAAGCCCAAAAATCCCGATAAGGTGGGTGACTTGTACGGTTCTTCGGCCAACGACGTGGCATTAACACAATCGGTTCAGCCCAGTGGTTCTGGTTATGTGATAGATCGTTTGAAGGACGCCGACTTCCTTGATCAGGGTATGGGCTTGGTTCCGCGTAGCCCTGGTAGGCCCGGGAAACCTACAGACGGATATATTGTCAGTCCCGAGTTGGCTGCAAAGATACATGGCGTTGTTTATCCATCTGATGGCTCCAACGGTATTATATCGTCCAGTGCAACCTTACAGATGAATGTACCGGTATACATCATCCAGTCGCCTGAGGACAACAGTATCCGAGTCTACAACCTGTATGGCAATGGATTCGTTTGCAATGTCTTTAACTTCGGGAGTCAGTGTCTGATGTTCCCTGTTCAGGCCATCGGCTATGACTATGAGGCCGATCAACCCGTGCTCAATTGCTCAACCGATATGACGGAATTGGTAAAACCGGGTAACCAGTGCGATATCACGGCCAGCCAGATTTCTTGGGGTGCTACCATTCCTTATGTCTTAGGTACCGAGTTGGACTATTACTATCTGTCCAGCATGCTCTCTTTTACCGATGGCTCACAATTCGTCGTGCCCGTCTTCATCTCGGGTGACGTGAATGGTGACGGAGGTCGCGACATCGCTGATGTGACTACACTCATCGACTGCATGATAGCTGGTGGCACCGGAGGCGAAGGCATGCCTGCAAATGTTGGTGCAGCCGACGTGAATAACGACCAAAACCTGAACATTGCTGACGTAACAGCACTGATTGACATGATGCTGGGCAACAATTGATGCCTCTAGCATCGCATCAGATTTTTTTCATAACAATTCTGCGATACCTCCTGTGATAGCCCAATGCTGTCGCAGGAGGTTTTTCGCTCGCTAACGCGAGAGGTCTATGTGCTCGCTTCGCTCGCGGTCTAGGGTCTAGAGTTTAGAGCTTAGAGCTTAGGGCTTAGAGAGCATCCTAACTCCTAACTATTAACTATTAACTATTAACTCTTAACTCTTAACTTCTCACTCCTAACTCCTCACTTCTCACTTCTCACTCAAAAGGTTTGTGGAAGGGAAAACGTGAATGGCCAGGATGGTTTTCGTTGACGTCCACGAATTAACATCAAGGCACATTCACGTCGATAGATAACAACTGTTTTTTTAATAGGGCCAGTTCTTGAGCCGACCATTCGTCCTCTGTGATACAAAGTTAGGGGCACAGGCAGGGCGATGTCAAAAATATTTGGGGCTAAAATGCGAAGTGTAAAATTTTTATACGCAAGAGTGTAAAATATTTTGACGATTTGATGAGTAATCAAGTGGATGTGGAAGAAAAATGCGGTAAATGTGCTAACTTTGTCAATAAATAATTGTAATTTCGCTGCCAACATGAATACTTACGGAAAAATACTGGTCATTGATGACAACGAGGCGATACTCACCGCGCTGAAGTATTGCTTGAGTGGAATGTTTGAAAAGGTGCTGACGCTGACATCGCCCGAGACGGTCATCTCTCTGCTCAATCAGGAGGATGTGGACATGATCCTGCTGGACATGAACTTCACGTTGGGCGTGAATAGCGGTCAGGACGGGCTGGTGTGGCTGCAGGCCATTCGCAAGCATCACCCCGAGATTCCCGTGGTGCTGATCACTGCCTATGCCGACGTCCAGCTCGCCGTGCGTGGCCTGAAGCGCGGTGCCGCCGACTTCATCACCAAGCCCTGGGACAACGATGAGCTGGTGCGCAAGCTCAAGGACGTGCTCGAGAGCAGCAACGAGGTAGCCACACTCGATGAGGTGGAGGCCGACCACATCCGTCGGGCCCTGGACCGTTGCCACGGCAACCTGACCAAGGCCGCCGAGATCCTGGGCATCACCCGCCAGACGCTTTATAACAAAATGAAAAAACTGCAATGAGCGACATCGCGTGGATACTCATCTGCCTGGCCATGGTGGTACTTGCCATCGTGTGGTTCTGGCGCCATCAGCGCATGCTTGCCGAGCGTGCCCACCTGATGCAGGAGGCAATCCGCAACCGCGATTTGACTTTCCGCCTGCCCACGCGGCACATGTTCAGCGGCGAACGTGCCTTGCAGGAATCGCTCAACCAGCTGGGAGAACACGTGCGCGAGCAGGTCAACCTGGGCGAGGTGGAGTCGTGGGAGAAACTCACGCGGGTACTCACTCACGAGATTATGAATGCCACTGCTCCCATTGCCAGCATCAGCCAGTCGATGATGCATCACCCGGCAGTGAAAGGCTCTGACCTGGAAGAGGGCATAAATGCCATCCACAACACGGTAGTTCACCTCAATTCGTTTGTCGACGGCTACCGCAAGTACTCCGAACTGCAGAAACCTGTCCCGCGCCTTGTCGATCTGGTGGATGTGGTCAAGGAAGTGGAACAGCTCTACCAGGAGGTGGAATGGAAAAACGGACTGACGGGCAGCATCACCATCAAGACCGACCCCAACCTGTTGCGGCAAATCCTCATCAACCTCATCAAGAATGCCATCGAGGCGGGAGCCAAGAGCATTGGCATTAAGAGTGAGAACGGCCAGGAGGGCAGGGTGAAGCTCTATGTCAGCAACGACGGCGAACCCATTCCTGCCGATGCCCGCTCCTCGATATTCATCCCCTTCTTTACCACCAAGCGCAAGGGCAACGGCATCGGCCTGTCGCTGAGCCGTCGCCTGCTCACCATCCAGGGCGGTATGATGTCACTGCTAGACAACCCCCACAGCGGTTTCCACACCACCTTCCTGCTCGAATTTCCCGAGTGACGTCCATCCGTCATCCCCAACTCTGAAAAATATCATCTGAGGCCGTGTCATAATCCGCCTCAGTTTTTTTAATCGGCCTGGTGGCCGAGAAATTAATCAAAATTATTAATAAAATAAAAATAATTATTTATATAAATTTTGTTTAATTTTTCCGTGCGAAGCACGGACATTAACACAAGCTTGATTTATGACACACTGTTTTTAAGTAGATGCCAATAATTGCAAGTGATAATCAAAATTGATGATTTGTTGATAACTATTTTGGCGAAAAAGGGCGCCCTTCTAAATATTTGGAGTATATTTGCTCGTTAAAACTAAAAGATAGGTAAAATGAAGGCTAAAAGACAACTGATATCGCTGGTAGCTAGTGCGTTGGCGCTGGTTGGCATGGCTGCGCCCCCCGACTGGCAGGCCCAAGTGGACCAGCTGATCGCTCAGGGCGAATTTGCCCGTGCCGAGAAAGTGATGAAATCCCTGCCCAAGCAGGTGCGTAAGGCCGATGCTGTGCGTATCGACTCGTTGCGCACCATCATGCAGCGCATCCGCACCGACTTCCGCATCACCCCCGAGGAGGGCGTGAAAATGATTCGCGAGAAGATGCCCGAGGCCACCGATGCCCAGATCCAGCACTGGAAGGACACGCGTGCCCTGGAGGTGATGAACATCGACGGCAAGGAGATGTGGTTCCGCAAGAGCGTGGGCAACCTGTGGCTGCTGGGCAAGGAGTTTGCCGCCCAGAATGCCGCCGACAATCACGAGAGCTTCCTCACCCGCCGCAAGTATTACCTGGAGGCGATGCGCACCCCTGCCGACAAGAACAACGTGCGTGACTGGCGTCATGTGAACATCACGTTCACCCTCGACGTCAATGCCGACGCCGTGCCCGCCGGTGAGACGCTGCGCGTATGGATGCCGTTCCCCTACGAGAACCTGCGCCAAAAGAACATCCGCCTCGAGAGCAGCAACCGCGAGGTGACCTTCAGCCAGGGCAGCAAGCACCACACCGTCTATATGGAAGCCGTGGCCGAGAAGGGCAAGCCTACACACTTCGAGTACACCTTCTCCTACGACGTGGGCGAGCGCCACTACAGCCAGCAGGACCTCATCGCCATGCTGGAGCCGTACAATACCGATAGCCCCGAGTACAAGCGCTACACGGGCGACGAGCCGCGCCACGTCATCATCACCGACGAGATGCGTGCCCTGGCCCGCAAAATCGTGGGCGACGAGACCAACCCCGTGCTGCAGGCCGCCAAGATTTATGAATGGATAGGCTACAACCTGCCTTGGGCCGGCGCCCGTGAATACAGCACTCTGGCCAACATCCCGCAGTACGTTATCGAGAACAACCACGGCGACTGTGGGCAGGTGGGTCTGCTCTATATCACACTCGCGCGCTCGCTGGGCATTCCCGCCCGCTGGGAGAGCGGCTGGATGCTGCACCCCGACGAGATCAACTGGCACGACTGGTGCGAGACCTGTTTTGAGGGCATCGGCTGGATTCCTACCGACCCGTCGTTCGGCCGCAGTGCCGTGGGCACCCCGCTTAACGATTACTATGCCACGGGCATCGATGTGTACCGCATGGCCAGCAACGAGGGCGTGGGCGATGTGTTGAGCCCGGCCAAGACCTACATCCGCAGCGAGACCGTCGATTTCCAGCCCGGCGAGGTCGAGTGGCGCAAGGGTAACCTGTTCTATGACAAGTGGGACAGCCATCTGAAAGTCAATTCAATAACTCCAATAAAGAAATGAACATCAAATCGTTAATCTTGGCGTTTGCCTTGGCGCTGACGAGTTTGGCCGCCATGGCTATTACGCCCGACGAGGTCCTTACCGACCTCAAGCAGCGCATCGCCCCCGACAAGCGCACCGCCATTTGGGACGTAAAGGCCTCCAAGCAGGGCAGCAAGTGGGTGCTGGAGGGCGCAGTAGGTACTCAAGCCCAGAAGAAAGCCATCCTGGCCGCCATGCTCAAGAACGGCTACAGTGGTTACACCGATAAGATTACCGTCCTCGAGGACGGCATCCCCGCTTCGCGCAAGTGGGCCCAGGTCAAGCTGAGCATTGCCACCCTGCGCACCGAGCCCAAGCATAGCGCCGAAATCGCCACTCAGGGCATCATGGGCGCTCCCGTCAAGGTACTCCAGAAGGCCGATGACTGGTACCGCGTGCAGATGGCCGACGACTACATCGCCTACGTCCCCGAGAGCTCGCTCTCGTTCAAGACCGAGGCGCAGATGAAAGCATGGCGCAAGGCCAAGCGCTACATCGTCACGGCCTATGACTCACGCCTGGTGACCGAGGCTCATGGTGATATGACCGTGAGCGACCTGGTGATGGGCAACATCCTGGAATACAAGTCGGCTCAGGGCAACTGGCTCAAACTGGCTACCCCCGACGGTAGAGTGGGGTGGGTCGATGCCGCCGATGTCGCCGAGCTCTCGCAGTGGAGCCAGCAGCAGTTCAGCGCCGCTCAAATCGAGAAGACCGCGCGCCGCATGATGGGTTCGAGCTACCTGTGGGGCGGCACCACGACCAAGGTGACCGACTGCTCGGGCCTGACCAAGGTGAGCTACCTGAGCAACGGCATCATCCTGCAACGCGACGCGTCGCAGCAGGCATTGACAGGCAAAATCATGAAACGAGGGACCGACTGGCACCAGTACGAGACGGGCGACCTGCTGTTCTTTGGCAACGAGAAGACGGGGCGCGTGACGCACGTGGGCATCTACCTGCGTGACGGCAATTACATCCACTGCTCGGGTCAGGTCAAAATCAACAGCCTGGACCCCAAGTCCAGCCAGTATCCTTATCTGTACTCGCCCCTGAGCGCCAGCCGCATCAAGGGCATGGTGGGCACCAAGGGCATCGTCGCCCTGTGCAAGCACCCCTGGTACTTTTGAGTGAGTTAGGAGTGATGAGTGATGAGTGATGAGTGATGAGTGAGAAGTTAGGAGTGAGGAGTGAGGAGTTAGGAGTGAGAATCCATCCAGTCCATCCAGCTCATCCAGTCCGTCCAGTTAATCCAGTTTATCCAATAGACGAGTAACTTAAAATTCAATATTATGGATCGTAGAAAATTTATTGCAGGAATGGGTCTGACGGCGATTGCCGCCGCATCGCCCGTGTCGATTGACGCTGTGGAGCGTGTAGCTAAAAAGGGTCGCAAAAAAGTGCCCCATGTTAACCAAGTTGCCAAGACCGGCAAACTGAAACTGTCGTTTTTCCCTTATGAACTCAAGCTGCGCCATGCCTTTAACCTGGCACGTTACAGCCGCACCACCACGCCCGACGTGCAGGTGACGCTGGAATATGAAGGCATCAAGGGCTATGGCGAGGCATCGATGCCCCCCTACCTGGGCGAGAGCGTGGAGAGTGTGACCACTTTCCTGAACAAACTCGACCTGGAGCAGTTCAAGGATCCCTTCTGCATCGAGGATATCCTGAGCTATGTCGACAGCGTTGACGAGAACAACCGTGCCGCCAAGGCCAGTATCGATATCGCCCTGCATGACCTGCTGGGCAAGATTATGGGTCAGCCCTGGTACAAGATTTGGGGCTACAATCCCGAAAAGACGCCCGTGACCAGTTTCACCATCGGCATCGACACCCCCGAGGTCGTGCGCCAAAAGGTGGAAGAGGCCCGTCCCTACAAGCTCATCAAGGCCAAGATGGGTTTGGACCAGGATCAGGCTACCATCAACATTATCAACGAGATGATGCCCGACGTGCCCATCTGCGTGGACTGCAACCAGGGATGGAACAACAAGGAATATGCCCTGGAGATGTGCCACTGGCTCAAGGAGCGCAACTGCATCTTTGTCGAGCAGCCGTTCGACAAGACGTGGATCGACGAGACGGCCTGGCTGCGCGAGCGCTCGCCGCTGCCCATCATCGCCGACGAGGCCTTCCAGCGCCTGCCCGACATCGTGCGCTTCAAGGGCGTGTATGACGGCATCAACATCAAGCTGATGAAGAGTACCGGCCTGTACGAGGCCCACAAGATGGTGACCCTGGCACGCGCCCTCGACATGAAGGTGATGATCGGCTGTATGACCGAGACCTCATGCGCCGTGACTGCCGCCGCCAACCTGTCGCCTGTCGTGGACTATGCCGACCTGGACGGCAACCTGCTCATCGCCAACGACCGCTTCACGGGCATGACTGTCGAGAACGGCAAGATTACCCTGCACGACCGTCCTGGCCTGGGCATCAAGTTGCTCAAGTAACCCCTGCACAACACATCACACGATTGAATAACTGAATGAATAAACCGTATTGGGGCCTGTGGACCCTGCTGCTTGTTGCTCTTGTTTTCTTTGTAGCCTTGTCTTATTGGCAGGACGGCTTCAGTGTGGGCGGAGTAGAAGTCAAGACAGCATCTTTTGCACGTGACCTGGGTGCCCAAATGAATAAGAAGAGTGCCGGCAATGCTGACGCCGACACGCTTGACGCCAACGGACGCCTGCCCAACGGGAAACATCCCAAGGGCTGGCGCGCTCCGTTGGACACCACTGCCAAGAATATCCTCTTCATCGGCGACTCGATGCTCGAGGGACTGGCCCCACGCTTGGCAAAATACTGTGACAAGAACGGACACACGCTGGTCGAGGTCATCTGGTACAGCAGCTCCACCCTGTGTTGGGGCGAAACGGCCCGCCTTACCGAACTCATCAACAAGTATCACCCCAACTATATCTTCGTGTGCCTGGGCGCCAACGAACTGTATGTCCCCGACATCAAGAATGCGCGCCGCCCCCACCTGAAGAAGATATTGGCCGAAATCGGTGACATCCCCTACGTCTGGATCGGTCCGCCCAACTGGGACGAGGATACCGGCATCAACAGCCTGCTGGAGCAGGAGGTTGACGAGGGCTGTTTCTACCTGAGTGCCAACGACCACTTTGAGCGCAGCCGCGACGGTGCTCATCCCAAACGCGCCTCGGCTCACCTGTGGATGGACCGCGTCATCAAGTGGTTAAGTACCAAGGGCGCTTATCCCATTCGTCTCGACAAGCCTGACGAGGGCATTAGCCGTGCGTCACACATTGTCATTTACCAACCCCCTAAATGATACCATGATATTAGATACAATCGACATAACTCAACTGCTGTCGCTGCTGGCCTTCAACCGCGACGAGCCCATGCTGTTCACCAGCGGACTGTTCTGGGTGCTGTTCCTGCTGTTCCTGCCGGTGTATGCACTGCTCAAGTCGCAGCGCAAGAAGATGATGCTGTTTGTCATCGCCTTCAGCCTCTATTTCTTCTACAAGTCCAGCGGCATATTCTTCCTGTTGCTTGTCGCGACATCCTTCTTTGACTGGTGGGTGGCGCAATTCATCGATTCGAGCAAGAACCGCACCGAGCGGCGCATCGCGCTCACGGTGTCGCTGGTTTTCTCGTTGGGCATCCTGCTGTTTTTCAAGTACAGCAATTTTGTGATATGGAACTGGAATGTGCTGATTCACGGCAATTTCCAGCCCCTCGACCTGATTTTGCCTGTGGGCGTGTCGTTCTATACGTTCCGCACCATCAGCTATGTGGTCGATGTCTATAAGGGCAAGATACAGCCCGTCGATGATTATGTCGATTATCTCTTTTTCCTGTCTTTCTTCCCGTGCCTGGTAGCGGGACCCATTGTGCGGGCGCGGGATTTCATGCCGCAGTTGCAGCAGAACAAGCCCGCCACGCGCGAGATGATTTACGGCGGTCTGTTCCTGGTCATGCTGGGTATCATGAAGAAGGCGATCTTTGCCGACTATATCGCCCAGTACAACAACATCGCCTTTGGCAACCCGTCGGGTTACACGGGCTTTGAACTGCTCATGGCGGTGTTGGGCTTCACGATGCAGATCTACTGTGACTTCTCGGGCTACAGCGACATGGCCATCGGCCTGGGCAGCATCATGGGCTTTGATTTGGGCATCAACTTCGATTACCCCTACCGTTCGTTGAACGTCACCGAGTTCTGGCGCCGCTGGCACATCACCCTCTCGACCTGGCTGCGCGACTACGTCTATATCCCCCTGGGCGGCAACCGCAAGGGCAGGGCACGCCAGTATTTCAACCTGATGGTGACCATGCTGCTGGGTGGACTGTGGCATGGTGCGGCCTGGACCTTTGTCGTGTGGGGTGCCGGACATGGCCTGGCCCTGTGTGTTCACAAGATATGTAAGCCCTGGCTCGACACCATTGCCAGCACCCGCCTCACCCGCAGCATCTCGTGGCTGATGACCTTTACGCTGGTGGCCTTCCTGTGGATATTCTTCCGTGCCGACTCTTTCCATGCTGCCGGTCAAGTCATCGCTGGCATCGTGACCGACTTTGAATGGGCCTATCTGCCCGTCTTCCTGGCGCGCCGCTCGACCTGGTGCCTGATGCTGGCCATCATCTATGCCCTGCATTTTGTGCCCCGCCGCGTGTGGGACAAGCTGCGTAAGCGCTTCATCGCAGCCCCCTGGTGGCTCAAGCTGGTCATCTTCATCGCCCTCATCCAACTGGTCCTCCAGTTCGCCAGCGCCACCGTCCAGCCCTTCCTCTACTCCCAATTCTAAAGAGGAGTTCTCATTTTTCTGCTTTTCAACTGCGAATTATTCGCAATTTTGCGAATAATTCAAAAATTGTTTGTACCTTTGCTGTTGGATTTAAGGTGATTCTCTCTTGAAAATGAAAATGAATAATGAACATTGAATTTGAGACAAAGGCTTTAGAAGAACTTTATACCTCGGGTTCCACGTCCGACAGCAATTACAAGCGCTTGCCCAAGGATGTGGTCAAGAGGTATGTAAAAGTTGTGAATTATCTTAAGGCCGCAAGACGCATCGAGGATTTGTTCTTGATCAAATCATTGCATTATGAAAAAAAGAAAGGGGATTTAAATGGTGTGGATGCAGTGTGGATAAATGCTCAATACCGCCTGTTGTTCCATAGTTCACCCGATGAGACAGGAATTATAGTTAACGCATTGTTGTTTGAAATATCCAAGCATTATGAATAAGAAAGAATATACTCCAGTGGTCGCTACTCACCCTGGCGAATTGATCCGCGATGAGCTCAAAGAGCGTGGAATGACTCAAAAGCAACTTGCAGCCGAGATGAACGTCAAACCCTCGGTATTGAGTGAGACCATTAACGGCAAACGGGCGGTATCGGTCAATATGGCATTGGCGCTAGAGAAGGCTTTAGGTATTCCCGCCGATATTTGGATGAACATGCAGGCACAGTATGAATTGGACATCGCTAGCATTGCCGAGCGGGATAATCAGCGTGAAACCATCAAAGTAACCATCCCGGTGCGTGACCGGGGTCTGCTGAAAGAGATTGCTCGCAAATTTGGTTGGGCCTGCATGTTGTAGTCTGGACCGATATACCCGTTAAATAACCCTAATATCTGTCAAGGTGTTGTGCTATTGATGGATATTTTGTACCTTTGCGGCTTGGTTACAAGAATATTATCAAAAACAATATAAAACAGAACAATGGCAAAACAGGAAGACGTTTTCAAGAAAATCGTATCGCACGCCAAGGAATATGGCTTTGTGTTCCCTTCGAGTGAAATCTATGACGGCCTCGGCGCTGTGTATGACTATGCACAGAACGGCGTTGAGCTCAAGAACAATATCAAGCGCTACTGGTGGGAGGCCATGACGCTGCTGCACGAGAACATCGTGGGCATCGACAGCGCCATCTTCATGCACCCGACCATCTGGAAGGCTTCGGGCCACGTTGACGCGTTCAACGACCCCTTGATCGACAACCGCGACAGCAAGAAGCGCTACCGCGCCGACGTGCTCATCGAGGACGAGATCGCCAAGATCGAGGAGAAGATCAACAAGGAGTGTGAGAAGGCTGCCAAGCGCTTCGGCGACAAGTTTGACGAGGCGATGTTCCGCCAGACCAATCCCCGCGTGCTCGAGAACCAGAAGAAGC
>JAEEGI010009263.1_pt1 | contig 21599 bp, 20 predicted proteins | sample 8958751 | NCBI WGS metagenome assembly JAEEGI01 (sample SAMN16246545, study PRJNA631951) | gut metagenome | biome: gut microbiome; feature: rumen; material: KS-attached | host: Bos | place: Iran: Karaj | collected 2018-10 | reverse complement strand
AATCCGAGCATCTCCATGTCCTCATTGCCCCAAGGGTACGTACGCCGGTTGTCCGGGTCGGTCCAGCCGACCTGTCCGGCCTCATCGCCGTAATAAACGGTCGGCGCGCCGGGCCATGTCATCTGAATCAGCACCGCCTCGCGCATAACCGCGCGGTTAACGCCCTGCCCCGCAAGCTTCGGTCCGAGAATCGCAGTTCTTCCGGACATCCGGTTGGTTCTCGTCAGGAAACGCGAGTGGTCATGGTTCGAGAGCTCGTTCATGGCGGTATACAGAGAACCCGTCTCGAACTTCCGCATATTGTTGCGCATCGCTTCGACAAATGCCACTTCGTTATTTAACATATCCTCACGGAACTCGTCGCTGTGCTTCTCCATCCCGGTCAGAAACCAGGTGACAGGCTCCATAAAGGCATCGTAATTCATTACGGTATCCCATTCGTCGCCCTCAAGCCACTCGGCGGGGTCTCCGTAGTGCTCCGCAAGAATGATGGCGTCGGGGTTCGCGTTCTTCACACCGGTGCGGAAACGCTTCCAGAACATATGGTTAAACGCCCTGCTGTGCCCGAGGTCCGCTCCGACGTCGAGACGCCAGCCGTCGATACCGTAAGGGTAGGCGACCCATTTCTCGGCGATACGCAGGATTTCATCGCAAAGCTTCGGCGACTTCTCGTAATTCAGCTTCGGAAGCGTGGGATGATTCCACCAGCCCTCGTAGCTGTCGTTATCCGGCCATGCGTCTTCGCGGAAACAGAAGTAATCCCGGTAAGGGCTGTCCGCAGAATGGTAAGCTCCGGGCGCGAAACCGTCCGCATCCTCGTAGATGCCTTCCCGGTCCATCCATTTGTTAAAGGAGCCGCAGTGATTGAAAACGCCGTCCAGAATGATCCGCATGCCCCGCTTGTGAATCTCCGCCACGAAATCCGAGAAGAACTCGTTACTCTTCTCAAGATTCTCCTTATCGGTCACACGCGCAATGTAGCGGTATGCATGGCGGTTATCGGTATCGCCCTCCGAAAGAACGCGGTCGTCGTCATGCGCGATCACGCCGTAATGCGGGTCCACATGGTCGTAATCCTGAATGTCATACTTATGGTTGGAGGGGGATACGAAGATCGGGTTCAGGTAAAGCACCTCAACGCCGAGGTCCTGAAGGTAATCAAGCTTCTTAAGGACGCCCTTCAGGTCGCCGCCGTAGAACATCCCGACGTCGTTCGCCTCCGGATACCGGTTCCAGTCCGGAACCGCCGAAACATAGTTGTCAATATAATAATACTCGCGGTCGGTTACGGTGTTCTCGATATCACCGTTACAGAAGCGGTCCACGAAAATCTGATACATAACGGCACCCTTGGCCCAGTCGGGCGTACGGAAGCCGGGAGTGATCCGGAAATCATAAGAAGGAAGATGCTCCTCCGAAAGACCGTAGCTGTTATAATAATAGCTTCCCTCGGGCGCTTCCACGAAGAAGCAATAGAAAACCTTCCTCGTGTCCACCGTAAAATCCGCCTCATATAAAGAAAAAAGCAGATGCGTCCGGAACAGCCGCATAGGAATGCGCCGCCCGTTAACTATGACAAATGCACGGAATCCTTCCGCATTCGGCATACGAAGTCTTACCGTAACCTTGCTGTTACGTTCCGGCTCCGACGGGCTGCGAAACAGTTCCGTTCCGTCACTGAAGATGGCTTCCTTTAAGGGATAGTCAAAAGCACTCATAGAAACAGCCCGGACAGCACCGGGCACACCGACCTTTCGTTGCATTTTACGCGATTTCAAGCGATTTCATAAACCCAAGGCATATTTTATATCTCCCGTAGGACATTGTCAAACGGAAATGAAAAGCGCCGCTAGTTGGGGGATAGCGGCGCCTCTCGGAGAAGGTATTTTTGTTACTTATGGGGGTAGCAAAAACTATATAATGTATTGGGGTTTACGCCCATTATAATACCATTGCTTCCCCTTTTAGTGTGCACAAAGTTTACAAAAACATATATGCTTTTTTGTGCAACTTGTATAGTACTAGTTCTTTTCTTGATTAATCGTCCCAATCTTCATAATCATCGGGATTGTAGGAGTTTACTCCGCCGATGATGAGACCGCCCAGCTGCTTAACCAGATCCTTGAAATCGCCGAGGCGGGTAATCTCGCCGGGAGCCGAAATCTTATCGAACTCTTCGGAAATCTTAATGGTAACGTCGGCCTTCAGAGAATTGCCTTCGTCAGCGGTTCCCTCGAAGGAAGCCTTAAGCTTGAATCCGGAATCCGTCGTCTTCACGGTAACCTTGGTCTCGTACTTCTCAAAATCCTCATCGGAAACCTTTTCCATGGATGTACGAAGCTGGTCCGCTGCTTTCTTCATTTCTTCCTTAATCGTGTCGGCATCCATCTCAGAACCGAGTACTCCGCTTGCAGCTTCGCCGATCTTTTCGTTCAGATCCATCTGCTTCAGCTCGTCGAGAACCGCGTCAACCTGTGTCTTTTCGACATTCAGAGCACCTGCAAGTTCTACGATGTCGTTGTAGTAGTAGTTGATAAGCTTCTGAACATATGCGTTCATGTCGATCGAGGAGGTCTGCACGGTCTCCATCTTCTTCGCGCAATAGTCGGCAACGTCACCTTCCATGAAATTCGCTGCTTCGCCGAAGAACGTGCGGTAAGCGGCAGCATCCTTCAGAGCGATACTGAACTCATTGTCCTCGCCGTCAACCTTCGCGTCCTTAAGGCCCTTCTTCAGGAACTTCGTGAAGAGCTCCATGGAATCCTGAATGACTTCCGTGGTCTTGCTCGTGTCAAGATCATCCGGAAGCGGAACAGCGAAGTAGCTGAGCTTAAGGTCGCCGAGCATCTCGCCGATCTCGGGCTCGTAGGAGGTCGCTGCCTTCAGAATACCGCCGAGGTTGATGTAAAGCATCTTATCATAGATAATAACAAGATCGTCAACATCGGCATTCAGTTTTACTTCCTCGGTGTCCATGTCAACGGCACCGCTTACTTTGCAGTTGCCCTTGCCGTCGGCGACAAGCGTCAGTGTAAGTTTGGCATTGCCTCTCTGACCCATATCGATATCGAAGGACATCGTAGCAGTTCCCTTTTGGAACTCTGACATCGCGCCGAGCATCTCGTATACGTCATCATAGGTCTTTGCCTTTTTCTTTTCGTCCTTATCCTTGTCGCCGCATGCGGTAAAGCATGTAAGCGCAAGAACGAGCACCAGAAACAGTGCAACAAGTTTCTTTTTCATCTCTTTGTCCTTTCTATATTCCGTCACACACAATGAAATGTGATCTGTTAAATCACATTTACATCATACTACATTCCGCCCGAAAAATCAAGTTTTTTCTTGTGACATTTTCGTAAGGCGGCTTTATACCAAGGGAATATCGGTGATCAGCGGCTGCTCGGGATGAATGCCGAAGAGCCCCTCGAATTCCTCCTTAGTAATCCTTTCCTTCTGCAGAAGAAGCTCTGCGCAGGCGTTCAGAACGCTGAGATTCTCCTTGATCAGACGCTCTGCTTCCTGATAGCAGTGGTCGATGATCTTGCGAACCTCTTCGTCGATGGCATTTGCCACATTCTCGCTGTAGCTTCTCGGATGCGCCAGGTCACGGCCGATGAATACTTCTTCGTCATTCAGGTCGTAATTGACGGTTCCGAGGGCTTCCGAGAAACCGTATTTCGTGATCATCGCCCTTGCGGTGCTGGTCGCCTGCTTGATATCCATGCTGGCGCCTGTCGTAATATCGTCGAACACGAGGCTCTCCGCAACGCGTCCGCCGAGATCCACGATAATCTGCTGTGTCATTTTCCCCTTCGTCATGAACATTTCGTCCTTCTCCGGCAGCGGCATCGTATAACCGGCTGCGCCGCTTCCCGTGGGGATGATCGATACGTTGTAAACCGGTCCGACATCGGGAAGCACATGGAACAGGATCGCGTGTCCCGCTTCGTGGAAGGCCGTAATGCGGCGTTCCTTCTCGGAAACAACGCGGCTCCGCTTCTCGGCTCCGACACCGACACGGATCAGGGATTTCTTTACGTCCTCCGCATTTAAGAAGGCGCGGTTTTCCTTGGCGGCGCTGATGGCGGCCTCATTCAGGAGGTTTTCAAGATCCGCACCGGTGAATCCTGCGGTAATCTGCGCCACATGCTCAAGATTGACATCCTCGGAAAGAGGCTTGTTCGCGGCATGCACCTTAAGGATTTCAAGACGGCCGCGCACATCGGGACGTCCCACAAGCACCTTCCGGTCGAAACGGCCGGGACGGAGAATCGCCGGATCCAGAATATCCACACGGTTGGTCGCCGCAAGAACGATAATGCCTTCGTTCACGGAGAAACCGTCCATTTCAACAAGCAGCTGGTTCAATGTCTGCTCACGCTCGTCATGGCCGCCGCCGAGACCGGAGCCTCGCTTTCTGGCTACCGCATCGATCTCATCGACGAATATAATGCACGGGCAGTTGCGCTTGGCCTGCTCGAAAAGGTCACGTACACGGGATGCGCCGACACCGACGAACATCTCAACGAAATCCGAACCGGAGATGGAGAAGAACGGAACGCCCGCTTCTCCGGCAACCGCCTTCGCAAGGAGCGTCTTACCGGTTCCGGGAGGGCCTTCCATCAGGATGCCTTTCGGAATCCGGGCGCCGACCCTCAGATACTTCTTCGGATTGGACAGGAAGTCAACCACCTCCTGCATCTCCTCTTTCTCTTCATGAAGTCCGGCAACCTTGCTGAAATTGATTCCCATTTTCCCCGGCATGATCACTTCCGCGCGGCTCTTGCCGAAATTCATCAGCTGGGAATTGCCGCCGCCGAGCGCGTGGGTCAGGGACATATAGAACATCAGCACCATCAGGCCGAGGATCAGATACGGAAATACATCGGTCCAGAACCAGTGCGCCTTGTTGATGTCCGAAACGCCGTAACGGATGGAATGCTCCTCCGCCTCGGCAATGATCCGGTTCACGTCGGGCGTATAGAAACGGGCTGTGTCGCCGTTTTTGAGCTCCACGCTGACGGATCCGGACGGAACTTCCTCGTTCTGTACGATGGCGATCTTGGCGATATTGCCCGCCGAAAGATCCTTCAGGAAGTCATCGTGGGTATAATCAAAGTTGTTCCTCGACAGGATCGAGGAGTATACCAGGGAGAAGATAAGTACCCCCAGGAGAAGCAGATAGAAGATTGCTCCTCCGGCTTTTTTCTGTTTCAAGTAAAAGTCCTCTGTGCCGCGGCCGCGGCTCTTTCTGTAAAATCCTTATGCCCTAGTCGTCGAAGCTGAGCACGCCGATATAGGGAAGCGCGCGGTAACGCTGCGCGTAATCCAATCCGAAACCGACGACAAATTCGTCCGGAATCTCAAAGCCCGAATACTTCACCGGGACGGAAACCACCCTGCGGCTCGGTTTATCAAGAAGTGTACAAAGTTCAATCGATGCGGGCTGACGGCTCTTAAGCATCTCAAGCAGGAACGAAAGCGTATGTCCGGAATCGATGATGTCCTCAATTACGAGAACATGCTCTCCGCGGATGCTCTCGTCGAGATCCTTGACGATGCGCACCCGTCCGGTGGATTCCATCTCGTTTCCGTAGCTCGATACGGACATGAAATCCAGCTTCACCGGAAGGTTGATACGCTTCGCAAGTTCAGTCGTGAAAAACACGCTTCCCTTAAGAATACAGATCAATTTCAGCTCCTCGCCGGCATAATCCTCGGTTATCTGCGCCGCCATCTCGCGGACTCTCTGAAGAACCTGCTCTTCGGGAATCAATACGCTGACACTTTCCATAATCCGTTCCTTTCCGCACTCATCCTTCATTTTGAACTTCCAATACAAGAATTCGTTTCGTCTGCTCCGTCACATAGTACCGTTCAGTACCCCGTTCCCCGGGAATCCAGAGGATTTCGGAACCGCAGGCAACCACCTCTCTTTGGTCCCTTTCCTCTCTCGGAACCTTCGCCGTAACGAAGTATTCGCGAAGCAGCTTCGTTCCGCCGTCCCGCCCGGCCTGAAAGAAGTCTCCCTCCCGCCTGGTGCGTAACATCGGAACGCCCTTTATCATATCATAATCCAGCCATTTTATCCACTTATTTTTTGCGACCGGCTCCCCCGGAATATGTTCCCGGACCGCTACCGTAAGAATCCTTCCGTCCGTAAGCGGATACTGCCCCGGAAGGAGCTTGATTTCCGCGGGTTTTGAAGCCTTTGCGGAGTCTTCGGATTCGTCGCCGTCTGCGGCTCCTGCGCTGTCCCGCGTGCCTGCGCAGGATTCTTTCCTTCGGATTCCGTCATAGGTGCTTTCAAGCGTAAGCCGGTAAGGAAGGCTCAGTTCCTTAGAAACCGGTCCTGAAAGCAGCTGTTCCATTGCTTCCGCATGCTGCTCCGTAAAATCCTTCTCCGCCCCCGCAAGCTCTTTCGCGAACCGGAGAAGCACCCAAAGCCTTACGATGCGCGGGCAGTTCATAAGCTTATCCCGAAGGAGAATCCCGTCGGAAAATGCATCACGGTACGCGCGCTCCGTCTCCTCCGTGAGGAGCTCCGTAAGCATCCTTGCGTGCTCCGTAAAGGCTGCGATGTGCTCGTCCGCCCCGGCGTTAATCTCCCGAAGAAGCGGGAACACTTCGTTTCGTATACGGTTACGGGAGTATTCGTTCTCCGCGTTGGTCGCATCCGTCCGGAACGTTTCCCCTCTCCGGCTGAGTTCTGCTAGAATCTCTTCCCTTGAAAAGGAAAGTAACGGCCGGATCAGAAGGGTTTCTTCCGAAGCGAACGGCTTGCTTACCGCCGGAATCCCGCACAGCCCGCGGATTCCCGTCCCGCGGCACAGCCGGAATAAAACCGTCTCCGCGTTGTCATCCCGGTGATGCGCAACCGCTACGGCACCGGCACCGACCTTCGCTGCGGTTTCTTCAAACAGCCGGTACCGAGCCCTGCGCCCGGCTTCCTCTTCGCCGATTCCCTTCTCCTTTGCTTCCTTCGGAATATCAATTCTATATTCGAAGCATGTGACGCCGATCCGTTCGCAAAGTTCCTTACAAAACTTCGCGTCCCCGTCGGCCTCCGCCCCGCGGATCCCGTGATGCACATGCACGGCGTAAAGCGGGAAGCCGTACTGTTCCTTTAAATCACGCAAAAGAAGGAGCAGACATACGGAATCCGCTCCTCCGGACAGTCCGGCCACAATCCCTTGCCCGGATAACATATTCTGTTCCCGAAGGAACTTTTCCACTGCCTGTCTCATCTACGGTTACCGTCCCGCGGATCCGGTCGGCACAACCGATTCGGTGCCACGCGGCGCAATCTCCTTCACCGGCCGGAATATGATTTCATCCTTATACACAAGCCCGAGAACCTCACGGGCAATCTCTTCGATATAACTCTTCGTCTCGATATAAGCGCGATAATCGGCGATCTCCGCCGTTCGTGCCTCTTCCTCCTCGATGAGGCGCACGAGACGCTCCTGCTCGGCTTTCTTCTTCGCGAGCGTTTCCTCTTCCTTCTTCCGAAGATATACAAGGGCCGTTACGATAAATGCGACCATTAACGCCACAATTCCGAGCAGAATCAGTCTGCCCCGTAACGTTCCGACCCGAACCAGTCTTCCTTTGCCCACAGCTGCCTCTCTTCCGCTACAGATACCGGAACATATCCTTCGCATCCTCTTTCTTCGTCGTTTCCGTAATCTCGGTAATCTCTACGCGCACCTGACGGTTTCCGAAGCCGATTTCCACAATGTCCCCCACCTTTACTTCAACGGAAGCCTTGGCGGGCTTTCCGTTCACGCTGACACGCCCCGCATCGCAGGCCTCATTGGCCACGGTACGGCGCTTGATCAGACGGGATACCTTTAAATACTTATCAAGACGCATCTTTTTCTCCCTGCTGTCTTTCTGATGTTTCTGCGTTTCCTGCTGTTTCCCTGCAGTTTTCCTGCTATTTCCCTGCTGTTTCCTTCGGAAAGAAAAAGGCTGTCCGACAATTGCCGGACAGCCTTGTTAGCAACCTGAAATTACTTGTTAACAGCTGCCTTAAGGGCCTTGCCTGCCTTGAACTTAGGCTGGTTGGAAGCAGCGATCTTAATCTTCTTGCCGGTGAGCGGGTTACGTCCGCTTCTTGCAGGTCTCTTGGAAACTTCGAAAGTACCGAAGCCAACCAAAGCAACCTTCTTGCCGGCAGCAAGCTCTTCAACAACTGCACCCTGGAATGCGTCAACCATCTTCTTTGCTGCGTCCTTCGTAACGCCTGCCTTTGCAGCAATAGCAGCAACCAATTCAGACTTATTCATAAATCATGTCCTCCTACAAAAATTTTTTTAGTAAGAATCCCACGGAAAGTGCTTATTTATTGCATTTCCGCTACTATTGTTATAAACGGAAACACGGGGAATGTCAAGCAGAAATAGTATTTTCCGCTATTTTTTCATAATTATTCCGCTTTTTCGATTACTTTCTTCTTTTGGAACTTTGCGAGGAACTTTGCAATCGTCTTCCGGGGAAGGAAACGCGAGAAGAAAATGCCTGCGCGGATCGAGCCTCCGGGGATGATTACCCGCTTGCCCTTCGCCATCTTCTTAAGGGCGTAAGTCACGCATTCCTCAGCCGAAATGCCCTTGTCCCACTCGGAGCCTCGGGCCGCCTTCGTGAATCCGGTCATTACCGGTCCGGGGCAGAGGGCGCCGACATATACGTTACTTCCCTGCTCACTGAGCTCCTCGGCAAGGCCCTGCGTAAAGCTCGCCACATAAGCTTTCGTTGCGTAATACGTATTCAGATAAGGACCTGCGGGAAGAAGGCCTGCGCTTGATGCGACATTCAGAATCGCGCCGTTTCCTTTCTCAGTAAGCTGCGGCAGGAACTTCTTTGTAAGAATATGCAGGGCGCGGACGTTGAGGTCGATCATCCGAAGCTCGTCCGTAAGCGCTATGTCCGTCTCCGCGCCGAGAAGGCCGAAGCCTGCGCAGTTAATCAAAACGTCCACGTTCTGGTCCTTCGCGATCTCCGCTACCCGAAGCACCTCATCCTCTTTCGAGAGGTCTGCGGGAAGCACCTCGCAGGGTACGCCAAGTTCTCCGGCAAGCGCGTGCAGGCGGTCCGACCGTCTGGCAACCAGGATAAGGCTGCATCCCTTCGCGGCAAATGCCCGTGCGAACGCCTCTCCGATTCCGGAGCTTGCGCCGGTGATCAATACCATTTTATTCGAAAAATCCATTCTTTATCCTTTCTTCACCCGGTCGATCTGATCGAACAGGATCTGCTCGGGCTGCTTCATCAGTTCCTCCGGATGCGTCAGATAGTACCGGATCCGGCGGAACGCCAGCGCATACAGATAACCGTCCGTAGCACGCTCGTCCACAACAAACTGCAGCTTCATCCGAACGCCGCGCTTCTTCTGTCCCTTCTTGTCGAGCTCGAAATAGGTCTCCTTGCGGCCGATCGCGCCGAAGATCGAAACCGTTCCGAATTCATAAATGTGATGGAACACCGCGTCCATTCCGATGGAGCCCATATTGGTAATAAAGAAGCTCGAGTGGAACGGGCTTACCTTATGAAGGCTCTTCGGCATGATTCCGTGCTTGTCGGTCTTACGGAGGAACCACATCGCGATCTTCAGCATCCAGCCGGGAAGCGAACCGAGAAGAAACTCCGCGCTGTCGAACTTCGTCTTGTTCTCGTCTTCTGCAACGCTGCTGACCGTCGTATCGATCTGGCTGGTCTCCTCGTCGATCCGGCGAACCACGTCGGGAAGCGTATCCTCCAGATGGAACCGCGGCATGATCATGCTGCGCTCGCTGTCACGGCGCATGCCCTTCATCACGACCATGGAACCCTTAATTTCATTCCGGGAGTATACCTTGCTGTTCACGACGAAGCGGTTCAGCTCCGGCACCTCCGCAAAGGTTCTTACGATCGCCGCGAAGACGACATGATAAAGCGTCAGGTCCGGAAGCTCCTCCTTCCGCTTCGCGCGGATAAAGGCTTCCAGCTCCGTAATGTCGATCTTATCTTCAAACAGCACCCACGCGTCATACCGATGCGGCATAAAATAAGGCTCCATGCGCGTCATCGGATCCAGGTTTCGTACTAAGAAACCGTCGTAGCGGTCTCCCCATCTTTTCTTTCTGCCTTCGTGCGGAATCATCCCATTTCCCTCCAAGGCTCTGTATTTACGAACACCTTTATAATAGCAAAATCCACCCGCAGATGCAATCCTTTTTAAGCGCCGCATAAAGATGACGGGTGTTTTTCCGTTTTTATTTGACTATTCAAAAAGATGCGGATAAAATGGAGGGGTAGGAGTCACATATTCCGTAAGAGAGGTACTTCCATGAAAGCAAAAACCGCCCTTTTCTGCCTGCTTTTAGGCCTGTTTTCGCTGTCGCTCTGCGCCTGCGGCAAGGAGGCTTCTTCCGCTTCGATCGTTTTAAGCGGAAAGACCGCAACCGTAAGCGGAACCGGTAAGAACGCGGTGAAGGTTTCGGACGGAACCGTCCTCATCACGAAGGCCGGCAGCTACGACATCTCAGGAACGGGCGAGCTGCAGATTGTCGTGGATACCAATGACGGCAAGGCGGTTTTTCTGAACCTTAACGGCATGGAACTTACCTGCACGGTTTCCTCCCCGGTCTGGATTAGGAACGCGGCGATGACCGTGTTCACCCTGAAGGAAGGAACGCAAAATGTGATATCCGACAGCCACCCCTACTCCGAATCCGACGCGGAGGAGGGTAACCCCGACGTCCCGAGCGCCGCGATCTATTCCCGCGCCCCACTCCTTCTTCGCGGAGACGGCAAACTGATCGTTGACGGCAGCAGCTACAACGGGATCAGCACGAGCGACACCTTCACGATGGAAGGCGGCAATCTGTCCCTAACGGCCAAGCATCACGGCATCAAAGCGAAGGATTTCATCGTCATTTCCGGCGGATACCTGAACGTCAAATGCGACGGCGACGGGATCAAAACGACCAACACCGAAAAGCCGAGCCTCGGCTATATCAATATTACCGGCGGCGACATCACGATTAACGCGAACGACGAGGGCATCTACGCGCCGGCCTCCATCTCCGTGAGCGGCGGAAACATTAATGTGAAATCAAAAAAGACCGCCCTTGAGACGGACGGTCAGCTGAGCCTCACGGGCGGTTTCATTGACATTCGGACCAATGACGATCCTCTCGCCGCCGTAAAATGGGACGTCCGCCCGGATGCTGTCATCACCGTCAACGGACGCCCTGTAAAATATTAATCGTTCGGGTTCTTCACAAGTTCCCGGTAGTCATCGAAGGAGATCACTCCGAACATCTGCTCCCAGAGAACCGGGTAATCGCATGCCGCAACGCTCGGGAACACTTCCCGCAAGGCGGCGGTCAGGAATTTCGCCTTGTTGCGAAGCCCTTCACTCTGAAAATCCCAGTCATAATCCAGATATAAGTATTCGAGTACGCGCGCACGGTCTTCCGTGGGCGCGGATTTTGCGTATGCGTCAATGAACCAGGCATTGTTCGCGTCCTCAATCGTCGTTCCGGAGTAGTCGGAAATCATCATGCCGTTCTCATCCAGATAACTGTTCTTATAAGGATAATCCGGCGAGTTCAGATTCACGTCCCAGTAACCGAGGATATGGCAGTCGTTCGCTTCCTCATACTCCTCAATGCGGTGCTCGGACAGATGCGTCAGCTCGTGCACCACGTTCTGCTCAAGCGACGATAGATATACAACGCCCATGCAAAGCGCCAGGCGGTCGCGGTAGCGGTTGGCGCAGGCTGCGGGCGTCTCTATGGAGGAGTCACTGATCCGGACGAATCCGCCGCACAGGAAGATGTCAAGTCCGGTCTTCTTCTCACCGCTCAGCTCCTGTAAAAATCCGGCCGGATACCGCATCAGGAATTCCTCTAAGCGGAGCATGTACTCAATAAGCGTGTCATTATCCTCGCAGGGCGTAAGCAGGTAGGAATCACGGAAGAAATCGAGCCCGAACTTATCATAATATACCCGAACGCCCGGGAATTCCTCCTCCATGCGGCGCGCAATCGCGTACGCTTCCGGGTTTTCGTCTGCAGGTCTGTACCTGCGAAACGTCGGATCCGTTTCCGGCATCCGCTTCGAAAAATCATACAGATATAATTCTTCTTCATCGTCATCCCCGTATGCCGTGAAAAGGAAATACCCTTCTTCGGTAATCCCCATGTACTGTATGGTCCAGTACCGGTCAAGGAACAGATCCGTTGCGAGTTCTCCGTATACGGCGCCGCTTCTTGCGTCCACAACCCGGTAATAATCGATGTAGTCATACTCCTCACCGTTTCCGGCATTTTCGTAACAGTATGTCAGGAAATGTCCGCCTTTACACATAAGGACGCTCTCGGTCTCCCGTTTCTTTTCGTAGCTGCCGATAAGCTCCGGTGTATCAAGGGGCGCTACGTAGAACCTTTCCTGCGAATCATATAGAATGGTTCCCTCGTAGAACTCCGCGTGCCCGACGGACTCCTCGTAAAGGGCAATCTCACCGGTCTTACGGTCAAGTCGGTACATCCGCTGCACGTTGTATTTGTTGTGAAGGGAGAATATAATTGCCCCGTCTTCCTCAGAAAGAATCCGGTCATCGTATAACTTTTGGAAGCCTTCGTAGCGTTCCTCCTTGCCCGTTTCGAAATTATAGCCGGCAAGGAAACCGTCTCCGACTACCCACAGCGTTTCGTCCTTTGAGATACCGATGCGGTATACATCCTCTCCGAAACACCACGTCGCATCCCGGTCGCGGTACTTTTTCCTCTGGATGACGGTTCCGTCGTCGCGGAATCCGTATACGGTTCCGTCCTGACCGAGCATATAATCATTTACTTCGGGAATATACCCCGTGGTGATTCGCTCCGGTCCGAGGATCGGAAACAGGCTGTAACAAACCTTATAATCTCCGTCACCGAGCTGTGCCGACTGCACCATCATGACATAGCCGTCACGGACGCTTCCGTTATAAAGGTATCCGCCTTCAATCTTCCAATCCGAGCCGATGTGATACAGATCCTCCGTATATTCTTCCTCATAAAGATCCGAAAGCGTGCGGAACAGCATCGGATCCGTCGTCGGCGTCGGCGTAGATGTCGGTGTCGGCGAGGACGTCGGCTCACTCGGCGTCAGTGTGGCAACGACCGAGCCTCCGGGGCCTGTCCGCTTCTCTCCGGGCTTTGCTTTCTTCGCATCGCGTCCGCAGGAGGCGAATACTGCAATCAATATCAGAAGAATTGTTGTCAAAAGTAGTTTCTTGTTTCGCATTTTCCGTATCCAATCTCATCCGTTCGTAAATGACGGGTTATTACAGGTCACATACAATCTGCGCGACGTGAGTGCCCTTGATTCCGCTGCACACTGCCTTCAGAATGACGGAATAGGTGTCCTCCACCAGTTCGCATTCGCCGGGCGAGACCTCGTACCTTTCGGCAAATGCCATGATTTTCGTTATCTTCTCCGCGTCCTCCCTAACGGTAAGAACTTCCCGGAACAGTCCCGGGAAGCACCGCTTTATAAACTTCTCCTTGGAGGAATCCTCCTCTACTGTCTGGGACGTCGACAGAACGAAAAGAACGACTCCCTCTGCGCGGAGTTGCTCCGCGTATCGCTTCACCGGCTGAACCGGTTTGCAGAAGCGATAGGAATCGTTCCCGTATGTCTTGCAAAATGTAATCCACTGTTCGTCGGTCATCCCGGGCTTCATCTCCCCGTCGACCGGATAGTAAGGTGCGCTCAGCGTTCCGTCAATATCGAAAAATGCGAGCTTTGTTTTCATGTTGCTTCCTTCTCCTGCGTTTCTTCCCCGCGAATTATATACGAAAAGACCTCGATCCGAAAATCCGGTCCGATCGCGCGGACCTGCTCAACGCTCTTCTTTCTGTCTTCCTCGCCGTTGTAATCTGGAATTGCGGGAATCCGCACTTTTACGTGGTTCTGCGGCACGTTCTCCGCGAGGATGCGGAGGTTACGAAGCACCGCTTCGTTGCCCCGTTCGGTATAGGCGCGGTATATGTCCGGATTCATATCCTTGATATCCACAATATAATAATCGAGATACGGAAGAACCTTACGTAGGTTCTCTTCCGGAACATTCAGACAGGTTTCTGCGGTAAGCTTCCAGCCTTCCGGTTTCAGCTTCGCGAATTCCGCGATGAAATCCGCATGTAAAAGCGACTCTCCGCCGCCGAACACGATTCCTCCGCCGGTTGCCTGAAAGTAAAGATCGTCAATCTTTACCATCTCAACCAATTCCTCCGGCGTGACCGGGTTGCTCGGGGCGGTATCGGTTAAAACTTTCGCGTTGATGCAGTACTTGCAGGACAAAGGACAGCCTTTGGCGGCGACCAGCGTGGTCACCCCGTCCCCGTCAACCTCCATTCGAAGTCGGTTAGTACTTATCAGAGGAATTGTAATCCTCGCAGTCATCCTCAACAACTCCTTCGTCCTCGTAGTACGGGGCTCCGCCTTCCAGTTCCGGTTCATTCGGCGCTACGCCTTCCACTTCGTACGGATAATACGGCTGCGCCTCTCCTTCGATTACGTCGCCCTCAAGCTGGTGGTAACCGGTGACACCGTAAAGCTTGTACATAACCTCCTCAACGACATCCTGCGGCGTGCAGGCGGTAGCCGTAGCCATAACGCCCGCGGCGATTCCCGCGATCGCAACGCCCTTTCCGAGACGTCTACGAAAGGACAGCGCCTCCTCCATCTGGCGGACTTCCGCTTCACAGCGGGGGCAGGTGCCCTTGCATTCACCCTTGTGAGGGCACTCCTCGATTACGTACGGAATATCGTTCTCATCGGCGATTTTCTTACGAATCTGTTTCAGAATCCGGCATTTATCTTTTCCTTTCATGGCAAAACCCCTCTTTCAAGTTTTGTTTCTTAAATGCACAGATCTGCGGCAAAGGTCACATTTTCTGTTTCCGGTGTGACATTTTATACTGAACCCACTCACGGAACAGGAATTTTTCCTCCCGGTAAATGTTCATCGGAGGCGTGTAATCCGAAAGCCGCCTTGCTTTTTCAAGCGTCTGCTCGGAAACATGGCCTTTCTTTTCGATCGTATCGATCACGCGGCGAAGTTCCGACGATCTTGCGTTGATCTCCGAAATGCAGGAAAGATAGTATTCCTTCTCGCCCTCGTAATGGCGGACGTAGTTCTCTTCCACGAGGTTGCTGTGCGGACCGCACTTCGTCTTGACGGCATAAGCCGTAGCGACGTTCAGAAGGCGGATCAGGAAGAACCCGGCGCCGATTGCGCCCGCGAGGCATAACATGCCGAAACTGACCGCGCCGCCGATTCCGCCGGTCAGGCCGAGCCAGCCGAATACGACAAATACGACACAGGAAACAAGAAGGCACAGCGCGTAAAGGACAATCAGCATCCTGTCGGAGCTCTTTCTTGCATCTACCGAAAGCATGTCCTTTTCGTAACTCTCCGCCCATGTGGCAAGCTTCTTTACTCCGTTGTGCATGGCCTCCAGCTGGAACTGGTAGCGGCCGATGTCATAGCCGCCGTCCTTCTCGGCAGGGCGCAGCTTGGCTCCGACTGCTTCGCGATTGTATTCGGCAAGCTCCCGATCCAGATCGTCCAAATACACTTCGTTCTCCATAACGCCTCCTGCACCGAATGAATCAAAAATCAAGCCGTTTTCTTTCCGAACCGGTAACGGATCCAGTCCCCGAGGGACGGCTTTTCGTCCGTATAAACGGACGGGATATTATCGATATACCCGAGCTTCTTCATCTCTTCGAGCTCTTCTTCCTTAAGCCCGTGATTGGCCTGAAGTTTCTTCTCCCAGGTCTCGAGATGCTCCAGATTCGTTTTGATGTCTGTCATCTTACGATGCCAGTATTCTTCTTCCTTCTGGTAGGTTTTAATCTTGCGGGATTCCACATAGGGGTGCCCGTTCTCCTGAATGCAGCGTATCTTATACCGGAAGGACTGAAGGATCAGAATCCGGTACTGCCGTACCGCGAATACGCATATCGCAATCAGTAAAAGCAGCCATGCGAGGAAAAGCTCCGTGTTGGAAAGCACCGCCATGACCAGAAAAACAAGAATAAAGAATCCGGTCGTTCCGAGCCACTCCTCCTTGTTCGTCTTGCCGGTTTTCTTCTTCGCTTCCTCCACGCCGTAATAGTTCTTCCGCGCCTCTTCCATACGGGATTCGAGCTTCGTGCGGACATTCTCCAGCTGCTGATACTGCAGCTGATAATCGGCGTCGGACGTTGAAAACTGATCCTCTCCAAAAGGAATCCAACCGACGGTTTCCTTCTTCTTCGTTTCCTTTAAATCCACCGGCTCGGCCGGCACTATTTCCGCATTGTATTCCGCCAGTTCGCGGTCCAGATCGTCAAGTTCCATACCTCTTTTCTGCGGCTGCTCCGCAGAACCTCCTTCCCCACACTGATATCTTGGAAATCTCTTCGAAGAAGCAAATTTCAAAGCTTTCCGAAGACCGTTTCGAAAAACGAACTTTATTAGTAACATTTTACAAAAAAACAACCATCATTACAAGCACATTTTTCTTGACTTTTACGGGGAAAAACATTACGATTCTCTCTATGAAGGAATCCCCGGAAGGATTCCCTTAAGATCAGGAGGAAACAGAATCATGGCTGACAATTTTGTTGAGTCCATTACCAATATGGAGGACGATTTCGCCCAGTGGTATACGGACATCGTAAAGAAAGCGGAACTTGTGGATTATTCCGGCATCAAGGGATGTATGGTAATCCGGCCCGCAGGCTACGCAATTTGGGAGAATATTCAGAAAGAGCTTGACCGCCGCTTCAAGGAAACCGGCGTTGAGAACTGCTACCTTCCGATGTTCATCCCGGAAAGCCTCCTGAATAAAGAAAAGGATCACGTGGAAGGCTTTGCTCCGGAAGTTGCCTGGGTAACCCAGGGCGGCGGCGAGACGCTGCAGGAGCGTATGTGTGTACGTCCTACGTCCGAGACGCTCTTCTGCGATTTCTATTCGCACATCGTGCACTCCTACCGTGACCTGCCGAAGGTTTACAACCAGTGGTGCTCCGTAGTGCGTTGGGAGAAGACGACGAGACCTTTCCTTCGTTCCATGGAATTTTTGTGGCAGGAAGGTCACACGATTCACGCTACGGCCGAAGAGGCACAGGCAAGAACCGAGCAGATGCTCAACCTTTACGCGGATTTCTGTGAGGAGTTTCTCGCAATCCCGATGGTTCGCGGACGCAAGACCGATAAGGAGAAATTTGCCGGTGCGGAAGCAACCTACACGATCGAAGCTCTGATGCACGACGGCAAAGCCCTGCAGTCCGGCACAAGCCACAACTTCGGTGACGGCTTCGCAAAGGCTTTCGGCATCCAGTATACCGATAAAGAAAACAAGCTTGTATATGCGCATCAGACCAGCTGGGGCATGACCACCCGTATGATCGGCGCTATCATCATGGTACACGGCGACAACTCCGGACTTGTTCTTCCCCCTTTGGTTGCTCCGGTACAGGCAGTCATCATCCCGATCCAGCAGAAGAAGGAAGGCGTTCTCGACGCCGCTTACGCGCTTCGCGACCGCTTGAAGGCTTCTACCCGCGTCAAAGTGGACGATACCGAGAAGTCTCCCGGATTCAAGTTCGCCGAGCAGGAGATGCGCGGTATTCCGGTTCGTATCGAAATCGGTCCGAAGGACCTTGCTGCGGGCCAGGCAGTTCTGGTTCGCCGCGATACCCGCGAGAAGATCGTTGTATCCCTTGACGAGATCGAGACGAAGCTTGCAGAGCTTCTGAAGACGATCCAGTCCGACATGCTTGAGCGCGCCCGCGCGCATCGCGACGCACATACCTACGAGGCAACCACGCTCGAGGAGATGAAAGACATCGCCGACAACAAACCCGGCTTCATCAAAGCCATGTGGTGCGGCGACCGCGCCTGCGAAGACGCCATCAAGGAGCAGGTCGGCGTTACCTCCCGCTGCATGCCTTTCAAGCAGGAGCATCTTAGTGACACCTGCGTATGCTGCGGTAAGAAAGCCAAGTCCCTTGTATACTGGGGCAAGGCGTACTAAAAGCGTAAGGATTTCCGTGAAAACGGCCCCCCTACAAGCTTTTTCGGCTTGCAGGGGGGCCTTAACTAACTTCTTTACAGTTTCTCCTGGTCATACACGGCTCTTACGCCGCCGATGAACTTCGGGCGGGTGCGGGCCGCAAGTACCGTTGCTTCACCAATCCGGTTGTTTGTGAGGCGGAGCGGAACGGCGACCTTCTTAAGATGCATGCCGATCATCGTGAAACCGATGTCGAGACCGGCGTCCGCGCGGATTTCCTCAACCGCGACCGGCTCCTTAAAATGCTGATATGCCTGCGTCGCAAAGGACCCGCCTGCCTTCGGCTGCGGAACGACGTTGACGATGTCCGCGCCGGGTACCGCCGCCTGCTCGATGATGATTGCTCGGTTCAGGTGTTCGCAGCACTGCGCCGCAAGATAAAGTCCTTTTTCCTTCGCGGTTTCCCAGATCGCCTCGAATACAGCCTTTGCTACCGCGGGCTGCGAATCGGTTCCGATTTTCGAGCCGAGAATCTCACTTGTGGAGCAGCCGATCACGAGAATCTGTCCCGCCTTCACGCCTGACTTCTCAATCAATTCCGCAGTCGCGGCTTTCGCCTCGGCCGTAAGCTCCTTAAGAAGACCTTCTTCAATCGGCCTTTCGTGTAATTCATGGCCGCCGGGTCTTGTCATTTCATTGTCCGTAACCATATTCCCACATAGCATCCGAACATCAGGGATGTCCGGATTATCATCCTTTCCACCGGTTTCCCGGTTTTTCCATCTCTCACTGAAGCTCTGCTGCCACATAGCCGTAGCCCTGCTCTGCAGCCTTTTTTACAACGCTCTTTCCGCGCACCACGGCGATTTTGTTGCCGTCAACGCGAACCGTAACATTTCCCGGAGCAACTTCGCCGGCATGCGCCGCGAGGTCTTCTTCGGAAGGATTTCCGGAGTATCCGAGACGCTTCGGCGAGATGAACATCTGCCCCCGCTTCTCAGGGTTCTCGGAAGCGCGCGCCGTAACCTCCCGCATCAGGAGAGCCGCAATCACCTCAGGCGTCGCGTAGCTCGAGTCCAGAATCAGATTGTAATTGTTGAAATCAAAATAGTGAATGCCGTACAGTTCCTCGTAACGCGCGTCCTCATTGGCCGCACGCGCCGCCAGCTGTTCGGCCGCATCCGCCTCGCTCTTATAGGTCTCCACCTCGCCGCGGCTCGCATCCGCGTACACGCGTCTTGCCGCCTCCGAAAGATCTACCGAGAGGAAAACCTTGAAGGATTTCTCGACGAAATTCCACGCAAGCCTCGAATCGAACAGAATGTTTTTGTCCGGATTCTCCCTGCTGATTGCCGCAGTCTTGTCGTCAATCATATGGTCGTATTTCGAGTCCCTGCTCATCAGCTCGTTCATCTCCAAAACCGAGATGCCGAGGTCGTCCGCGATCTGCCGGATTACCTTACCGGTCGAGAATATTTCAAATCCGTATTTCTCCGAAAGCAGCTTGCTGATTGTTGATTTGCCGCTTCCGAGATTGCCGGTCAGTGTGATATGCATGATAATCCTCCGTACTGTTTTGCTTCTATGATTATACTGACGAAGGCGCCATTCAGTCAACACCAAATTTGTACGGCAAATGCCACACACCCGCCACACAGCCGGCATATCTCCGGCAAATGCCACACACCCGCCACACAGCCGTCATATCTCCGTCAAATGCCACACGCCCGCCACACAGCCTAAATACTCCGACACATAAAATACCGGCCGTAACCCGGCCGGTATCCCGATACTCTTTAAAAACTTACTTCTTCCCGCGCTCCTCGAAGTCTGCTGCCACTTCTTCGGCCCAGCACGCGTCCACGGCTCCGGCGGAACGCATGCTCGCCATGGCCTTTCCGACGCAGTGGTATACGTTCCTGGTCCCGATGCTGTCGGCCTTGTAGTTGACGGCGTTTTCTCTGGCAAATCCGAAGCTTTCTCCGGTCTTCACGGCGTCGATGTTCGCGCCGAGGAACAGGAACTCCCAGCCCGCCTTGCGGCGTTCCTTGACAAGCTTACGGACGGTGTCCGCATTGTACTCGCGGCTCGAATTCTCCATACCGTCGGTCGTTACAACGAAGATGACGTGCTCCGGAACATCCTCCGGGCGGATGTAACGGTGAATGTCCATGACATGGTGGATGGTTCCGCCGAGGGCATCAAGAAGCGCCGTGCAGCCGCCTACGCGGTATTCCTTCTCCGTCATCGGCCCAATCTCCTGCAAATCCACGCGGTCATGCAGCGTGGTGATCTGCGTGTCGAAAAGCACGGTCGTCACAAGCGCCTTGCCCTCTTCCTTCTTCTGCTTCTCAATCATTCCGTTGAAGCCGCCGATGGTATCGCTCACAAGCCCCGCCATGGAACCGCTGCGGTCCAGGATGAAAACCATCTCCGTAACGCCGTTGCCGGCGGTCGCAGCCTTGCCTTTCTTCCTGTTATCACTCTTCTTGATTTCGATTTCCGTCTTGTTGATGTTCACATTGTTCTTCTTCATAATCGTGTTCTCCTTTCGCATCCGCCTGCCGCGGTGTTTCTTCTTTACGATTCGGATGATACACGAAAAAATCCCCCCTTTGGTCGCCTGCGAAGCGACAAAAAGGAGGGATGGTTTTACGCGCCCAGAAGCGCCTGGTCGTAGTCAAACAGGGCCTCGTTGATTTTCATAACGTCATACTCGCCGCGCTCGATGAAGTAGCGGATGATCACGTCGAAAAGTGCGCTGTTCGAAAGCGCGTAGCCGGCTTTCCGGAGCATCTCTTCCGTCTCCGCCGTCCCGAGCTTCAATGCTACGGCAAATGCGATAGCCGTCGCCTTACTCGGCCGGTACAGCCGGTCGCTCCTTATCTTCGAGAACAGTTTTCGGTCGATATTCGCCCGCTTGTAGCATTCCGCATCCGTCATGCCGGCCTCGTCAATCTTTCGAAGAAGCATTTCCGAAAAGCTCTCGTCAAGCATGCTCCGAAAATCCGGTGCCGCAGCAGGCGCCGCATCCATCATCGCGCAGGACATCGCAGCCGCTTCCTTCTTCGAACTGAACAGTTTGAAGCCGGTGGACTTCTGCTCGGACTTTGCAGAGAATTTCCGCTTCTCAGAGGCACCCGCGTCCCGGTCCGCTTTATGCGCCTTTCTTTTCGCAGAACCTTCCGAAACGCATTCGTCTGCGACTTCCTCCGCACACTCCTCGAGATCCGCAACACACTCTTTTGCGTCTTCCGGCTCGAATGCCATCTCGAAAACCGCCGAGCTGTCATTCTTCTCCGCGCGTCCCGTCACAGCTTCCACCGCACCTGCGCCCGCCATGGCATTTCCCGCCAGCCGGTCGCGCACGTACAAAGCGAGGTCGGTGCCGGATTGGCGCCGGCCGTGCCCGAAGAAGACGAGGTAGACCGTCATGTCATGCTCTTCGAGGAACTCCCGGACCGTCGCAACGGCGATCTTCGTCGCTTCCTCCGGCGGATAGCCGTAGACACCGGTGGATATTGTGGGAAATGCCACACTCTCGCATACATGCTC
>JAEEGI010009262.1_pt1 | contig 21601 bp, 15 predicted proteins | sample 8958751 | NCBI WGS metagenome assembly JAEEGI01 (sample SAMN16246545, study PRJNA631951) | gut metagenome | biome: gut microbiome; feature: rumen; material: KS-attached | host: Bos | place: Iran: Karaj | collected 2018-10 | reverse complement strand
ACGTCGCGACTGTATATACCGATTACAACGGCCGGTATATGGATTTGAGGCACCACGGGTTCGGATCCGTGGAAGCCGAGCTGCTTGACCGATTTGACTGACTTGTCATTCCGCGCCGCGCGCCCTGCGGGCTTTCTCCCTCGGGGCTTCGCCCCTTCGTCCGAAATCCCTCAGGGCAAAATATGCCGTTACTTACATTTACAGAGTCTTTATTTACACAAAACTATTGACACAACCCCTCTATGTGCATATTAAAGAGTATCTTCAAAACGAAGAAAAAGGAAATTACGTAGAACTTGACAAGTTTTATTCGTTGCTGGATACTGAAGAGAAAGGCAGATAATCGAGTGAAAATGCCCTGTGAGTTCTAAACAACATATAAATTGAACTATACTATTGAAAATATACAGTTCCAGGTGGTGACTCACTAGGCAACGGACAGTGGTTTTTTGGGAGCATATCCAGAAGATTGACATTTACAAATTGGATTATTTGTACTATACATTATTTATGTCAGTAATGACGGAAAGGCATATGCATAGAATCATAATACGCATACCCATCCGCAAGTTAGAAAGAAATTGAATCAATCTGATTCATCGCGAATGTGAAATGGATCAATGCATAGAAGGTGCGTTTCACAGAAGAATTACGCAAGATGGTATACGAGAAGAAAACGGTCGGAGAACCGATCGCTACGATTTGAATTTTGCTGTGGAAAAAAGCGTGAAGAACGAATTGCATATAGCAATTCAAAAGCGGATTTTTCATCGTTTTTCAGTGTTGTGCTACAATAATGCGGATGAACATAGTCATCTCTTTATAGATAATCCGCAGAAACGAAAAAACAATACCTGCCATTAAGGGAAGACTTTCCAGGCCGTAGAAGACTGTTATTTGAAAACAATGCGAGTCCAGATTATCACAAAAGCTCGGACGATTCAAACTCATCCCGTCGTCAACTATTCTTTTACGGAGGAAAAAGATCAAAATGGGGGAAAAAGTGTTCTCAAAGGTAAGTGTAATAATCACAACATATAAAAGAAGCATGGTAGTACTGCGTCGGGCTGTCGATTCCGCATTAAACCAGAGTTATCCAGTGACAGAAGTTATCGTTGTGAATGACGATCCTCTCAACCGCGAGACGATCGACGCTGAGCTTGGCGGACTGGACAAAGTACGTGTGATACATAACGAAGAAAATCGCGGAGCCTGTTTCTCAAGGAACCGCGGGGCGGAGGCGTCGTCAGTAGATCTTATCGCTTTTCTTGATGATGATGACGAGTGGGAAAATGACAAGATCGAGAAGCAGGTCCGGTCGTTTGACGATGAAACCGTTTTTGTTTACTGCACCGGCCACGGTATAAGCGGCAACGGCTCGTCCGAAAAGCTTCGGTTCATAAAACAATGTTCGGAAGAGCCTTTGCGCGATCTGATTAGAACGAACTGTATCGGCGGATGCTCATTTCCATTGATCAATAAAAAAGCCTTTTTTGCATGCGGAGGGTTTGATCCAGGTTTTTTGGCAAGTCAGGACCATGACCTGTGGTTAAGACTGGCTTTCCTTGGGAAGATCGTGTATGTCGATGAACCGCTCGTCCGTTATTCCTTTTCGTCGGACTCTATAACAAATAATATGGATAAGAGAATACAGGGATACAGACTAATGTTGAAAAAACACAGCGCGCTGTTCAGGCGGTTTCCCAAAAGCGCCGCTGATTACCTTAGTTATGTAATATGGCTGAGTTTTGCTAATGGTAAAAAAGCAGCGGGGTTGAGGTTCGCCGTCTATTCATTCTTTCTTTTTCCGTATAACATTATTATAGCTTGGAATTTGACCAAGGGCTTTTTTACAGGATTGAACGTCAAAAAGAAGAATGCAAGTTGAAGTACCCTGGTATACAGTGAGGTTCCGAAATGAAAAAAAAGATATGTATGCTTACAATCAACATAAATCCAGCCGGAGGAATTGAAAAAGACATATCTATGCTTTCCGAGCAGTTACTGTTAAGTGGAGAATGGAGTGTTGATATTGTTTCACTCTTTTCTACAGAGACTAAAACAAAAATGGTGTTTCCTGCAGAAGTTAATATCATTCACTGTTCGATAAAAAGATTTGACAGAAAGGAAACGTTCCGCTATTTAAAGGCTTTTTTAAAAGAATGCGAAAACAAATATGAGTATCTAATGACTTTCCATTCGGAAATTTCATCTTTCGTCTCGCTCCTCCGAAAAAGAAAATCGCAGATGAAATGGATAGCCACCGAGCATATATCAATGGACTTTTATACGAAGAAAAGAAGGATTCTGAATCTGGTTTCATACAGAAGAGCAGACAAACTTGTAGTTCTAACCGACGAATATAACAGGTACTACAGAAAGCACGGATTAAAAAACGTCGTTACAATTGTCAATCCGCTTCCTTTTGAACCGATTGAGACAGATCTTTCGCACAATCGTGCTTTTATAACAGTCGCAAGGCTGGAGGAGATAAAAAGGATAGATCTTATTATTCGTTCTTTCGCGATTGTATCCCATAAATATCCCGATTGGACGTTGACGATCGTCGGTGACGGTTCTCAGAAAAAAAAGTTGCAAAAACTGGCTATGGATTGTCTTATGGAGGATAAGATCGATTTTGCCGGATTCCATCAGGATGTTGTTCCGTTTCTTAAAAAGGGAAGCGCTTTTGTGATTGCGAGTGATTATGAAGGCTTGCCGCTGTCCTGCCTTGAGGCATTGTCCGTTGGGCTTCCACTGATTTCGACTGAACTTCCGTCGATCAGAGAAATAACCGGAGGGTACGGATTTGCTTTGATTTCTCCTCGTGGCTCGGTTGACGGTTTGGCAGATTCAATGGAAAAGATAATCAACTGCGACGATTTGACCCGGGAAGAATGGAAAGAAGAAATCACGCGTTGCATTCAAAAGTTCAGGATCGAATCAGTTATGGCAAAATGGTATGAGATTTTGAATCAACTGTCCTGAAGGCATGACTGCCCCGGACGATATGATGTGAATGATTATCAAAAGCGTTCTTTGATTATTGCAGAGAAAAACGATTAATTGTGAAAAAGGATTCCCATGGAAAAATTTGACGTTGTAATCACCAACAAAAGAAAATGGTTTTCATTTAACCTCGGGGAACTGGTTAAATACAGGGATTTGATCTTTCTGTTTGTTAAACGAAACTTTGTGTCCAGATACAAACAGACGATCCTGGGGCCGGCATGGGCGGTGATCCAGCCGCTTTTGACCACCGTTGTTCTGACGGTAATATTCGGGAATATAGCCGGGCTGTCCCCGAGCGGAGTTCCTGCATTTCTTTTCTACTTTGCCGGAACTCTTGTCTGGTCATATTTTTCATCCTGCCTGACCGAAACATCCACTACATTTACCGGAAACGCTCACCTTTTCGGTAAGGTTTATTTCCCGCGGCTTGTCATGCCGATAGCCACGGTGACATCCAACCTGATTTCGTTTTTTATCCAGTTCGTTATGTTCATCGGGTTTCTGGTTTACTATTTGACTGTCGGCGCGGGAATTCATCCGAATATGTGGATGCTTTTTACCCCTATCCTCCTGATTCATATGGCAATGCTGGGAATGGGATGCGGAGTTATTATTTCCTCTCTCACCACCAAATACAGAGATCTCGCGATGATAGTCGGTTTCGGAGTTCAGCTCTGGATGTATGCTACCCCGGTGGCGTATGATTATACCAGGATAATACCCAAGTACCTGGGCATTTATATGTTGAACCCGATGGCACCGATTGTAATGGTTTTCAGATATGCGTTTCTCGGAACGGGATATATCAACTGGACATATTATTTGACAAGTGTTGCCATTACTCTGGTGCTCCTCTTATTTGGTATCGCTCTTTTCAACAGAGTGGAAAAAACATTTATGGATACGGTGTGAAATATGATTACCGAAGAAAGAGAAACCGCGATAAAGATCGAACATGTTTCCAAGCAGTACAGGCTTGGAGCAATTGGTGGTACGACTCTGAGGGAAGACCTTCACAGAGTTTGGGCAAGAATGCGCCGAAAAGAAGATCCGACCGTCAAGATAGGACACGAGCTGTCTCCCGAAAAAATGGGAACGCAATTTCTTGCTCTGGACGATATATCGCTAGAGATTAAGAAAGGAGAGTCTGTCGGGATCATTGGAAGGAACGGAGCTGGCAAATCGACCCTTTTGAAGCTGCTTTCCCGAGTAACTGGGCCTACCGAAGGAACGATTTCATACAACGGCAGAATAACCAGCATGCTCGAGGTCGGCACCGGCTTTCATCCGGAGTTGACCGGTCGCGAAAACATTTATCTCAACGGCGCCATTCTTGGGATGACACGCTATGAGATTGATGACAAGATCGAAGAAATAATCGAATTCAGCGAGATAAGACAGTTTATCGATACTCCGGTAAAACGCTATTCCAGCGGTATGTACGTAAAGCTTGCTTTCTCGGTTGCCTCGCATCTTGACAGCGATATAATCGTCATGGATGAGGTTCTCGCCGTTGGGGACATGGCATTCCAAAAAAAATGCCTCAGCAAAATGCGCGAATCGGTAACTGCCGATGGCAAGACTGTTCTTTATGTCAGTCACAATATGAATACCATTCGCGAGCTCTGCAGCCGCTGTATCGTGCTTGACCGGGGTCATTTGATCTTTGACGGTGACGTGGAAGAAGGGATCTCGCTTTATATGGGAGACAAGGATATTTCCGCGGCATATGTTGATGTCAATGTGATGGAGCGTCCCAATGATCAATACGGAAAGCCAGTAAGACTGACCGCGATGCACATTGCCGATCACGACTCGTGGGTTATTCGCACAGGAGAAAAACTGTCATTTGATTTTGAGGTGTCGGCGCTTGAGAATGTTGATAGGAAACTGAGTCTGAGGATCAGAGTTTTTAATTACAATGGTCAACCGGTAACGATCTTTCAGGCATTCTATTTTGAGGATGCTTTAAAGAAAGGCGAGAAAGCCGTTTACAGGGCGGAGGTGGATACAGAGTGCCTTGTACCCGGAAGGTATTATTTTTGCCCGGGATTGTTTTTCTCCGACGAACATAACGAGAGCATTGTTGTGGACGAGGTAAAGGATATCTATTCAGTTTGCCTTCAGATTCAGAAGAATCCAGGATTCAATCACGGACACTGGTGGCGATCTTCCTTTGGAGGAGCGGTGCTGTTTCCGGATATGCGCGTCGAAAAAACCGGTGCCTCGCTGTGAGAAATCCGGCAAACGATATTATTTTTCTGACTGTTTTTGACATGAATAAGAAAACTGTCGCAGATCGGAAGTCTTCCGTGTGCGTAATTGTCCCCGTTTACAATGGCGAAAAAACCATAAAAAGGTGTCTGGCGTCAATTCTCCGCCAGTCATACAGGAATATTATTGTCGTTGCCGTTGACGACGGTTCGACAGACAGAACGCCGGAAATCATAGCGTGTATGGCAAAAAAGGACAGCCGTCTGATTTCGATACGTCAGAGCAATGCCGGTTCGATATCGGCAAGAAAAGCCGGAATAAGGTATGCCCGTGATCACGATATTCCGTTTCTATGCTTTTGCGACGCAGATGACTGTATTCCGCACCGAGGAATCGAGAAAATGGTGGAGATCATTCTTCTGAACGGGGTTGATCTCGTATGCGGAAATATGATAAAACGTTGGCGATTTATCGTTCTTCCAAAGACGTTTAAACCGGAATGCCTGCAGATTGACTCACCGGTTTTCTACTCAAAAGAAGATATTAAAAATAAACTGGTTATCAGTTACTTCGGGATAAGTAATTTCCCAGTGTCTTTTGCAGCAAAGCTTTATAAGACTTCGGTCATTGTTCCTTTTGTTGAAGAAGATTCGCTTGTCCGCTTTTACGGAGAGGATCTTAGTGTCACACTGAAGATAATGCTGGCAATTGACAGCATTTGCATAATTCCCGATACAGTATATTATTACCAGGCTGGAGGAGCCACCGGCGGGCTTGTGCCTACTATGCTTGAAGATTATTTCAACCTATATCGTTTCAGATTGGAAATCATAGAAAAAAACAATCTGAAAAAAGACTGCATGGTCTACTTGGCAATTGAAGCGATGAATGTTCTAAAGACATATCTCTCCAGATGTCTCGAGTTTAACAACAAACTGCGGTTCGATCCTACTGAATTTCGGAATACCGTGGCAAAAACTGTTGCCCTTTCGGTTTTTCAAGAGGCCTCCGAAGTTGTTCTTAACAGTGGTTTTAAAAACAAGATGGCTAAGCTTGTAAATGAATATGCAGTAGAGGAGATTACAAGGCTTATATTTGAGAGGTATGAAGCAGATCGGCAAAGCATAAAAGGAAAAGTGAGGAGAGTAATCCGAAAACACAGTTGACTATGTGTGGTTTATTTTATGTAATGGGTTGAAGAAAAAGTTAGGATGAAAAATAGATTGATCCATAGCAGTTGCTCTAAGTCGCACTGTTAATAATGTGAATTGTTAGTCTTAATAAGTATCAAATGGCTTGGGAGCATATAGATAGTTATGATTAAAGACAATAATGAGTGTAGGCGCGATTGTACAGTGAATACAGCGATCAAAGATGATTATCTCAACTCCGGGTTGGTATCTGTGATTGTTCCGGTATATAACGCGGAATCATTTATTGAAAAATGTCTTTGCAGCATATTGAATCAGACATATCGTAATCTTGATATTGTTATTGTGGACGATGGATCAACGGATAAATCCGGATTGATTTGTGACCGATTCTCTGAGAAAGACAAAAGGATACGGGTTATACACAAGGAACACCAAGGAGTTTCTTCGGCACGAAACAAGGGAATTGAGGTTTGTTCAGGCGGTTTTATTTCTTTTGTTGACAGTGATGATTATATACATCCCGAGATGATAGGAAGCCTTGTCTCACTTGTATTGGAAAAATCAGCGGAAATGGCAATTTGTGGTTTTGAGTATGTTGACTTGCATGGAGGTAATAACAGAACTGTTTCTCCCAACGGGGAACTATTGCTTACTGGCAAATCCGTGCTAAAGGAGAGACTATTTGACGACCTGGCCACTCAAATCTACTGGAGTTTATTTACAAATAAGATTGTGAAAAAAACTCTGTTTGATGGATTGAAGTTTCCGGAAGAATTTGTGCTGGAAGATTTGGCTTTAATGGTTGAAGTATTGGAGCGGTGCAGGTCGGTTGTCCGCACACATGATGTGTTCTATTATTATGTACAGCACAAAAATAGCATTCTTCACAAAAAAACCAAACCTTTACTCGATAGTCCGGTCGTTTATCTGCGTCTCTCTGATCATTTTCTTAAAAACAAGGATCTCTCGGATTTGTGCGAATACACTCTGCTGATGGGGGTTTCGAAGTATCGCCTTGCATTTTGGGTAGAAAATAAGCATCTAAAAAAAGAAAAGAACTACATATCAAGAAAAAAAGAGGCTAAGTCGCTGTTTAGAAGTGTTTGGAAGAGAGCCAGAAAAATAATCAACATAGACAAAAGCAGATTTATTTATTATGAAATGTTCTACATCAGCTTCAGGCTGGCCAGGTTTGTTTGTTTTATTTTAAAAAAATAAAAAACAAAAAAACTGATGAAATAACAGATTTTTATCAGATTGCCAGGTGCCTTCCGACGGTGATAATCTAAAGTATTACGATTAGATTCGTATTTAGGCTTATTCCGCGAGATACAGAGGTTTGAAGGGAAATATATATGTGGTGGTAGATCTACATAAATCATGCGTGTATTAAAAAACGGCGGTATTCAGGAAGAGGTTTCCCTATGGACCTGGACTTGCCATACACGGTCTTAAACTGGTGTTTTTTGCACCCGAGTGGTGGACCTCGGCCCGGCGCTCGCGTTTATGACCGAGTCATTAATAACCAGCTGCGGGATATCCGGAAAACCTGACAAAGCATGTTTTCGGAATTTTGACATTACTTATCATTAATAGCCAAGGACAGTTATATTCAACATGGACCATTCTATCGGCATCAGCGTTGTCATGCCTGTTTACAATACACCGACCGAGTATGTGAAAGAGGCCGTTGACAGCATACTCGGGCAAACATTTGGGAATTTTGAATTTATAATTATCGATGACGGTTCGACGAACGGAAACGCGGAATATCTTGACGGTATAAATGACGGCAGGGTCAGAATCATCCGCAATCCTAATAATATCGGGATAACAAAATCGCTGAATATCGGTCTGCGTGCGGCAAGGGGAAAATACATTGCCAGGATGGACGCGGACGACATATCACTTCCGTGGCGGTTTGAAAAGCAGTTTTCCTTCATGGAAGCACACCCGGACGTGATCATGTGCGGTTCTCGTGTTAGCCGAGTGGGAGCCCCGGTGCCGGAATATAAGCCAGGGCTTCAGTTCAGCTGCGATATGAAGAAATACCGTGTGACTTCATTGTTCAGATATCCCGGGCCGAATCATCCTACGGTCTTCTTTAACCGCGAACTGCTGTTGAAGAATGACCTGGAATATGATGAAAGGCTTAAATACGCTCAGGATTATGGGATTTACTGCATGATCGCAGAGAAGGGGAAAATATGCATTCTTGAAGAATGTTTGCTATTGAGACGCGTTCATAATGACAGGATTACCTGTGAACATAGGGCTGAACAAATAGAATGTGATAAGGTTACAGAGAGAAAGCTTCTTGAGAAACTGCTGGGAATAATTTCCGACGAGGAACTTGATTTTCATTTTCACTGCTCTTCGGAATTTGAAAAAGAGATTATGACTCCGGGCGTGATCTCGTGGTACCGAAGGATCAGGAAAGCCAATCATCTGCGCGGGATATACGACCGGCGGTTACTGAGAAAAGAGATCGTATTTATCGAATCACATCTGATACATAACCTTATCACCGGCGCTCATCCGCTTAGGAAAAAAATAGGAATTGTAAGATATATCTTTACGCCCGCATTATACAAACTGATCGCAACCTGGCTCAAGGCAAAAACGGTCGATATAATTAGAAAAGTCCGAAAAGAATCGCGGTAGCCTTTTAAAGACAACGAGCGGAGATCATTCATAATACCGACGGAAGGAGAAGATTTGCGGTGAACAAAACTCAGAAATCATTATTGTTTCTGATTCAAAAAGCCATACGCGGCGATGACGGGAACGAAACCGCTCCCTCCGGTCCCGATGATTATTTGAACGTCATCGCGCTAGCCTCCCGCCACAGCATTCTGCCTTTGGTCGTGGATTCGCTGATCCGCACATCGCAAGAGAAGGGGAGCCCTCGTCCCGTTCAGGCGAAGATCGACTCCGCCCGTATGAAAGTAATCCATCAGGCACAGCGGACGGCGGATCTTGAACTGCTGCTGGATCACCTCAAGAAAGCCGGTCTCCGTCCTGTCATTATGAAGGGCATCGTCTGCCGGGAGCTCTATCCTGTGCCGGCTGTGAGGCCATCTGTCGATGAGGACCTTCTTATCAGACCGGATGAATTTGATGCGTATCACAGGGAGCTTACGGCATACGGTTTCAGTACGTCGACCGATTCTTCGGCATTCGGCGAGTCGGACGAAGTCACATATTTCAGCACTGTATGCCGCATGTGCCTTGAAGTCCATAAATATCCGTTTCCGCGGAATCAGAACGCTTATGCGCATCTGAACGGATGGCTCGAAGATGCCGTCGACAGGGCGGTGGAGCAAAAATGCGGCAGGATCGACCTCCTGACGCTCTGCCCGACAGACCACCTGATCTATATGCTTTTCCATGTCTACAAGCATTTTCTCCACGGCGGTTTCGGTATCCGTCAGGTCTGTGATATCGGCTTGTTTTCCGAGAAAAACATCGATAAGATCGACTGGGGCCGTGTCAGGACAGCCTGCAGGGAAGCCGGAATATACAAATTCTGTGCCGCTGTTTTCGCCGTCGCGACCCGTCATCTGCTCGGCGAGACGCCGCTTGCAACTGTTCTTGACGCGGATGTGCTTGCGGGCATCGACGAAATGCCTCTGCTTGACGACATAATGGAAAGTGGTGTTTATGGTGCCTCAACGATGTCGAGGATGCACTCGAGCACTATGACTCTCGGAGTCGCCGAGAGGCAGCTCAAGCGCAAGAGACGGAGACGCCCTGGCGCCGATCTGATATCTACTGTGTTTCCTCCTGTCGATTATATGGCTATGATATATCCGGTCCTGAAAAAGGCGCCGGTACTGCTGCCGTTCACTTGGGGAGCGAGGATAATACGGTATTTAAAGGAACACCGGAAGACGTCGAAGGTCGGGGATACCGCTGCCAGAAGCGTAAAGATTGGTCGTGAGAGGATCGCGCTTATGGAGTATTACGGTATAATTGGGAATTAATGATTTGCAATTGCTATTTGTTAATAATCGCCTTGTCAGCATCGTACGATCCGTGACTCGCAGGAGATATATGTTTTTCGTTATTCTAATGAGCAGTTAATCTGATACGGAGTCAGTACTATGAAAAATAAAGTATCGGTCATAGTCCCGATTTACAATGTTTCCACATTTCTTGACGACTGTATCAAAAGCATTTTAGCCTCTTCATACTTAGATTTCGAACTTCTGCTCATCGACGATGGAAGCACGGATTCATCCGGAGAAATCTGCGACAAATACGCAATTCTCGACAGCCGAATCACAGTTTTTCACACCGGCAACCGGGGAGTCTGCGCCGCGAGGAATCTCGGTCTGGACAATGCGTCCGGTGACTATATTTTACTTGTCGACGGCGATGACATGATCCATCCGAACCTTATCGGAGATATGGTGCGAACGATTGACAATGACGATCTCGATTGCATTATTTACGGTTATTCGATGGTTCCGGAAGACGCTTCGTTCGACTGTATCCCCGAAGCGCCTGCGCTACAGAAGATGGAAACTATGGATGCGTTTTCCTCTGTCAAAGAGGCACTGATCGGGAAAAAATACCGTGTGCTTTCATGCAACAAGCTTTACCGGTCGTCGCTATGGAACGATTTGAGATTTCCTGAGGGGAGGTCTTATGGCGACGATGCCGCAGTTACCTGCAAAATACTGGGGCGCTGTAGAAAAGTCGGGTATACGCCGGTTCAATACTATCTGTACAGAAACAGGAAAGAGAGCGCGTTGCATGCCGGCTTTTCGGAGAAAAGAATCCAGTTGCTTGAATCATACAATGAAATAGTTTCGGATATTTCTCATATTTTCCCCGAACTGCTTCCGGATGCTTTTTCAGCCTATGATGTCAGGCTGTTCGATCTTTTTTCGCTACTGAAAAAAGACGCCGGCATTAATCGAAAAGACAAACGTAAGTTCCTAAAAATGATTCGCGAAAAAACATCAGGTAAAGAGCGAAGTCTCGTCTCCGCACCGGGAATGACAATAAATCAAAAATTTCTTTTAAAATTGTTTTTCTTTTCTGCAAATCTGTTCTGGATTTCTTACAGATTATCCACCGCACGTTAATAAAATAGAGTTGGATAAAGACTTCCCAACAGTCTGGGTAGATGCCGGTGTGCTTGCAATGGGAATGACAGAAGTAGTGCCTTTTTATCCTCAATCAACAAGTGCGCTATTGGTCCCTTTCTTCCTCATCTGCGGTCTCTGCGTTCGCCTGAACAGGGACCGTGAAGCACAAAAGGTGGCTGAGACTTCTTCCGGAACACTGTCCGAAACACCTGAGAAGGGCGTCGAATAACACGAATCTCCGGTCATTATAACAAACCATTTCTTGCATATCCCTCCCACCCCTTCCCACGGAGGACCCCGTTATGAAAAAAGACACATCAAAAAAGAATAACGCCCGGTTTCTGTCCTCCGAATCGCTCGGGACGCTGCGGAGCAGGGTGAAGGACGGCTCGATCCGCGAGGTCATGGGCGACTGGAAGTGGATCTTCTCCTACAGCCGGAAGCACCGGTGGGCGATCGCCGTTTTCGTCATACTCGGCGTCGTCACGACGTCGATGGGCCTCGTGTCGGCGGTGGTCAGCAAGTACCTCATCGACATCATCACCGGCTTCAAACGTGAGAAGCTCTGGGCCCTCCTGACGGTGATGATCGTATCGTCGCTGACGTCGATCATCCTCTCTGGTCTGGTCAGCCGGATCGGCGTGAAGATCAGCCTGAAGATCGGCAACGACATACGCGCCGACATCTTCGACAAGATCATCGACGCCGACTGGCTCGAGCTCTCGAAGTTCCGCAGCGGCGACATCCTCAACCGCTTCAACGGCGACATCGCCGTCGTCAGCCGCAACGCCGTCGGCTGGCTGCCGACGATCATCACCTCGCTCTACCAGTTCGTCGCGACCTTCGTCATACTGGCAAGGTACGACCTGACGATGGCCTTCCTCGCGCTGCTTTCGGCGCCCTTCGTGATGATCTTCTCGCGGTTCATCGTCAGAAAACAGCGCGAATACGGCAAACGGCAGCGCGAGGCGTCGAGCGACATGCTCGCCTTTGAGGCCGAGTCCTTCTACCATTTCGACACGATCAAGGCCTTTGGGCTGATGGATTCATATTCGAAGCAGATGCGCGAGCAGCAGGAGAACTTCAAGGAAGTGACCCTCGAGCACAACCTGTTCACCGTCAAAACGAACTTCCTGCTCTCCTTCGTGTCGTCGGCCGCCTACCTGGTCTCGTTCGTCTACTGCCTCTTCAGGCTGTGGTCGAACGCCATCACATACGGCACGATGACCCTCTTCCTCACCCAGAGCGCGGCGCTGGGCGGGGCGTTCGGAAAGGTCCTCGGGATAGTGCCCGACTTCCTGTCGGCGTCGGTCTCGGCTCACCGCGTAAGAGAGCTTACCGAGCTGCCGCGCGAGCTTCACATAGCGTCTCCGGAGATAGACAGGGAGCGGCTGAAAGACGGTATCACCGTCAGGATGCGCGGTCTCAGATACGCTTACAGAGAAGGCGCTCCGGTGCTCGAGCGCGCCGATTTTATCGCCGGTCCGGGCGAAATAGTGGGGATAATCGGGCCGTCGGGTGAAGGGAAGACGACTATGATCAGGCTCTTCTTAGGGCTTGTGCGGCCGTCCGACGGGACCGTTTCGATGACGCTCGAGAGCGACGGCTCCGAGCTCATCGCCAACGTCAACACGCGCGAGCTCATCGCCTATGTTCCGCAGGGCAACACACTGCTGTCGGGCAGCATCGCAGACAACCTGCGGCTCGTAAAGCCCGACGCTACCGACAGCGAACTGCGCGCGGCGCTTGAAGCCGCGTGTGCGCTTGAGTTCATCGACGAACTTGAGGACGGCGTCGACCACAAGGTCGGCGAGCGCGGCGGCGGCCTGTCCGAAGGCCAGTGCCAGCGCATTGCCATCGCGAGGGCGCTCCTGAAGGACGCCCTGGTGCTCCTGCTCGACGAGGCTACGAGCGCCCTTGATCTGCCCACCGAGGAGAAGATCCTCCGGAACATCCTGACCGGCCGTCCCGGCCGGACGGTGATCGTCTCGACCCACCGCACCGGCGCGCTGAAGATGTGCGACAGGGTATACAGGATATCGGGGACGGGACTTGAGGAGACCGGAAAAGAAAACACCGAAGACTGACGCGCGCCCCCCGCGCGGCCGAAAGACAGGAAACGCGACATGATTCAGACTATGAAAGAACAAAAAAAGTTCCGCAGGGAAAAGGATCCCGATTTCCGCACCGGTTATCTTTCTGACGGCGACAAGCTGCTTCTTTCCCTGCTTCTCGGAAAGAAACCCTCCGCAGAGGATATCGACCGGCTCATCGGCGGCTCGGATTTTGACCGCGAGAACCAGGGCCGGCTTCTTATGATCTCGCGTGTCGGCATGATGAACGGATGGGAGTTCTTTCCGCCCGTCATAATTCCGAGGCTTAAGGGGATCCACAAATACTGGCAGGTCCACAACTCCCGGGGCATACCCTTTCTTATCGGGGTGATATCTGTTCTTGAAAAAGAAAAGATACCCGTGATGCTGCTCAAAGGTCTGGCAATGCGCTATCATTACGCCGCCGGCATGCCTCGGATGATGGGCGACTATGACATCGCCGTGCCGGAGGATCTTTACGGCCGCGCCGTCGGGGCGCTTAAGGAGGAGGGCTTCGAGGTCGAGGCCCTGACCGCGGATCACCACGGCAAGGTGTTCGGCGGATCGCTGGTCATAGAGCTCCACCGCTGGGTGTTCAAGAATCACGGAGACGCCGGGACGGATATATGGGAGAAAGCGATACATTTTGATTTCTACGGTCATGACGTCTGTTCGCTCTGCCCGGAAGATATGTTCATACATCAGATGGACAACAGGTCGGGGGATATGTTTCGGGACGAGTTCCACCGGCGCAGAATGAACTGGCTGCTTGACTGCGGTATGATCATCGCCCGCGCGGGCGGAATGTTCGGCCTCGGATCTCTGGCAGAGCGCGCCGGGCAGTTCGGCACTTCCTTCAGTTCCCGCAGAATGCTGAGGATATTCGCTGACACCTATCCTGATCTGATATCCCTCGCGGAAATCGACGCGGCTTTTCCTCCGTCGAAGGAGTATGACAGATGGCTGAGGCTCGGGATAAAATATCACGACGCCGTCGAGTCGATGAGGCTGCACGGCGATACTCCCGAGAGCGCTCTGACCCCCGGAAGCATTTTCCGGAGGATGAGGGCACAGTACCGGTACTACCGGTTCTGGAAAAACGGGAAAAAGGGAAGGACCTTCAGAAAATATCTGCTTGACAACTTCAATGTGAACAGCTTTTCCGAACTGATAAAAAAATACAAATCAAGGATAAAGCTCACCGCCGGATGACGATTGATGGTGGAAGAAAATGACATCATGCATCTGAACGAACTCAGGACCGGAGAATCGGCCACAGTCGCCGAAGTCGGCGGGGAAGGCGCGCTGCGCCAGCATTTTCTGGATATGGGGATCATCCCCGGAGTGACAGTCAAACTGGTGAAATTCGCCCCCATGGGAGATCCCATGGAGATAATGATCCGCGGTTACGAGCTCACACTGAGGCTGGACGACGCGGCAAAGATCGGCATCTAGCCGGTCGGAACGCCGGATAAGGGTTCGTCGGCCGCCTACCTGGTCTCGTTCGTCTACTGCCTCTTCAGGCTGTGGTCGAACGCCATTACCTACGGCACGATGACCCTCTTCCTCACCCAGAGCTCGGCGCTTGGCGGGGCGTTCGGGAAGGTCCTCGGGATAGTGCCCGACTTCCTGTCGGCGTCGGTCTCGGCCCACCGCGTACGGGAGCTGACCGAGCTGCCGCGCGAGCTCCACATAGCGTCTCCGGAGATAGACAGAGAGCGGCTGAAAGACGGCATCACCGTCAGGATGCGCGGTCTCAGATACGCCTACAGAGAAGGCGCTCCGGTGCTCGAGCGCGCCGATTTTATAGCAGGTCCGGGCGAAATAGTGGGGATAATCGGGCCGTCGGGTGAAGGGAAGACGACGATGATCAGGCTCTTCCTGGGGCTTGTCCGGCCGTCCGACGGGACCGTTTCGATGACGCTCGAGAGCGACGGATCAGAGCTCATCGCCAATGTCAACACGCGAGAGCTCATTGCCTACGTGCCGCAGGGCAACACGCTGCTGTCGGGCAGCATCGCCGACAACCTCCGGCTCGTAAAGCCAGACGCGACCGACGGAGAGATCTGCGAGGCGCTTGACGCCGCGTGCGCGCTTGAGTTCATCGACGAACTTGAGGACGGCGTCGACCACAAGGTCGGCGAGCGCGGCGGCGGCCTGTCCGAAGGACAGTGCCAGCGCATTGCGATCGCCCGCGCGCTCCTGAAGGACGCGCCCGTGCTCCTGCTCGACGAGGCGACGAGCGCCCTTGATCTTCCCACCGAGGAGAAGATCCTCCGGAACATCCTGACCGGCAGACCCGGCCGGACGGTGATCGTCTCGACCCACCGCACCGGCGCGCTGAAGATGTGCGACAGGGTATACAGGATATCCGGGACGGGACTGGAGGAGACGGAAGTCGGAGAGGGAAGAGGAAGCGGAAGCGGAGACGTGGACTGATCCCGTCGCCGCTGACACCGTGCAGAAACAGGCAGCGCACGCAAGACAACCGCATAGATCGACAGGGGATGCATGCCTGCCCGGTACCGGGCGGTCGCGGCATCCCCGCTTTTTTTGCGGATCACCGGAGCTTTCGGAGGCATTGGAACGTCCTTGACGCAGGTTTCGGGCGTTCGAAAATGTAAATTTTTTATGAACGGCCGAAATTGTCCTTTACAGGAGCGATTCTTTGTAGTATAATATATTAGCGTTTAAATTGCCAACTTATTATTTGTTTTCACATTAGCCTCAGTACAGGGCTTTTGGAGATCAAACGGAGGACAAAATGTTCACAGGAATCGTACGAGAGTTTCTTGCCGGACTTCTGGCGCTGCTCATGACTGCCGCTCCCGCGGCGACGACAGTGCAGCCCGTCGAAGAACCGGCATATGTGCAGGAGGTCGAGACAGTCTCTCCCGCACGCACACTGTCCGCGACAGCGGGAACACTGTCGCTGGATGTCGACTCGCCCGTGGGTTCGCTACCCAAAGCGGCCAAGGCAAGTCTGTCCAAAGTTTCCAAAGCGAAGCTGAACAAGATCAGAAAAGAAGCTGCGTCACTGCTCGGCACCGAGATCATCGACGCGGTAGCTTTTGATATCAGTTTCCTCAACAACGGTGTTGAGATCGAACCTGACGGAAAGGTCAACATCACCGTCAACTTCCCGGAGATCTCGGAAGCTCCGAAATATACCATACTCCATTTCAAGGATGATGGAACAACTGAGATTGTTGCAGGTAATGTAACATCAACGAGTGCGACTTTTGAAGCGGACTCATTCTCGGTGTATGCAGTGGTGGGAACGCCGAACTATAAGCGCCTAACAGTTAGATTTAATAATGGCGACACGCTTATAGAAACAATGTATGTTAAAGATTCGGACAATGCGGAAGATATAAAAACGATCATATACGATCCGGGAGCAGGCACAAACGCTGCTGACCTGACCTTTTTTGGATGGACCAGAGACAAGAATTACACATCGGATTCAGTCGCTTTTTCCATTCCCCAGATTCGTACAGCAGTTTTTAACAGGATTAATGAAGCTGATTTTGAAGACGGGGAAGAGTGGGATTACTATGCTTGCTACTTCAGGGTCTATAAAATCACATATCTTGATGAGAAACAGGTTTCTTTAGGAACGGATGAACTCAAACTTCTTGAGAACGAAACCAGCGGGTCCTATAAGATCAGCAAAACCTATTCACCTGCAGATCCTACCACTAATTTTGAGGGGTGGATTACGACCGATACGGCCAATATTGAAAATGCGCAGTATCAGGGAACTGCTGTGACTGCACCTCCGTACAAAATGGGTACGACTATGACGGTAAAGGGAAATATTACGTTTACCGTTTCGGCACCCAAAGGCAACTGGCTTGTTTTCAATGAAAATGGCAAGGGAGCAACATACGTGGCACCTCAATTCGTGAAGAGCGGCGATGTTACCAAGGCTCCCACCATCACAATGAAACGTTTGGGATATACTTTTGGAGGCTGGTACACTGATCAGGCTTGCACAACAGGAAATGAGTTCACCTTTGGAGGCCAAATCCACCAGCGCACCAATGTTTATGCAAAGTGGGTGGTCGTTCCTACAGCAACATATGTCGTGCTGATCTGGAAGCAGAATGTCACCGGAACCGGGTATGATTTTGCCGCCTCCAAGACTCAGGAAAATGCCACTGTAAATGCTAATATTTCAGTGACAAACAACAATAACAATGTAACAGTCAGCGGCGGAGGAAAATCATATACCTATAACCGTGAAACCGGTTTTAAGTTTAAAGAAGCTGATAGTGGCAAAACTGTTTCTCCTGAGGGTAACACGGTTGTTAACGTGTATTATGATCGAGAAACAGTAACCTTTAATTTTCATGTTTATGATTACACTTATACCGTTTCAACAAATGATAATGACAATAATCCGGCCAAATATGGCGATGTAAATGGTCAGAAAGCCAGAGTATATTGGCAGAATGGAGCATTTAGAACTTCTAATAGTTACTATGGAACAGTTTATTCCGGAACTGTTTATACCCGTTCAAATAATCAATCCTGGCAGACAGTCCAGACTATGACCGGGTTGTATGGATCAACATTAGCGGAAAACAATTATACTTGGCCGACTGATTATGACTGGTATTTGTCATATTCAAATAACCAGGGAAGCGGAACCAGAAGAACATTTATGGACGCGTTTATTCCTGCGGGAGTGACTGGTATGACACATAATTTTTATGCTCGTACTTCAAGCGGGACCGCCACCATTTACTTTTATAAACAAAACGAAAACCTCAATGGTTATACTGTTGCAAACACTGTCCGAGTTGACGGAAACACAACCTTTACCCTTAGCGACAAGTATAATGGCTTTAAACTGGTATCGTACAGCACCAACGGAAACAATTACAGTACGAATGTTGGAACTCCAAATAGCCAAGGTTATTATAACTCTGTAAGTTTTAATTCCCAGTTACATATCCGTTTTGACCGAAAAGTATATAATATTCTCTTTAAAGACGGTGTATATGTTGACGGCAACAATAACAAAATAACCGATCAGCCGAATCTTGGCCAGTTAAAGGTCGTGGAGAATATTGCATACGGGGCAACCACGAGTTCTTATAACAAGGGACAGACAAATTATTATGATCCTTCAACAGACCATACAATCGCGGGTTTTGTTTTTGAAGGATGGTATATTGACGATGCCTGCACGTCTCCTTACACATTTACGACAATGCCTGAAGGTATTACCGTTTATGCCAAGTGGCGTCAGATTCAGTATCGTGTGTTCCTGCATCCCAACGCAACTCTCCCCGATGGAACCAATGACAGTTCTTTGGATTGGGGCGATGAAGGAAGAGTTGATGAACATGGTAACCCGGATCCTCAGGCAATGAACTTCCGTATTTCTTATATGGGTCAGGTCAGCATACCTGTGGGTATTCGTACTGAATATGAATTCATTGGCTGGTTTACTGATCCCGCGATGACCATCCCGTATAATGAAGATACAAAGTTGACTGAAGCGATTGTCACGTCCGATTATGACAAGACGCTTACGGCGAATTATACGGATAGAATGAACAAATTCGGAGAAATTGAGGGGCAGGGTTGGAACTCTGATATTACCGGATGGGATCATGACGGAGATTCGAATACCGTAGGATTGGATAGATACTGGATTACCAAGAAACTTGATTTGTACGGTAAATGGAGCGCTGTTCTGATAGGTGCAAACGGAATCAACGTTGCGTATGATCTTAACGGCGGTTCCGGAAGTCCTACAGACCCGAATCAGTATAAAGACAATGTTGATGCTGTCGCCGTTTCGGCCCCAACCACTGCGCCTCAGGGAAAGAAGTTTGAGTGCTGGATTCTTCAGAAATGGGATGCTAGTGCAAATAACGGCGCCGGCGGATATGTCGACACATCAGTTACGGTTTACCCGGGGGCAAAATTCACTGTTCTTAAGGCCAACGCAAAAGATTTTGCTACTGGAGAATACTTAAAGGATAGTGCAGGTAATTATCTGGATAACAACGGCATCCCGACAACCGATCCTTCGAAGTATGTAGAAATACATGTATATACTGTTCAGTTGAGAGCGGAATACTCTGATATTGAGATCGAAACCCCGACTCACATCATCTGGTATGCCAATGGAGGTGAGATGTCTTCATCTTTCTCTGATCCTAATGTTCAGAGTGATGAGACCAAATACGGAGTAGTAACTGACACAAAAACCATAACTTATTATAATCTTCGTATCAACGAGGCAATCTCCATTCTTCCTGCTGCGACAGTCAGCAGAGAAGGATACAGATTCCTTGGATGGGCAAGAGTGCTTGAACCCGACGGAGCATTTGTATACATTTCAACAAGCAATAAAACAATTAATCAAGATGCTTTCTCTCCTGATGACGACTTAACTGCGGCAGATCTTTATCTTGTTTACGATAAAGCCAATAACAAATATACCTGCACAGTGAACGGTGATGACGTTGATGTCACTCAGGTAGCTGCGGATGAGAATTTGATAGTCGTTGATGAGAAAGAGTATTATCAGGCTTTATACGCCGTCTGGGAAAAGTTACCTGAGTTTTACATCTACCATTCGGGAGTTGCCGGCGGAGCCGTCGAAACGGTATATATTACTGACGACATGAAAGCGGCAGGTTACGCCGGATTCAATCTCAGAGAAAAAACGACTTCCGGGACATATTACGGTGGGTACTATACAGACGGACAGTGCACGCCTCCTGCGGCTGTTAATGACATTATTCCCGCATATGACGGAACCAACTGGACATGGGATCCTCCTGCAAATTATACTGAAAAAGGAAGTGCGATCACTCCTCAGGAAGGTGTGACATACTACATTAAGGAAGTACCGCGCTACTACATGCTTCCTTACGCACATATGACATATCAGGGCGGAATCGTCAAGAACCTCTTGGTGGTTACAGACTTTGATGATTATACATATGCTCTTGGCGGCTTTACCGTTAACGGGACTGACGTTAATATGAACGGCGATGCTGTGTTCTACACTTCCCTTAAAGTAACAACTTCGGTCGGCGGTTCCACGATGATCCTTAAGCCGGGTGAGCTCTATACAAATGAGCTGTTCCCGGGATATGTCGCTGAGAACTATACGGTTCAGGGCTATATTGGTTATCTGTGGATCAACAGTTATCTTGCGACCGCTCAGGCATCAGCTACAGATACGGAACCCGCAAAGATCAAGGTTGGAATGTGGTGGAAGACTCCCGACGGAGAAATAGTCAGGAGCGATGTCACAAGAACTATTGTGATTGAGAACAATACTGTTGACGGAATTTACTACACAGACAGTGATGCAACGGCTACCGCGGTAGGCGGCGGCAACTGACAGGGAGGCAGTCATGGCAAGAAAATCTTACATTCCCCCGGTCATTGAGATAATGGGGAGTCCCGGTGGACCCGGCGATACTAGCGGAGATGGATCAGCTCAGGGACCGGTTAATCCTTCTTCCACTTCCTTTTCCGCCTGGAGAATGGCAGTTCAGAACGCTAACCTGGACATTGATCAATCCTACGCAGGATACGTAGACTGGATGGTCAAAAACGGCTATGCCGCTTACATCCAGCCTGACGATTCCGAACTTCAATAAAAGAACAAAACTGTTCCGGGGAGCTCCGCTTTACGCGGAACTCTCCGGAGCTTTTCGCCATAAGAGAAGAAACGGTGAAATTGGTTGAAAAAAAAGAAACCTGCGCGGACTCGCAGGTGTATCAGGCCGAATACGCCGGCATCAGGGTCGGATACCGCTTCAGGTATCCGCTGACTCGGATGCTCTTCTGGGACCGCATGAAGCCCGCTGACGCTGGGACGCCCTTCATCGAGGTCTCCGAAGATACAATTGAAAAAGGCAGAGAGCAGTTCCCTGAAGACACTCTGCCCGAGCACATCGAGTTCAAGGCGCTGATCGATCTCACCTCACGCGTTCTTATGTCGTCGGCTCCCGTCTGCGTCTTTCACGCGGTCGCGGTCAGCGCCTTC